>Ga0209343_10003920_pt1 | contig 18497 bp, 14 predicted proteins | sample RifCSPlowO2_02_FD_184026 | JGI IMG/M metagenome (GOLD analysis project Ga0209343, IMG submission 184026) | Groundwater microbial communities from Rifle, Colorado - Rifle CSP2_plank lowO2_0.2 (SPAdes) (version 2) | ecosystem: Environmental > Aquatic > Deep subsurface > Groundwater | place... | reverse complement strand
CGTAGGGTTCTTGAATGAGGTCGAGGTGGCCGCCTGGAATTTCATGGACCTCCAACCCGCCGGCAATCGCTCTCTCATAGTTTAACTGATGATCACTGGCGCGCTTTTCAGATTTTATGTAGACCGCCACCCCCGGGTAGAACTGAGGTACATAATTCCGGTGAGCATTGTCGTAAATTTCCAATATGTAGTAGCTTCGGAGAGACAGGGGTAGCGGACAGCCCATGGCCAAGTAGATCTTGCAGACCCCATTTTTGGGAATCTTCCTGATCCTCCCCGGCATTTCAGTTATCTTTTGCCTTACTCTCACCAGAACGTAAGCTAACTTTTCTAGGGCTCCGAGCCGGGCAAGATTGCGCAGGTGACGCAGAATCTCATCACGGAAAGAGATATTTGTTAATCCGTTCGGAGAACTCGAAATCTCGTTCCCCGGGTCGTCGGCATCAAGCAAGAACAGCAAGGCTACTTCCTCTCCTTTTTTTCTTAACTGCTGAGCCATTTCAAATGCCACCATGCCGCCGAAGGAGTAGCCTCCCAGAAAATACGGGCCTTTGGGTTGAACGGCACATATCTCTTTAAGGTAATTTCCTGCAATGGTCTCAACCCGGGTATAGAGAGCGGGCTTTCCATCTTGGCTCTGGTGTACTAACCCATATACTGGCTGATCTGAGCCCAGATAACGTGGCAGGAAGACGTCGCTAGGAGCACCATGGACCAAGAAGAAAGGCGGCTTAGAGCCGTATCTTTGAATTGGCACTAGAGAGGACCCTGACTCTGGCCATTTGTCCTGGTGGATTAGGCTGGCCAATCGCTCAATAGTGGGCGCTTGAAGCAAACTTGCCGGAGGAAGATGTTTACCGAATGCTCTCTCAATTTGGGCTGTTAGCTGCATAGCGAGGATCGAGTGTCCTCCTAGATCATAGAAATTTTCGTTCACGCCGATGGGCTGGAATCCCAGAACCTTTTCCCAAATCCTCGTCAATTGCCGCTCAATCCGATTCCGAGGACGCACACGGGTGTTTTCTGGCTCAGGCCTGGTCTTATCGGGCACTGGAAGCGCCCGGCGATCGACCTTGCCGCACAGGGTTACAGAGAATGAATCCAATGTTACGAACGCTGACGGTATCATATAGTCGGGCACCTTATCCCGTAGGTAGGTCCGCAACTCGCTGGCTGCGCAGGCCGCCTCCCGCTCTTGAACCACGTAGGCTACTAACCGCCTGTCTCCGGGTGTATCTTCGCGCACGATCACAGCAGCGTCCTGCACCCTGGGATGTTGCCTGAGAAGAGCCTCAATTTCTCCCAACTCGATGCGGTATCCCCGCAGTTTAATCTGATTGTCGATGCGGCCCAAATACTCAAGGTTGCCGTCCGGCAGATAGCGCACAAGGTCTCCGGTTTTGTAAATCCGCGCTCCTGTGTCAGCGCAAAACGGATTGCTAATAAATCTCTCCGCCGTTAATTCCGGTCGGTTGAGATAACCGCGTGCCAATCCGGTGCCTGCGATGTACAATTCACCGGGCACGCCACTCGGCACCAGATTTAATCTTTGGTCAAGCACATAGGCTTTAGTATTGGCGATCGGCCGCCCAATCGGGACGCAACCAGTCATGCCACACTGGCCATTGCCGCGCGGTTCATAAATCGTCGCTGTGATCGTGGTTTCCGTTAGCCCGTAAGCATTACACAGACGCACGCGTTCGCCAATTTGTTTCTTCCAAATTGAGAATTTCTTGGCTAAGACCTTGTCGCTCCCGACAACGACCAGCCGAACCATTGGAGGAACCCGAAGCTGTTCCGATTCTGAAACCCATTCGTGCCAATAGGCCGCGGGCAAGTTAACAACCGTAATTTCTTGCTGTTCGATAAACTCAAGGAAGTCCTTCACCGCAGCAGCCGCAGGCCAGAGCACAACAGCAGCACCGCTCAGCCAAGTTGGAAAAATCTCTTCCGCAGCAACATCGAAGCCAAAGGAGGCGAATTGGAGCACGCGGTCGCTGGGCTGAAGGTCGTAATGACGTGCCATAGCGGTGCTATGGTTGATTAGAGACCGGTGGGAAATAAGCACGCCCTTTGGTATTCCGGTTGAACCGGAGGTGAAGATGACATAGGCAAGACTGTCGGGGGTCATTTCGATCCCCAAATTGTCGTTACTCTCCCCCATCACGGAAGCTAATCCATTGTGGAGCCCCACGGGCAAGCCCGTGGCACCTTCCACTACGCCCGTGAGGCGAAATCCTGAGGGAGAGCCCCTGGCCAAGGCCGGGGCTCGAGTCGAAGGGTCGAGAAAAATTACCGGCCCGGCATATTTAGGGAAACGAGAAATCAGATGACGCTGCGTCAATAGGACGCGCGGCTGTGCTTCGGACAACATCCTGCTCAAACGCTTATTTGGATAAATCGGGTCCAAAGGAACATAAGCGCCCCCCGCTTTTAAAATGGCCAATATGCCAACAAGCATTTCCAGCGAGCGCTCGACACACAGCCCCACTAATGTGTCGGGCTCAACCCCCAGCTTCCGTAAATCATGTGCGACGCGACTGGCCTGGCCATTGAGCTCTCGATAGGTCAGTCGTTGATTCTCAAAGACCGCAGCGACAGCATCGGGTGTATTGTGAGCCCGCGCTTCGAATAGCTGGTGCATACAGAGGTTGTCAGGGTATTCGCTTTTTGTATCGTTCCACTCCAGCAACAGTTGATGGCGCTCCGCTGGGGTTAGCATGGGCAAGGTCGTAATAGGTTGGTCAGGGTTGTCCACAACGCTCTCTAACAGCGTTTCGTAATGTCCCGCTAGCCTCCCGATCATAGACGCTTCGTACAATTTTGCGTTATATTTGACGACGCCTTCCAGGCGCTCTCCCTCCTGCCATGCAAGAAGGCACAACTCTGAGCCCACAGCCGCGGGCTCTAACCCGACCCGATCCAGGCTCGTTTCTTGCCGGTCTGTATTCTGGCCTGCGGATTCATGCATAGCGAAAAAAACCTGGCGCAACTGCGAAATAGTTAAATCGCGGTCCGTCTGCGTTTCAATCGCGGCCATTTTTGAGTCCATATCGTGGTGTCTATTAGCCGTGAGGCAAACTTCGCGCACGCGGCAAAGCAATTCACGAAAGGTCGGATCACCGGACAGATATGTGCGAAGCGCCACCGTGCCGGAGTGGAACGTTCCGATGTCATCAGTTCGTCCTTGGACACCTGTAAAGATTGGCGTACTTACTACAATATATTCTTGCCTGCCATAGCGGGCCAGCAAGATTTTGAAAGTTGCCAGCAGCGTCACGAATAAATCGACATGCTCTCGCTCGCTTAAGCCTTTGAGGGCTTTGGTTAGCCTATGAGACAAAACAAAGGAGTGGCGGCCCGTTCGATAAGTCTGCTCTCGAATTCGCCGCCTATCAGTCAGTAGGTCGATGTGAGGCGGCGCCCCTGCCGGCTGTTGTGGGCCATAAGAAAACCGCTCGGCCACTGGCGTGGAAGAAACGACAGCGCTATTGACGGTGTTCTCTTCCATGGAAGAAGTCCCATCTTTCTTACTTTTTAATCACGATCCGAATCCTTTTATGGAGCGAGTCCACTGTGCACCTCGATCGTATCGAAGCCTTGAACCGGCGAGTCTGGATTGAGTGAATTAAACACATAAGGCTGCTGGAATGTGGCGACGCCGTTCGCGTCCTTGACGATTTTCAGCAGACAGGGAGAAGTGTCGGTATTGTCCACGTTGCACAGCGGAGCCGCTTTGGCTTGCTTGAGTATTGATCTGAACCTGCGCCCAGGGCGGCGGGTGTATAGAATCGCTGTGTCAGCAAACAGACCGTCAGACAACGAAGAATCAGGCTTAGTCACCAAAACCACATGCCTCGGCTGTTTCGCGGGCACATTCTTGCGCGTTAGTTTGTACACTAGGACCCAGCGCGGGGCCCAGTCGGCGCCAAAAATAGGAGCGAGGGCGCTGGTTGCGGGTGATGAAACCTTCGAACGGCCTCCGGATTCGTCGGATTCATACAAATCGCAGTTCTGTGTGTTGTCTCCATTGTCTATGCACTCTGATACTGGGAGCGCGTGTGCGTTGCTCCCGAACAAGACCAAGCCGAAGGCTAAGAGTAACCATTGTGCTTTTTTACCCATATATACTCTCCTCCTGTTCGCGTAACCAGAGCAGGAGTTATACCGCGTCGCGCTTGCTCGCCCTGACATCGTATGTCCATGAGATTCATAAATAGTGACTTGGCGGTCCCAGGCATCGCCGCCTCTTTCCACCGGCAGCGAGATGTGATCCGGGTAGAACTGCCGTGATCAAATCCCAAACCGTTAGAGACGAAAAATGGCAGACAAAAGAGGAATCTGTCCCGAAAGAAGGGCTGATAGGGATACAGAACCGAGAACTCTACTGGTCGTCGATGGGAATTACGAGAATCGCGAAAGATAACAGAAGCCAGAGTGTTTCATGGAAGAACCCACTCCCCAACTAAAAGTATGGAGGGCATTGCCATACATGGCTAGCGGTACAACTCCAGGATCTTCTCCACGACGTAGCTTGCTGCTCTTCAGTTAATTCCGGGTAGACCGGCAATGCCAACGATTCACGCGCAGCGGTCTCGACTTTGGGAAAATCTCCGGGCCGGTATCCGAGGCCTTAAAAACACTCCTGCACATGCAGTGGAACAGGATAATAAACTTCTGTTTCCACGCCCTTCTGCCGCAGGAATGACTGAAGCCGGTCATGGTCCGGAAACCCCACGATAAGGCGGTAAAGAATTTTCAGGTTGATCCTGCCGAATGATCGCCCCTTCAAGTAGACACCTCGCATCATGGATTTTATTTCCCGGGAGCAACGGGGTTTACTAGAGCCAATCCCGGTCGGTACGTTTTCTTATCGAGTCGATGAATGATCTGCACCGAGGTGTTCGAATCTAACGGACGGAAAGTTGGCACGATCTCAAATAGCAATCTAATAACCTTAGCCGTTTTGCCTTCGATGGCAAAGCGCTCAAGCTCAGAAATCTTGCGAGATAGGACATCGAACTCGGGTATGCATCCCGATTGGACCCGCATGATTTTATCAACTGTTGATGAGCCGAGAGTCTCATCCATCCCAACGAGTTCTTCGCGTAATTTCTCACCAGGACGAAGACCAACAAAAGTGATAGGTATCTCCTCCTCGGGAATATATCCAGAGAGTCGGATCAGATTTCTTGCCATATCGAGTAGTTTGACCTGCTCGCCCATCTCCAGGACAAATATTTCACCGCCCGAGGCTCGCGTCGCAGCGTGAAGGACGAGCTGTACGGCCTCCGGAATGGTCATGAAATAACGGCTCATCTCTGGGTGAGTGACGGTAACCGGGCCTCCCCGTTCGATTTGCGCGCGAAATAAAGGCACCACGCTGCCACTGCTTCCCAGGACGTTCCCGAATCGCACTGCTGAAAAAGCCGTTTGGGATTGAGCGCCATTTCGAGATAGCGACTGCACAAGAATCTCGCACGCTCTCTTGGTAGCACCCATGACATTCGAGGGATTGACCGCCTTATCAGTCGAAATCAGGATGAACCTTTCCACTTTATTGTGAATCGATACTTCACAGAGACGCCTTGTGCCTATTACGTTATTCAAAACCGCCTCTCCGGGGTGAGCTTCCATCATGGGGACATGCTTATAGGCCGCTGCATGGAAAACCACCCGAGGAACGAAGGTCTCAAAAAGCTCCTGCAGCGGAGTGATGTGCTTGATATCTATTAACGCGGGAATCCTGTTGATCCATGGAAACTTCTGCCCGATCTCCGTATCGATGGCGTACAAAGCACTCTCGCTTTTATCCAATAGAATCAATAATTCAGGCGCATACTCGGCAATTTGACGACAAAGCTCTGAGCCGATCGAACCACCTGCTCCTGTCACGACGATTCGGCGGCCTTTAACGAAACTGCGCACAGGATCCGAATCCAGGCCCACTGGAAGCCGCTCCAGGAGGTCTTCGATGGCAAGATCGCGGATCTGTCTAAATCGGGGCCCCTTGTTCTCGCCGTTTGTTAGAATGGGGAGGGTCCTGATGGGCACTTTAAACGGTGCGAGAGCGTTGACCAGCTTGCGAATTGCTGGCGGTTGCGCTCTGGGAATGGCCAGAAGCAGTTCGTGCGGCTTTTCTTTGAGCATGATTTTCGGCAGATCATCGCTAATACCCAAAACCGGAACGCCATGAATTCGTTGGCCAACTTTCCGCGCGTCGTCATCGATGAATCCAATAGGTTCATACTCATACTTGTCACAGTTATTTCTTATATCGCGGACAATGATTTCTCCCGTATCTCCGGCCCCGTAGATTAAAAGCCTCTTTCGATGTTTGAGGGGCTTGAGCACGCCTCGCAGGCGCCAAACCAACCGGCCCCCCCCCATCAAGCAGATTAGGATAAGGCTATCAATGAAAAATACCGACTTAGGATAGCCCTGTAGTTGAAAAACCCCATGAACGGTAAGGTAAAAAAGAACAGAGCTCGATGATACTCCCAGAATGATATTTCTCAAATCCCAGATGCCTGTGTAACGCCATAGCCCTTCATAGAGGCGGAAAGGGGCAAAAGTAATCCCCCTAACGAGAATTAGCCATGGGAGGATTTGAAAAAACAGGGCAAGATCCTCGGCAGGAATTTTTCCATCAAAGCGCAACCAGAAAGACAGGTAGTTCGATGCCCCGATAAGCATAAGATGCAGGCAAATGACGAAGAAGCGACGTAAATTGAGAACAACTTTTTTAATCACGATATTTCTCCTTGATGCATGAGACTCTTGCGGTTTCAATCCAAATGGATGCTTCTGGAATACGTCGTAGCTTTCTCCGATAAGAAGATTGTGCCAGCGGGCGACGGAAGGCGGCTCGGTTATGGCATTCTTGGCCAAAAGTATCAACCTATGAAGAGCCGCAGGATCGAAACGTGGCAGCAGGTGTTGGCTCAAGCTACGGGCACATGGTAGGGTCCGTCGCGCTAAAGATCGGACCCGGTCAGGTCTTTTTTGATTTTGCAGCAGACCATTGAGGCAGAGTGTCACGCCAGCGCACCGCTGGTTTAATGAATAACTTGAGAACTGGCATCAGAAGTTTATAAAGGGGATGATTGATGATCTTCGCGAAATTGGGCTCGTACATGGATAGTCTTCGCGCCATATCTTCGAGGTGCGGGCGCACGGCGGCGTCTTTGCCTCCATGCCTCATAATTACGATGGCCAAGTCGATTGTCATCCAGTGTGCGAAGAGCTGTGTTTTCGCTTCATTATGGCCAAGAGCGGTCGACAAAAGTTCCGGAGTGCTGATATAGCGGCAGCCTTGTTTTGCCATCCGCAGCCATAGATCAAGGTCGAAGGCAATATGAAGTGTCTCATCCACAGGGCCGGCTTTTTCCCAGGCCTCCCTGCGAAATAGAGCGGAAGGCTGCATGAAATTGCCACCACTCATCCACTGATAAAGAGTTTCAATATCGATCTCTGTGTTTGGCTCTTTATAATAACTTACTTGGCCGTCGGCATTGACGATGCGCCCGGCGCCGACAAATACGCTGGCCTGAGGATTATCGGCGGCAAGTTCAGCAAGCTTATGTAATACACCCGGCATGTAAATGTCGTCGGAATTGAGCCAGGTTAACAGGTCGCCTGTGGCGTGTTTGAAGCCTTTGTTAATGGCATGGCTCTGACCGCGATCCGGTTCGCTCACCCAGTACTTCAAAAATCTCTCATATTTCTTGATGGTCTCGACGCTCTCATCGGTGCTACCGCCGTCGATAATGATATACTCAAGATTGGGGTAGTTTTGCTCCAAAACGGACTGAATGGTTCTTTCCAGATACTTTCCTTGATTATAGGAAGGCGTCACGATGGAAACCAATGGATATTTCGGATTCATAATTTCCTACTGAAAGGTAACTTCGCGAGCCTCTTGGCCATGCGCCAGGAACCAAGCCACTGTTTTCGCGATGCCCTCGTCTAACGGGCAAGCCGCTCTGAAGCCGAAATACTCGCGAGCCCGACTTGCGTCCACGCAGCGCCGGGGCTGACCATTTGGCTTGGTTTCGTCCCAAACAATCTTGCCGGTATAGCCTACCTCCGCTGCGATCAGCGTGGCTAAATCTCGAATCGTGATCTCTTCGCCAGTCCCAAGATTGACCGGTTCACTTCCATCGTAGTGTTCAGTTGCCAACAGGATGGCTTCGGCAGCGTCATCCACGTAGAGGAATTCTCGTGTCGGTGAACCGTCACCCCACAACACGATTTCATTACGTCCGCTCTTCTTAGCCTCGGCACATTTGCGGATCAAGGCAGGAATCACGTGGGACGTTGTCAGATGGAAATTGTCTCTAGGACCATACAAATTGACCGGCAACAGATAGATGGCGTTGAAGCCGTATTGTGCCCGATACGCCTGGGCTTGCACCAACATCATTTTTTTCGCCAGACCGTAGGGAGCGTTGGTTTCCTCCGGATACCCGTTCCAAAGATCCTCTTCTCGAAATGGAAGGGGCGTAAACTTAGGATACGCGCAAATCGTTCCGATGGCCACGAACTTTTCAATGCCCGACTGGCGCGCGTACTCCATCAGCTGTAATCCCATGATCGCGTTATCGTAATAAAATCTTCCGGGATTATGTTGGTTGGCACCGATCCCCCCAACTACGGCCGCTAGATGGATTACAATGTGCGGCTTCGCCTCAGCGTAAAGACGAAGAATAGCGTCACGATCGCGCAGATCGTAGCTCTTTGAGCGTGGCACGATCACGTTATGGCAACCGCGCTGCTGTAACTTGTCGACAACGAAAGCACCCAAAAAACCGGCCCCACCGGTAACGACCACTCGCTTATCGTTCCACTTCATGATTCGATCCTGTTCCTCAGAGGTTGCTTTACCGCACGCACGTCGGCGTCAATCATGAGGCGCACCAATTGCGTAAACTTTGTCTTGGGTTCCCAACCCAGTTTCGTCTTCGCCTTCGTCGCGTCACCGAGGAGCACATCCACTTCGGCGGGGCGATAGTAACCCGGATCGGTGGCTATGTAGTTTTGCCAATCGAGGCCGGCGTAAGAAAACGCTTCATTGACAAGTTCCTTGACCGAATGCGTTTCTCCCGTGGCAATCACGTAGTCATCCGGTTCTTCTTGCTGCATCATGAGCCACATGGCTTCGACGTATTCCTTCGCATACCCCCAGTCTCGTTTAGCTTCGAGATTGCCCAGGTAGAGTTTTTCTTGTAAACCGGCTTTGATATGAGCAACCGCACGGCTAACTTTCCGGGTCACGAAGGTCTCTCCACGACGGGGTGACTCGTGGTTAAAAAGTATTCCGTTGCAAGCGAATATGCCGTAACTTTCCCGGTAATTGACCGTAACCCAGTAGGCGTAGACCTTGGCCGCGGCGTACGGGCTGCGCGGGTAAAAGGGCGTCGACTCGCGCTGGGGAATTTCACGCGCCTTGCCAAACATCTCCGAGCTGCTCGCCTGGTAGAACCTTGCTTTCAGGCCTGTTTCACGGACGGCTTCTAGTATACGGACTGTGCTCAGCCCGGTCACGTCTCCTGTGTACTCAGGGATGTCGAAGCTTACACGAACGTGACTTTGCGCCGCAAGGTGATAGATCTCGTCTGGCTGGATGCGGTACAGTATTTTGATAAGATTTGTGGAGTCAGCAATGTCACCGTAGTGGAGAAACAGTTTGACGCCGTTAATATGCGGATCTTGATAGAGATGGTCAATGCGTCCCGTATTAAACGATGAGGCGCGACGGATGATGCCGTGCACCTCGTAACCCTTAGCGAGAAGCAGTTCCGCCAAGTAAGAACCGTCTTGTCCCGTAATGCCTGTGATGAGCGCTTTCATGAATGTTTATTGATTGCCAGGTCGGCACGAGCACGAACCTGATTCCTTTCCTCGAAAATAATCTCGATTTCGCGAAACGTATCCCGGACTGCTCTCTGCCAGTTGTAATATTCAAGCACAAGCTGCCGCCCCGCATGGCCTTGGCGCCGAATCCTCTCTGGGTCTCGCGCAACCTTGATGAGCGCGTCGGCCAGCGCAACCGGATCATCGCAAGGGACTAAAAGGTCCAATTGGTCGAGCTTGTTAAAAATCTCCCGGATCTGCGGATGAAACGTCCCGACCACCGTGAGTCCACTGGACATGTAATCGAACAATTTAACCGGCGAGCCGAAGTCAGCGGGTCCGGGCCGATACAGACAAAGCCCGACGTCCATGGCCGCCAACCAGCGCGGCATGGCGTCATAACTTTGGCGGCCATAATAATGAACATTGGGCGGCATGTCCGCCATCAACCGGAAATCTTGTCCAATGATATGAAACGCAATGCGTGAGTGCCCGGAACGTTCCCAGATGATCTCGGCCGCCCGGCGCAACAAATCAAAGTTATTCCAACTCAGGTAGGCGCTGCCGATCCACACGACGTTTAGTTGCTGTTCGCCGCGTTGGAGTCTGTTGACGGGCTTCAAGCCGGGGCGAAATAGATCCGGATCAGAGCCGTTGGGCACGACTAAAACGCGCCGAATTCCGAGACGCTCCCGGACGTAGGCCGCCAATTCACTTGTTACACAGATGGCGAGGTCACAACCTCGGCCGTAGTACCTGAAAGCGTCAATGGCAGACCGCACATCCTTGTCCGATCTGCCGAGCAATCCGCCGAATTCCGGCACCGTGTTGAATTCCCAAACCATCAGAGGGGAGCCGATAAGCTGGCGATAAGGTGCAACAGCCCAACGGCCCGAGTCGGGGACTCTATCTTCCACTCGGACATAGACAACATCTATCCGTCTTAACGTTCTCCACCTGCCGACTCGGGTGGTCGGAACCGGATGCGTGGCGGGAGGTCTTTCCCCTTCCCAAACCCACAGTTCGTACCCTCGCTCGACAGCGTTTGTGACGAATTGTCGGATGTGGGCACCTCCTGCATCTGTGCTATTCTTGCGAAATATCACGTTTGTATAAGCAATACGCATGCTGTTGTGACTGGCCAACGTTTTTCTAGAGATCTGATTGATGAAAAGCGCGAACGAAAAGATTATGTCGTGCTTCGATTCCAAACCAACCTCAGGGCCTGCCATAAGGTTTTGACGGTATGGAGCAGGAAATCCTTGCTTTCGGAAAAAGACGCCCTCAAGAGTCGAATCCGACTCAGGGGACAACCCAGTCTCTCAAGAGCATTCCTATGATAGTCCCAGAACTGATTGTCCCGCCTTTGAAAAACACACTCAGCCAAAAACCTGTCATAGCGATTCAGCTGCCTGTCAAGACACTGTTTGTATTCCGCGGGATCAAGATAGATCGGGCCATATTTTTTAAGGCACAAAAGTCGTCCCGGAAGGTAAGTGTTCATCCTTTGGGACAACGAGGTTTCCGTTTCGTCACGCAATCTCGTGTAAGTCAGCACCTGATGAACAAACCCCAAGTCCGTATCTTGCAGCGCCTCGTAACATGCCGCGGTGTCAACGTGGATGCCGAAATTCGATTCATCGAAAAACTCTTTGCGTGCCCGGATCAAATCTGAGCGAATGAGAAGAGACGTCGGAGATCCAAACACGTGAAGTTCTTCGAGCAGCGTCAACCGACAAATCTGCCGGCCAGGCACAACCGTGCTAGGATACGGTAATCCATCCAAGTTAACTTTCACTCCTTCAATCCGGTATGCACTGACGATCCCGATCGACGGAGTCTCTTCGGCAACTCTGACCATACGAGCTAAGCAATCGGGAAACAGCCAATCATCGGCTTGTAAGACTTTGCAGTATCTGCTTTGAGGAGAGATTAAACTAAAACCTATATTGTGATTCTGTACTGTGCCAACAAACCCTGGGTTATTATGGATGCGAATCCGCGAATCCTGTCGAGCATAACTTTGCGCAATCTCCAAGGTGCGGTCTGAGCTGCAATTGTTAACGATGATATATTCCCAGGCTGCATAGGTTTGGCCGAGCACACTCTCAATGCATTCGGCAAGATATTTCTCGCCGTTATAGACCGGAGTAATGACACTGACAAAAGGCTGATCTTGCAAAACAGAAGTCCTTTATTTAAGAATTCGGGCGCAGTTGCGTCGGTTAGCTGCTACTGACTCTGAGCGGTCCGTAGCCGGCGTTATCTGCTTCGTATCACCGGATTGCTCCCGAGCCTGACTGATCGTGGAAACTGCTGTCATGATGCCGGCGATACACAGAATCAAGAGCAATGCGACGAATGGCAATTCGCGTTTCAGGAGTTTCCCCCCATTGTTTGGACAGTTTTTGATGATTGTACCGGAGCCGCGGGATCTAAATCGGAACGCCTTTTCACAACCCGGGCGGGGACGCCAACAGCGATCGTCTCGTCCGGCACATCACGCGTGACCACGGACCCGGCGCCAACTACAGCGCCCTTGCCGATTCTTACTCCGTCTAACACGATGACGCCAAAACCCAACCAGGCATCATCGCCAATGACAATGCCCCCTTTCGTCTGGAGAGGCTGTTTGCCGATAAGCTCTCCTGGCGCAAACCCGTGATCATAGGAATAAAAAGCGCAGTTGGGAGCGATCTGCACACCACACCCTATCTCAATCCGTCCCTTGTATCCCATAATCTTGCAGCATGGCTGAATGAAGGTGCCCGCTCCTATCGCAACACGGCCTCCCTGTCCTGTGGCCACGATCGTGTCGCGAAAAATGTGCACGCGATCGCCGAATTCCACGGGACCCCCGCCTTGGTCTTGGTGGATCACGACGCGATCGGCAATGAAGATGTTGGCACCGACACGTAATTGCTTGTGAAGGATGATCGCTCTAGGGTCAATGTATCCCCGTGAATTGAGACGGGATAGGTAAGTGCGCTCCGTATAGGGCGGAGCGAACCAAGTCGCCAGGCGAGTCGAAAACCGCCCCATGCGGTCCAGGCCCGCGTAGCGCATCCAAAAACGGATCCAGACATCTTTGAAGTCGGGGCTAAACACGGAGCGAAGCAAAAAACAGCACTCCAGGAAATTCCTGCCCAATCTTTTTATTCCCGGTGGCAGCCAGCCAACCCAGCGGGTTCTCTGCATGATGGCTTGTCTCATTCTATTCCTGATCCTTGGTCCGGCGGGCGGAGAGAAGATTGATGGGTTCGCTCCAATGGGCGCGTCGACAAACGCTCTTGGTCACAAGAGAAGCACATAGAAGAAAGGGAGCGACCGCTTGCTGTTCCTCACTCAACCAGCGACTTGACCCACTAACACATTTTGTGACAAACGGATGGCTTGTAATCAAATCTATTTGTGAGTCCATTTTGATATGAATTGCTCAATCATCGTTTCACTGTAGAAATGCCTTACGAATTTGCTTGAATAGATTTCCCTACACACGAGTTCATTAAGACGAAGCTTCTTTAGCGTGTGTTGATACGCTTCTCCATCCCTTGACTCCGTTCTGGCGTTACCCTGTTTAAGGACTAATGGCTTTTCTAAATTCAAAAAGTCAGATATGGCTTTAGGCCCTTTTTGCACTAGATCTTCGAGCCGAATTACTAAGGCTTCAACATCCGCTTTGCCATAAATAGTATACCCGACGTTTACGGGAAAGGGCTGTGAAAAAACATCAATACCAAAGGCCTGTTTCGGCTCTCTATCAAACCAATCATTTACATAAGAGTACGCAGATTGGTCGGAAAGCTCGCTTTCCAGGTATTTAAGTGCTTTCTCATGGTCAATTGTTCCTGTGGCCGTTCTTATCTCTTCGTTCGCGAAGTATGGATTCTGAAACACCCCTGAGACGACAACGGCAATCGGATCTCTAACAAGAGATATGATCTTGCATGGACGGGGGAGAACCTTACGCACCGCGTCCCCAAGGTAAAAGTGGTATGGAGGAGGATCTATGCCTACAGCTTTGAGGTTTTTTTTATTCTCTCGAAAATCTCCAGAAATGAAATGCAAATGAAAAATCGCATTAGGCAGTGCAGCCGCCCTTAAGGAGTCATAGACCGTCGTAGAACCGACTTTGCCCATCTGATAGATGAGGATCGGCGGTGCTGTCAAATTCGAGAAGGCACGTCTTGCCTCGCGTTTCGCGCGGATTCTCATCTGGACTGCCTGAGGAAGTATTATTCCCCTTCTGATTCGAAAAAGTACTCGCTTTGCTGTAGGTAGCATGCTGCAATTCCTCCCGTTGTTTTAAATTAAACTCGCGTTTCGCGACCGTCCTCGTAAATGACCACCTTTGTCGCATTAGTGGAAAACATAGGTATACGATCGGTGAAACGGTTCAGCAGCATGATTTGCTGATAGGATCATCGCACACCTAACTACTGCCTTCTCTCTTCGTTTCAAATTCTTTTTCAGGAAACTCCTGACCAATCTTCTTCCCGGTGGTAGCCAGCCAACCCAGCGCGTTCTCTGTGTGAGGACTTGTCTCAGTGTAGTCTTGATTCTTTATCCGGGGGCGGAAAAAAGGGAAGGTTGGTTCGCCCGCAACCTCCGGACGTCACGCCGCATGATAGATCGCTTGCGGCTTGCCAGGCTCAAACACGGCCCCGGACAGCCCATGGGCTGTCTTCCTTAAGGAAGAGGGAAGGCAGGGCGGCTGGCCCGCAGATTTTTTGGAACGCGGTGGTGATCCATGATTTTGGCGATAGCCTTTGGATATTCCTCCGCAAATCTCTCCTTTGTGTGGTTCGCTCTCGCGTATTCCCATGCCTTGCGAGCCATCCGTTGGAGTTGTTGGCTGGGAAGGTCAGAGACCCTTTGCACGGCGTTTGTTATTTCTTCAACAGAGCAGGACTCTAAGGTCACGCCAAAATCTGGGCTCACATCGATCCCGGATTCCCGGCTGACAATCGGAATCAGGCCGGCATGGAGGCAGGTCACCACCCCGCCGCACTGACCCTCCGAACAGGAAGGGTAGATGAGCCCGATACTGGTGTTGGCGATCTCCATAAACTCAGGGCTGGCTACATCAATCCAGCCGACCGTTCGGATATTGGGGCTTTGATAAAGCTCTTTATAATAGGCCCTCTCAAAATCCTTTTCTTGCTCTACCGGACCGCAGATCGTCAAGTGGTATTCAGGCATTGCGGCGAAAACATCCAGCACCAAGTCCAACCCTTTATGAACCATGCCGCCGCTGCCAAACCAAACAAACCGTTTCCGGCAGGCCTCAAAATTCTTCTCTTCGGGCCATGGGTAGAGTGTCGGCGTCGAGATGGGCAGACAAAACACCGGTTTCTTGGCATAGTTGTAGGTTCTACTGGTGAATTTATTCCCCATCATCGTTGCGCAGTCGGCATGTTCAATCCCCAAGTTGGGCATTTCGAACCGCCGGGGCTGCAGAGTCACCCCCCTCCGCTGCTGCAGGGCGAGAAGCCTCGAGGCTTCTCCGGCATTGTGAAATAGAATATGAGACGTGTCGATGTGCAGGATCTTGACGCATTCGGGATTGAGCAAAGGCGCAAGCCTTTCGAGGTTTCTCCGGGCGTCGATAAAAAACGCGTAATCTTTATAGGGAAGAAACGTGCGATTGGTATAGTTGATGACATCGACGGTGTAGCCAAGCCCCAAGAATGCGTGGGCCATCTGCCAAGATTCCCAGTAATGGGTGTGTGAGGTCGGCATGGGCTCACCGGGCTTTAGCAAAAAAGGGGCGTTGATATAAGAGAAGAGCACGTTTCCCCGGGAGCGCCCTTCAGGTTTGAGGGACACGATTTTCATATCAGGCCTGTCGATTTCTTTAAGCGCTTTTTGAACGCAAGTTTGCAGACAGGCCTTGACTTCCGTTGCCAGAACATACGGTTTGTATTGCCTCAGCCGATTTTTTATATGCGTTAGGAATTTACCTGGCATAATGTCCTACGCGGGATCCGAGACTTCAACACGACACCAACCGTCCACACAGGCTAACCACCGTCCATCGCCCAGTGGTTGCGGGTCTATATGATGCATGCCGGATTCGTTCCATCCCGCGCCGCCGGCTATTAATACCGGACTCTGGTAAACTTCTCGTTCGTGATAACTCGTGGTCGTCAGCTCGGTAATCTCGAATGCGCGAACTTGACTTCCATAAACAGGGCAGCAATCCTGGGCGTAACGGATAACTCTATCGTTATCCACTACAACTCGTCCGGCGGGTCTGGCGATGTGCGGATTGCCGTCTATGACAGGACTTTTCGGATGTTCCACCCAGGGGCCCATTAAGTTTTCGGCAGAGAACAGACGGAGAATGCCCGCGTAATAAGGCGGCCGTGCAAGATCGGTTAAAAGCCACCATCTATCATTGAAGCGGAAGACAGAAGGGTCCACGAAATCGTCCCCAGTAAGCAAGTCTCGTACGAACGACCATCGTGTGGGAAAATGAGAGGCTTTATATAATCGGACGGAATTTGCTTCGTAGCTCTCAGGGGTCATGAAATAATCGTCGCCCCAGCGGAAAACGTAGGGATACGACAAATGAAAAGGTTCGGCCAGCACAATTCGCTCATAGGACCACCGGATTCCGTCCTTGCTGACGGCCACGGCGATTTCGCCCTTCTTTGTGCGGCGATTCATCAGCTCGAAGAACATGTACAGTGCGCTTGGAGTCCGGAGTATAAAAGGATCCGCGACAAACGCCGCCGGAACGTCCGTGACATGATCGCGGGTGAGCACGGGGTTATCTATCGATTCAGGAGAAACCCAGTGAAATGGGGAGTCGCCTGCATAAATCCCGATGGACCATACCATCTCGGTGCGGGGTGTCTTCACGGGCATTCTGGATTGCGAGCCGTGAAGCTTTTGAAAGAGCCGTTTAATTGGCGCTATGGCTTGTGACACGCGCGGTCTCATCGAACCCACACTCCGGAAGGATTAAAGTCCGGAACCTTTCGACTGAAGTGCATACCAATCGGCGGTTCGTTTCAGCCCCTCCTCCAACGAAACGGTGGGTTTCCGCCCTATGAGATCCAGAGAGTTCGCCACGTCGGCAACCCTGACCTGCTCGAGCGGCCTGTCGGCCAGGGCACCGAAGCGTGGCTCTATTCCCGGGTTGATTAAACAAACCAGTTTTTCCACGACGGTTCGGACCGGAACTAAGCTTCCCGATCCGAGGTCGACGGTCTTACCCTCGATTCCCTCTGCCGCCGCGGCGGCAATAAATCCTTCCACGACGTCTTCCACGTAGATCCAGTCTATCTCGCGCCGGCCGTTCATGAGCTGGGGGGCTTCGCCTCGCAGCAGGGACAGAACCACGTACGGAACCAGCTTGCGCAGGTCCTGTTGTCCCGGGCCGTAGACCATGAAGAGGCGGCAAATGACGACCGGCAATTGATAGAGCGCGTGAAACATCCGGGCATAAGCGCTTCCGGCCCATTTGGCGGCGGCATAAGGCGAGCACGGAATTGCCTGCGAATCTCCAGGCTCGGGTTCTTCCAAAGAACCTGCCAACAAAATCCGTCGGCAGCCCACTTCGCTGGCGACGTCCAGAAGGTTCACCGTGCTGAGAAGATTGCTTCGAAAGGTCGGCCCGACCAATTCACGGTCGCGCGCTCCGGCGACGTGGCTGGCCAGGTGAAAAATAAAATCCGGCTTCAGCTGCATCACAATGCTTCGAACAGCTTCGGCCTCAGCCAAATCTCCTCGCCACCAGAAGACACCGTTTTCGCCGCGCGAACGGTCGGATCGAGAAATCCCATGAACTTCCGCCCCAACCTTAAGTAAACGACGGCACAAATGAGCGCCGATAAAGCCGCTCGCTCCGGAGACTAGCACCTTTTGGCCCATGAGCCGGGACGAACGAGTCATCGCTGACGTCTCCCGGCATTCAAACGCACGATTCTTCCAGACAAATTCAAGCTCAAATTTTGCACGGACTCCTTTATTTCTTCTATCGTGGAATACTCCAAAACCATTCCATAGTCATCGTTCACATCCACACTGGTGTCACGGCTCACGATTGGCCGATCGATGTGCGAATGATTTGACGTATTTTAGGTCTTACGCGAGTGAGGGCCAAAGGGGAGGGTCGGCTCAGGAGGCTGAACCGGACCGAAGCGGGGATCGGTTTGCAATCAGGCCCTTTGCAAGAGAGCGCACGGCCACGCTGATGAGCGCGGCCGTGCCCGGGGCCGCCGGCAAGACCAGATCCGCGAGGAGCTTGGCAATCACCCCGTGCGCTCCAATAGCGGCGATGATCGTCGAGCTGCCGGTTCGATCGGCGTCTCTCGACAAGAACCTCGGGGGCTAGCTCGATACTCGAACTGTCGATAGAAATTCTCGACGCGTACGAATGAAACGATCTTCGTCATCGCCGCCAAGTCTCTGCCATAGCTATTCAATGTTCTTTCGATGGCATCGATCTGGTTGTCTTCCAGAAAGAACCGACACTCCCTCGGTTCTGAAAATGCCAGATCCGAAACGGGTATCTTCTGCCCGTTGCTCTTCAGGAATCGTTCTACATCGTGCTTCAGAGTGAAATACTTGGGGCCGTAGTCTCCCTTGAAGAGGTTGACCTTTCGCAGGACCTCATAAGACAGAATGTCGTC
>Ga0209343_10003919_pt1 | contig 18497 bp, 17 predicted proteins | sample RifCSPlowO2_02_FD_184026 | JGI IMG/M metagenome (GOLD analysis project Ga0209343, IMG submission 184026) | Groundwater microbial communities from Rifle, Colorado - Rifle CSP2_plank lowO2_0.2 (SPAdes) (version 2) | ecosystem: Environmental > Aquatic > Deep subsurface > Groundwater | place... | reverse complement strand
TCGCTGATCGACTTCCTGAAGACGTTGTGATTATGTGGAGAACAAAATACGCATCGGCCTCTGCACATCAGCGGTTGGCGCATATCCACAGGATCAACTCCACATAATCGAGCGGTCTACATAATCGGCCAATGCAGAAGTGCTGAACACAAGCATATACGTCCGCTACCAGCACAACAGCAGCCACAGCCACAGCCTCAACCATTCAGTAGTCCCTCGCCAGCACCCCAGCAAAGAGACTCGCGGCATCCTTCGCTGCGGCAATACCTTCGCGTACATCACTGTTGGTCAAATCAAGCACGCGCAGCTTCCCCTTTGCCTCGGCAACGGATTCGATGCGTCGGTATGCCTTGGCATGCTTCTCGGCGTATAGCGCCAATCCTTGCAACTTGGGCAGTGCGTCAGCAAAATGCAATCCGTGCGGGTCAACCAAATCCACCACCACCTTGCCGCCCTGTTCGGCGAAGAAAAGAAAGTCCGGGCGGACGATTTTGTATTCTTCATTCTCGACATAGGCGATGCCCAGCGATGATTGTCCCGGCTGCTGTGGATTGCGGTACCAAAAGCGGAAGCCGGTGTGTTTAGACTCGGTCTCGACAACTGTTCCCTCCCAGTCGTTCAGTTCGGCAGGGTACTTGCCATCCTTGTCGCAAAGTAGATGGTTTTTCCAAGTCGATAAAACAATCTCCTTATCTTTTTCACGCGCCTTGGTTGCCTCATAGCGCGATTCGGGTTTAGCCAAACCCACGCTTTGCGGCTCTGTACTCATTTCGATGATCTGCCGATAGGTCTCCTTGCGGTCGTCGGTCAGCAGCTTTACCTGCGGCGCATACTTCGCGATCCATGCTTTTGCCAGCTTGTCGGCTTCCGCATCAAAGTAGCCCTGTACTTCCGTAACCAGGCCCAAGCCCGCGACAGTGACGCGTGCCTCGACGATGGCCTCCAGATATTCCTCCGGGTCGTCGTCCATACTGGCAACCTTCTGCGCCAGATGCTCGACATAAGTGCGCGCAATGTCCGGGCTGATGATGCGCGCCGCACGCCGGTAGGCGTCGTCAATCACCGCCATATCGGCGTCTTCCCAAAATTCATCGAAGCTCTTTACCTTGCCCTTCAGGTCGGCGATCACGGTCTTGCCCTCTACCGTCATTACTGACTTGCGCTTGGCCTCAATCTTCTCCTGCAGGCTTTCCTGAAAGGTATCCAGCACTTTGTGCATCTCGCCATGGGCCAGCCTGCCTGCGCCAGTGAGAATGTCATCAGATGCCAGCTCGTGAGCCAACGCAGTCAAGCGCTTTGCTGGCTTCGCGCCGAGCTGCGGGCGGGTTTGCGATGGCAATGCCTCAAACGCTTCCCATACGGCTGCGGAGGCGTCTGGGTGCGGCTTCACCTCCACATAGTCGATAAGGATGCGCCCGGTTGGTGGCGCCGAGTCGTCACCCGACATCAAGGCATCGACCACTTCCCTTACGGTTTTTTTGTTGAACTTCGGCAGCAGGCAATCCACTGCGTTTAGCCGGTCATTGCCGGGTATGCGGCGCGCCAACGGCGAACGCACCATGCGACCCAACAACTGGGTGATATGGGTACGGTCGCTGGCGGCGCGGAAAGACACCATCACCTCAGCGCGCGGGCAATCCCAGCCGGTGCTGATGGCATCCTTGGCGATCAGCACGCGCACCCAGGTCGATTCCTGGACGCGTTGCGGCTCGATGTAGGGCACATCGCGGTTGCCGAACCGCTGCGTGGTGTGGTCACCGAACACATGCGCCACACAGGCCGTAGGCAACGCCGGGTAGCGCTGGAAGATGGTATCCAGTGCGCGCCCGATCTCGTTCGGGTCGGGCGTATTGGGCACCTGCAACACCATCAGCGGAACAACAACGCGCGCCTCTTCTTGCTGCTTGGCGTACTCGCCCCAGGCGGCGGTCGATTCCTTCAGCTTATCGGTTGCCCGCCGCACCAGCACGGTATCGAAATCGCCGCTCTCGTCCGGAATATCCAGCAGGATGGTGTCCTTGATGAGGCCGGACTCCTGCACCTTGTCTGCGTCCACCACCACATTGGGCAGCTTGATGTGCTTGCCTGCAAACTCGATGGCCTTGTTGAAACGCTCCACCGTCGCCGAAATACCCCATACCACCGGGATGCCGGGCACACCCTTAAAACCGTTGATCAGCCTTTGCACAATGGTGCTTTTCTCGCCTGGTGTAGCGCTACCCATGCCGCGGTGCGCCTCATCGAGCACCAGATACAAGGTCACCCCCGGCTCTTCGATAGTGTTGTGAATCGTGTCCCACAGCGTGTAGGCCTGCGCATCCGGGCGCATCTGCGTGACCAGATCATCGTCGCCCTCAAAGCCGCGCACCAGCAGGCTTTTCTTGCCAAGTTTCTGGGTGTTCAGAAAGTAGATTTTCCCGGCATCAAACTTGCGGCGGACGAAGGGATGTTCCACCACCACCATATCGCTGTGGTTGATGCGGTCGCTGGCTTCCATCAAGCGAAAGCGGGTCTGCTCGTTCAGCGACGGGTCATCGCTGAACCAGATCACCACCGCGCCGGGGTCGGCATCGAAGTTGAATTCATCATCGCCATGAAACAGCGCCTCAAGCGCGGCGGCCGCCATCACGGTCTTGCCCGCGCCGGTTACGGCAGTCAGCGAAAACGCACTCTTGCGCCCCTTGTGCTGCCAATCATCCCGCGCATCTTTCAGATTGCCCAGCACATCGCGCACGGCACCGTTTTGGTAATCCTTGAGGGTGAACTTCATGCTTCCTCCCCGTTGGTAAAACTGAAATTGGTCAGGTAAGACTCATACAGGCGTACCGGCTCGATGCCTTCGGGCAACTGCTGCGCAATCGCCTGAAAGCGCCGGTCATCGTCGGTGACGATATAGGCGATGCGCAGTTCTTTGGCCTTGTTCACCGCCTTGATGAATGGTGTGGCTTTATCCACTTCGGACAGCAGACCATAGGTATCTGCCACTGCCCAGCCAGCGGCTGGCAGCTTGTCGATACGCTTGCCACGCGCACCTGCACGCAGCCACAACATCGGAGCAATGCGGGCATAGGCGAGATTGTGGTTAACCGCATCCTTGGCCTCGTAGGTCAGGGTGAAGAACTCGGCGTTTTCCTCGAAGCCCTCGGCCATCGGAAATTCATCGGTGAACTTGTAGTCGCCCTTGATCGGCTCGCCATCCGGCGTATTGCCAGTGATCGCGGCAGCCACACGCGGCTTGGTGATGTAATCGCAGATGCCGTGCTTTTCCCAGTCAGTATCACCGGGGCGAAGACCTTTCTTTCGCAGCGCGTCTTGTTCCTTCGCGGCAACTTCGTTATTAGTCACGGAAATGCACTTGCGATTGCCGTTGTCCTGTTTGTTCAGACGCATTACCGCGTGTGCCGTGGTGCCTGACCCAGCGAAAAAGTCAACGACAGTCGCATTCGGTTTTCCCCCAATGAAAAACCGTAGTGCATCCTCAACAGCATAAAGTGACTTCGGGTAAGGGAATACTCGATTACCCAGCAAAGCATTCACGATCTTCGTTCCATACTGCTGCGCGTCATGCGAAGGGCGGCCCCAGTTTGTAGTGGGCATCTTGTCGCGCCCCGACGGATAGAACGCATCGACCGTACCATCAGAATTCTTCCCCCGTACGATTGCCACGCCTGCTTCAATGTCTTGAACGATCCCTGCAGTTAGATAGCTGATCACGTACTTCTGATGTTCATTTGGCTTCGCGCGCCCGGCACGAAGGTATCCGTTGCGCAGAAGACGCTCGGCGACCCCAGGCGTTATCCCCCAGTTCATCTCGGTTCCGTCGGGCCGAATCGGAAGAACAGTTACGCAACCTGGTCTGACGGGAGCATCCTTTACCGCGATGTTTTCAGATAACGGTTCACCAATGCCCGCAATGATGCCGGTCTTCCGATCAACGTAGATCGGAAAGAACTGATTTGGGCCACATGCTCCGGGGCCTTTATTTCCACGAGCACCTGCAAGACTACTCCGCCTAAGAGTGTCCCAAACGACTGTCGTTTCGCCCTGCATTCGGCTCTCAGGAGCCACCCTAGCGATACCAATTCGAACGAAGAAAACGTATTCGTCCGTTCGCGAAAAGTCGGCTTCTCGACCTGCACCAGCGGGATTGATCACACTGCTCACCATTGTCACATTTGCCTCAGGAAACACCTGCTCCAGCAGCAATCCAAGCCGCAGGTATTCCTTCTCGTCGATGGTGACGATCAGCACCGAATCTACCGGATTCAGCAATTCCTTGGCCACCAACAAACGCCGCTCCATCATCGCCAGCCATTTGCTGTGGCGGTACAGGTCATCGCCCTCGACATAGTCGTTGTTGTATTTCCAGTCCTTCGCGCCGGTGTTGTATGGCGGATCGATGTAGATGGCGCCCACCTTGCCCCGGTGCGTATAGGTCAGCGCCTTCAGCACATGATAGTTCTCGCCATTGATGACCGAGTGAAACGGCTTGTCACCACCACGCTCCACTTTTCCTGTACTAACCAAGCCCGGATAGATCGTGTCGCGGAATTCGGCCACGACCACCAGATCCACAAGCGCCACCGATTGCGTTTCTGCTTCCGCAGCACCCAGCAGTTCCAAGTCAGCCAGCTTCTTCGCCTTGTGGATGGCTTTTACTTGCCACAGCCGCTGGTCACCCTTCTTGGCCGATCCGCGCTCCGGCAGCACGCGCACCTTGTCCCCCTTGCGAATGGGGCGCAGCGGCAATTCAACCACCTCAGGGCTATGCCGCTCGAAATTCAGGCCGAAAGGCAAACGCGAAGACAGCACCTTGAACTCCCTGTCCAAGTCTGCCCCAAGTTTGGAGTCTTTGGCTTTGGCTTGTGCAATCAAATCGGTCAGTCGTGACACAACAACTCCTGTTTCATCTTTGCGCAGCTAACCGCCGCACATAATATTTTTCTGTCACTCATCAACCGACCTCTCACACAACACACAATTTTGACACCGGTACGTTTTTCTTGTTTTCAATTACGGCACCTTGCGTAACTATTGCGATACTGACCCGTTTGCTCTCGATTACGCGATTACAAGACCTGCCTCCGTGAACCTTACTCTCCCACAGCATATTCACCGCTCAATAATTTTAGAAAAACATTATTCCGGCTAGAAGCTAAACGATAGATATCTTCATATGCATACATTTCTATCCGAATCGGCCTGTATTGTGGGGCTACGGCAGCGTTATCACCTATCGAAAAGTCCTCATTAAAAAAATACGATGAGTCGAGAAAGGGGATTTTTTTAGGCGTTCCGCCTATGTTATTGGAATTTAATTCTTTATAAATGTCGCTTTTACGTGCCAATACAATTCCAGAGTAAAGAATTCTTTCTGGATCAATATCCCAGTTCAGAACCTTAACGGGTTCCCTGTAAAACTGGGCAGCATATCGTTTAACTTGCGCCACCATGCTTTCATATTTATTGCCAGCATTATGCGCACTTGTTGTCGATTTAAGCTCCAGTATCAGCAACTCTCTTGGCCGATCAGGATCGTCTGACCATAAATAGATATCCGACGCTTCTTGGCCTTTGCGAGAGCTTAGTCCGCGGAAGGTTTCAGAAAAAATTGTGTATTTATCATCAAGTATCCAAAGATTATGCAGATGATTTGCATCTGTCGATGAGCGAAGGTTCTGACCCCGTTTTAAAAAAAGATCGTGAATATCATCTTCAATTTCATTCTTTTCTCCACCATCATCATCAAACTTTCTGATCAGTCCGCCGAATTTCTCAAGCACTCTTCCTCTATGAGAGATGTATATATGAAGGCTTGAGTTAACCAACTTTCCGATATCATCTGATTCCGAATCTGGGGCGATCCAATAATTCTTTTCAGCTCTCCCCTTATTCTCAATAGCAGAGTTAACCAAATCCACCTCTCCAAGGACTTTTCTCGTCGAAGCAGCCCGGTCTTCGTCGATGAAAACGGAAAGTGACTGAAACTTACTTTTGGCGCTCTTAATATTGCCTTTTGTTGCGACCCTATTTTGAATTATTTGCATTTCGAAATACCTATCCAGTTCCTTTGACAGCTCTAACTGAATTCTTTCAACGCGCTCAAGTGGTATCTCAATCTTATCCCCCTTCTGATCAACATGATCGTCAAAGTATTCAGATATAAGGAACCAGTCATAAGCGTGGGGTAGATCAATCTCGTACTCAATCTTCCCCTCTTCCAACTCCGCGCAAAGATGCCGCGCAAAACAAATAATCTGATTTTTCGTCTTCGGCGTCTCTTCCTTTTTCACAAGCCACAATTGGAATTCACAAAAGGATTTTGTCTCATCTTCAAAATCGACCTTAAAGGGAATGCTGCTGACAGTTTTTTCAATATGAGTCCGATTCAGCGCAACCTTCTGTCCGTTTAAATCGATTTGAAGCTGAAGTTTTTCGTATTCCATAAAGAATGGAAAGAAATTTTCGATGAACCAGTTTTTAAGCTTTTCAGTATCTGAATATTTAGCAAAGAAAGTATTGGCCCTTCCACATGTTTGCTGTTTAGTAAGTGTTAGAGTTAAGGTTGTCCCTGTATCAGTTTTGTCTGTTTTGATACCTTCCGCATCTTCAATATCAAACAATGGCAATGAGAGTTCAGGATAGTCGAAGCATTTCGACAGATACACACCATCTGTTGTTTTATATACCGAGTTGAAGTTTGCCCTGTCAGCAAAATAAACCATTGCCAACCGTCCTTGCCCTTTGGGATGAAGATGAAGTTTTTCCTTTTGAGGATTTCGCGTATCTAAGTGCGTAAAATATTTTCTGTTAAGCTCAGTGAAGCCTTCGCCATTATCCGAAACTACAATTTCAACATTGCCTTCTTCTTGATTGATCGAAACTGTAACGACGGGCTTGTATAGCGTCCCATTTTCTTGCGTGCTCCGTATAACCGTCGCATGTATGGCGTTCGACACTACCTCTCTTATCAAATACCCAAATTTTTCTCTTGCGCTCTTGTAAAGCTTCTCAGCCCTATACACGACATCAGATTTCTGTTCCATGAACGCCCCCTCTTAAGCAAAGTCATGTCAACCAAATTGACGACTCCAATGTACCGGGGTCGAATTGTTTTGATTATCATCCCATCTGCCAGTGTTTTTGCGCCTATCAGGCAAACGCGATATGCAAATGCCTCCTCAACGCTTCAACCGCTTCCGAACTAAAGGTACCGGAGTCGATTTCGTTTTCAGTCAAGCCAACCTCAAACAAAAACAATTCGACCCCGGTACCTGTGGTATTTGTTTTTTGACTATTTGGGCTTGGCCTGGGGCTTAAGCGCTTCTTTAATTTCGCCCAACGTTTCCAGCACCTTTCCCACCAAATCCATAGCGGGATGATTATCTCCATGCTTCCCGTCAAGCGTTTGTGATGCATTGTAAGCAATGGCATCAATTGATGAAATGTACCGGAGTCGAATTGTTTTTGCTACTCATAAAATCGAGTGACTGCTATTGGCCATAGCGGAAGTAGTGCGCCTCTATCCTGAATTTTCGCTTAGGCCGAGCACCTGCCCCTCGCGCTCATCACTCCAACTGACCGTTGCTATGCGGCAATGAAACCCGGCAATTTCGATGCCTTTGAATCGAACGTCGCCGTGGCCCGACATCCTGACCGCCGATTTTTTGCGCCAATCAGGCAGTCGGCAAAATCAGCCGTGGATTCTTTCCAGATGAAAATGGCTTCCTCGATTACTGGCTCATCCTCAAATTGAACATCGGTGGCATCCAGTAAGCCGGAGATGGTTTCAATGATTTGATTCTTTGGCACGGAGTATCGGCTGCGCAAAACCCACTCTGTTTCCATAAGAACCAACTGGTTCACGAAAACGCGGCATCCCGCCGAAACTTCACGCTTGATTAGCTTGCGGGCTTTCTCGAACTGCGCTTCGTCGTCCTGCACCAGGAAACGGACAAGGACGTTCGTGTCGACCCCGAGCATCAGCGGGATAGTTGCTCAACTGGAACGGGTTTACGCCCTTTCTTGTGAAGGGTGCCAGCCAGAGCGGAAATGTTCTTGTTTTTTACACGCATGACTACGGTCGCGTCCGGCATCAGCGTAAATGTCATTCTATCTCCGGGCTTCATTCCAAGCTCATCCCTGATTTCTTTGGGAATGGTGGTTTGCCCCTTGCTGGTCAGCGTTGCATCAGTGGTAATCATCAGTATCTCCTTCAATCCTTACCGATCTTATTTTAGTAAGGATTGAAGAAAAAGGCAAACGGATAGATACGCGCAATGAAGAAACTATTTATCCTAAGCCGGACAAGCCGGAACCAAACAAGCCCGGATGAAACGCAGTGAAATCCGGGAACGGGTATGATGCCCCCGGATTCCGCTATCGCTGCATCCGGGCTACAAACCCCGCAAGGCTCACCTTCGTTCAAACCCTTGCCAATGCCAGATAAATGCAAAACTCTTGTCATGTTTTGACATCATTTGACCGGTAAGAGACTAATAAGCTCAGTTCAGGCCACAGAGTTCACAGAGAACACAGAGAAAGTCAGGGTTTATTCGCCTTTCCTGGTCTCACCCAAAAGTTGAATAAGCTTTTCTCTATAACCGTTTGGTTTTACTCTGTGTTCTCTGTGGCTAACTGCTTTTTCTAGGTTTATGCGACCGTTATCGGCACCTTCCCGACATTCCATCAAGGTCTGTGTAACGCCCGCTAACGTAGCGTCAGCAGAAAAATGTTCTCCTGCAACCGGCTCACGCCGCGTTCCCGGAAGCGCGGGTTTTGCGCCAGCACGTCCAGTTGCGCCAGCAGGCGTATTTCGGCGTACTCGCGGTAGAGCGCTTGCACCTCGCCCACGGAAACTGCAAACGGCGGGCCGGACATTTCCGCCTGGGGGTAGTCGAAGGTGACGAGCAGGATTTGCGTCACGGGCGGCAGGATGCTCGCCAGGTGGCGCGCATAGCGTTCGCGCATTTCCGGCGGCAGCGCGACCAGCGATGCGCGGTCGTACACCGCTATCGTTTGCGCCAGATCGTCCCTGCCTATGTCGAAGAAATCGCCGCACAGGATGCGGATGCCGTCCGCCTCGCAGCAATCGAAGCCTTCCCCGGCAGTCCGGTGCGGATGGAGGCCGTTTTCCTCGAAGAACGCCTGTGCCGCGACGGGGCTCAATTCCACGCCCAGCACGGTGTGCCCCTGTTCGCGCAGCCACAGCATATCGCGGCTTTTGCCGCATAGCGGCACGAACACCTCACTGTTTTTTGCAAGCCCCAGCTCCTGCCAGTATTGGCGCAAATAGGGGTTGACCTCGTCCTGGTGAAAACCGGTTTCTTTACGCTCCCAGCGCTCCAGCCAGAAATCCTTTTCCATTTTTCGCGGCCCCCTTCAGGCGATGATTTCGACCGGCGTTCCCGCAGGCACCAGGTCGAACAGTTCCACTAGGTCGGCATTGCGCATGCGGATGCAGCCATGCGAACCGGGAGCGCCGAGCTGCGCCGAATCCGGCGTGCCGTGAATGTAGATGTAGCGGCGCATGGTATCGTTTTCGCCGAGCCGGTTGAAGCCGGGTTCGCTGCCGGACAGCCACAGGATGCGCGTCAATATCCAGTCGCGCTGCGGGGATTGCGCGCCCAGTTCCGGCGTGTAGATTTCCCCGGTCGGGCGGCGGCGCACGAACACGGTGTTTGCCGGTTGCCCCGCGCCGATTTTGGCGCGGACGACGTGCCTGCCGCGCGGCGTGCAATAGCTGCCGCAGGTTTCGCCCGCGCCGTTCGCGGCGGTCGAGACGCTGTAGCGGCGCAGCAATTGGTTGGCATCGTCGAGCAAGTCGAGCTGCTGCGTGGCGATGTGGACGTTGATTTTCATACTACCTCGTCATTCCCGCGCAGGCGGGAATCCAGTTACCCGAAAACTCCGCGAAGCGGACAAAACCAGAATGCTGTCCAACTGCGTTGGGTTTGTTTAACCGGCTGGATTCCCGCCTGCGCGGGAATGACGGAAATGTTATAGGCATAAATTTATACATTCCGTTGCTGCGCGCGGCGCATTGCGAAAAAATTGCTGAGCAGCGCGCCGCATTCTTCCGCCAGTACGCCGCCCGTCACTTCGGCATGATGGTTCAGGCGCAACCCCTCCCGGCCTCCCCTTGGCATAACCAGCGACTTGGCTATCGTTTCTTGATAGCCTAGTCGAATGGCTAGTGGTTCCATCAGGGGAGGAGAATTGGCTCCCTCCCCTGACAAGGGGAGGGTTGGGGAGGGGTTTAACTCTCCAAACACGTCCAGCACGCTGCCGCATGCGCCGGTCTTGGGGTCGCGCGCGCCGTACACCAGCCGCGCGATGCGCGCATGCATGATCGCGCCGGCGCACATCAGGCACGGCTCCAGCGTGACGAACAGCTCGCAGCCCACCAGCCGGTAATTGCTGAGCCGCTGCGCAGCGTCGCGCAATGCCATCATTTCGGCATGGGCGGAAGGGTCGTGGCGCGAAATCGGCGCATTGAAACCGCGCCCGACGATCTCGCCGTCCTTCACTACGACTGCACCCACCGGCACTTCGCCGCAAGTCTGCGACTCGGCGGCAAGCTCCAGTGCATGGCGCATGTAATCGGCATCGGTCATCGAAAGTTCATGTGGGTAAAACGGGCGGCAACCGTAGCACAACTTTTGCCGTTTGACGAGAATTGGGGACAGAATTGCGGGGCAGGCCGATTGCGGTGTTCGCGATGGATGCGGTTCACAGGCTCACCGCATCCTACATATTTTGCATCGTTCCCATGCTCCGCGTGAGAACGAGAAAGATTCAAACCAGCAGGTCGATTTGCTGCATCGTCCCCGCGCCGCCATCTTCGTTCAGATAGATGCCGCTGCTGCGCACCTGCCCCTGCAAGTCGTTGGAAGAGTTTTTCAGGTCGAACGGGGTGGCGACATTGCCGAGATACAGCGCGCCGATATTGCGTTGCGCCAGGGTGCTCAACGTGTCCTGACCGGCAACATCCTTGCTCCATATTTGCAGTTTTGAATAGACGGCATCGTTCTCGTCGATCCAGTTGTTGCCGTCGCCGTCATAGGCGGCCAGTTCGGCAAAGCCGTCGCCGCTTTGCGTGCCGAACAGCTCCGAGCCATTGTCGATAGCGCCGTTGCCGTCTTTGTCCAGCGCCAGGAAGCCGCTGCCTGCGCCGACGAAGGAAATGCTGTCCGCTGCGCCGTCGCTGTCGATGTCGAAGTCGAATTTCGTATCGGTCAGTTGCGCGGCGTTGCCGTCGAAATTGATGACCAGCGGGTCTTTCCTGACCGCATCGCCGGCGCGTATGGATATGTTGCTTTCCTGAAAGAATTCGCGGCTCATCTCCAGCGCGAGCTGGAAGCGGATTTCCTTGCCGTCGGAGGTTCTGACGACGCCTTCGGCGGCAAAGGATGTCCGTTCTGATTCGCGGATGGTCTCGTGCCGGTCGTATTCCACTCCCCAGCCTTGGCGCTGCGCCGGTTGCGCGGGCTGTGCCGGCTGTGCGGTATGCTGGGAATGGGGCTGTGCGGCATCGTCATGCTTTAATTCATCAGGATTGAACAGCCTGACTTTTTTTCCGGTCAACGCCTCGATCATGCCGATAATGACCTGTAACTTCGGGTCGTTGCGGGCCTGATCTGCCGCATCTTCGATTCCGGAATCGTTCCGGGCTTTCGCGGGAGCGGCGGCATGGGTGGTTGCCTGGGCATGGGCGGCAGCCTGGCGGGCGGCATCGGATATCGTCGCCACGGTCGATTGGAGGGCAGCCAGGTTTTCGGCGGCGCGGCCTTCGAAACCGGGCCGCTGCGGACCGGCCCAGGCGCGCAGGGATTCTTCGACGCTAACCTGGCTGAAGCTTGTGTGCTGGCTGGCCAAGCCGATAGTTGAACTTTCGATTTTCATCGGATTATTCCTTGGTTTCCTATTGGAGGTTTATCGGCATGGCCAGTGCAACCTTTAGGGGCGGCGGGCAAGACGGATAAAGTTGAGTGAAACAGCGCATTAGTGCTAGAATGCGCGCCGCTCCGGAATAGACCGGGGCGAATTTCCCGCTCGCGCAAGTTGGGGTGCCCTTGATCTTCGAGGGTCAGGCTGGCAAGCGGTAGTCAATAACCCTTACGATTGGAGTAATCATGGCTGTAACTATGCGTCAAATGCTGGAGGCCGGTGTTCATTTCGGCCACCAAACCCGTTTCTGGAATCCCAAGATGGCTCCGTACATCTTCGGCCACCGCAACAAGATCCACATCATCAACCTGGAAAAAACCGTCACGATGTTCGCCGAAGCGGAAAACTTCGTACGCAAACTGTCGGCGAAGAAGGGCACCATCCTGTTCGTGGCGACCAAGCGCCAGGCGCGCGACATCCTGCAAGAAGAAGCGGTGCGCGCGGGCTCGCCATTCGTCAACTACCGCTGGCTGGGCGGCATGCTGACCAACCACAAGACCGTGCAGCAATCCATCAAGCGCCTGCGCGAGCTGGAAGCGATCACTGCCGAGGGCGCATCCGAGAAGATATCCAAGAAAGAAGCGCTGATGATGAAGCGCGAGCAGGAAAAGCTGGACCGCAGCCTGGGCGGCATCAAGGATATGCCCGGTCTGCCGTCCGCGCTGTTTGTGATCGACGTGGGCTACCAGAAGGGCGCCATCGTCGAAGCGCAGAAACTGGGCATTCCGGTGATCGGCATCGTCGATACCAACAATTCCCCGCTCGGCGTGGACTATATTATTCCGGGCAACGACGATTCCACGCAGGCGATCCGCCTGTACGCGCGCGGCATCGCCGATGCGGTGCTGGAAGGCCGCGCACAAGCGCTGAACGAACTGGTCGAGCAGGTTGCGACCACAGAAGAACAAGCTGCCTGAGTTTAGGTAAGGCGCGCAAAGGGGCGCGAGCCCCTTTTTTTTATATGTTTTTATGGAGTTTTGATGATGGCAGAAATCACTGCAAGCATGGTCAAGGAACTGCGCGAGGCAACCGGCCTCGGCATGATGGAGTGCAAAAAGGCGCTGGTTGAATCCGGCGGCGATTTCAAGGCGGCCGAAGAACAGTTGCGCATCAAGAGCGGGGCGAAGGCGAGCAAAGCCGCATCGCGCGTGACCGCAGAAGGTATAGTCAGCACGTTCATCGCGGCGGACGGCAAGACCGGCGCGGTGGCGGAAGTGAACTGCGAGACCGATTTCGTGGCCAAGAACGACGACTTCAAGGCGTTTGTGAAGAATGTCGCCGAAACGGTGGCGAAGAACGACCCGGCCGACATCGAGGCATTGTCCGGCATGGCGATAGCCAATGGCTCCGGCACTGTGGAAGAGACCCGCAAGGCGCTGGTGATGAAGCTCGGCGAGAACATTGCCGTGCGCCGTTTCGAGCGCTACGCGACCGCCACCGGCAAGCTGTCCAGCTACCAGCACGGCAGCAAGATCGGCGTGCTGCTGGATTTTGCCGGCGGCGACGAAACGCTGGGACGCGACATCTGCATGCACATCGCGGCGAGCAAGCCGAAGTCGATCGATGCATCCGGCGTGAACCCGGAAGAAATCGCCACCGAACGCCGCATCGCCATCGAGAAGGCCAAGGAATCCGGCAAGCCCGAAGCGATGCTGGAAAAGATCGCCGATGGCACAGTGCAGAAGTTCCTCAAGGAAGTGACGCTGCTCGGACAGGTGTTCGTCAAGGCGGAAGACGGCAAGCAGACCATCGAGCAATTGCTCAAGGGCAAGGGAGCTTCGGTGACCGCGTTCCAGATGTTCGTGGTCGGCGAGGGTATCGAGAAGAAAGTCGAAGATTACGCGGCTGAAGTGGCCGCGGCAGCGGCGGCGGCAAAGGGCTGATCCGTGAGCGCACCCGCCTACAAGCGCATCCTGCTCAAGCTGTCCGGCGAAGCCCTGATGGGCGACGACAGCTACGGCATCAACCGCGAGGTGATCGAGCGCATCGTCGGCGAGATTGCGGAAGTGGTCGGGCTGGGCGTGGAAGTGGCGATCGTGATCGGTGGCGGGAATATTTTCCGCGGCGTGGCTCCGGCTGCGGCGGGGATGGATCGCGCGACCGCCGATTACATGGGCATGCTGGCCACGGTGATGAACGCGATGGCGTTGCAGGATGCGATGAAACGCACCGGGCTGGATTGCCGCGTGCAGTCGGCGTTGAGCCTGGAACAGGTCGCCGAACCGTTCATCCGCGGCAAGGCGCTGCGCTATCTGGAAGACGGCAAGGTGGTGATCTTTGCGGCAGGCATCGGCAGCCCGTTCTTTACCACAGACACCGCCGCCGCGTTGCGCGGTGTGGAAATGTCCGCCGACGTGGTAATAAAGGCCACCAAGGTGGACGGCGTTTATACCGCCGACCCGAAGAAAGACCCAAATGCGACCCGCTACCCGAGCCTGTGCTTCGACGAGGCGATCAGCAAGAATCTCAAGGTGATGGATGCGACGGCGCTGACGCTGTGCCGCGACCAGAGACTGCCGATCATCGTGTTCAGCATATTCAAGCCCGGTGCGCTGAAGCGCGTGGTGATGGGCGAAGGCGAGGGAACATTAGTACGCTGTGATTAGCCATGTGAAGAACAATGAGCCACAGAGATCACAGAGATCACAGAGACCACAGAGACCACAGAGAAAAACAATTGGTTGCAAAGGCCGTCATTCTCAAGTGCCGCACAATTTGAAGTACGGATTTGCTTTACCTCTGTGCTCTCTTTAAAGCGTGACAAGGTTTTTTCAGTGAAACCGTAGGGTGGGCTCCGCCCACCATGTCGGGCAAAGCCCGACCTACATTTTTGATTCCGGCTTGTCCGGCTTGGGTTAGATCGGGAGAGAACTGTGATTACTGAGATCAAAAAAACGACCGAACAGAAAATGCAGAAGTCGCTGGAGGCGCTGAAGACTGACCTGGGCAAGGTGCGCACCGGGCGCGCGCATACCGGCTTGCTGGATCACGTGATGGTGGATTATTACGGTAATCCGACGCTCATCAATCAGGTTGCCAACATCACGCTGGTCGACGCGCGCACCATCGGCGTTCAACCGTGGGAAAAAAACATGGTCGCGAAAGTGGAGAAGGCGATCCGCGATTCCGACCTGGGGCTGAATCCGGCGACCAACGGCGACCAGATCCGAGTGCCGATGCCGATGTTGACCGAAGAGCGCCGCCGCGATTTGATCAAGGTGGTCAAGTCCGAAGGCGAAAACGCCAAGATTGCGGTGCGCAACATTCGCCGCGACGCCAATAACACTCTCAAGGAAGCGCTCAAGAAAAAAGAGATTGCCGAAGACGAAGAGCGCCGCACCCAGGACGAGGTGCAAAAGCTGACAGATCGTTTTGTCGCCGAAATCGACAAGGCGCTGGCGACCAAAGAAGCTGACCTGATGGCCGTATAGCTCCAACCGAATCTGGAATAATGGCAAATCTTCCACCCAGTTCCACCCGCACTATCCCAGACATCGCCAATGTTCCGCGCCATATCGCCATCATCATGGATGGCAACGGGCGCTGGGCAAAACATCGTTTCATGCCGCGCGTGATGGGGCATCAGCGCGGGGTGGATGCTTTGCGCGAGGTGGTGAAGGCCTGCCGCAGCCTGGGCGTGGAATACCTGACCGTGTTCGCGTTCAGCAGCGAAAACTGGCGGCGCCCCGCCGACGAAGTTTCCTTTCTGATGACGCTGTTTCTGAAAATGCTGGAGCGCGAAGCCGCCAATCTGCACAAGAACAATATCCGCCTGAGAATCATCGGCGACCGCAGCCGCTTCAACGACAAGCTCCGGCAAACCATGCAGGAGGCCGAGCAGCTCACCGCTAACAACAATGCGTTGACCCTGACCATCGCCGCCAATTACGGCGGGCGCTGGGATGTGATGCATGCGGTGCAGGGCATGCTGGAGGATCATCCGCATCTGGCGCAAGGCTTCACGGAAGAGGATCTGGCACCCTATCTTTCGATGAGCGATGCGCCGGAGCCGGATCTGTTTATCCGCACCGGCGGCGAGCAGCGCATCAGCAACTTCATGCTGTGGCAGCTCGCTTATACCGAATTGTATTTCACCGAAATATTGTGGCCGGCATTCGGGCGCGAAGAGTTGGAAGACGCAATCGTTTCTTACCAGAAGCGCGAACGGCGTTTTGGCAGGACCAGCGAACAGTTGCTGGCCGGGGGGCAGTCACAGGATAAGAGGGATGCTTAAATCGCGGGTTATCACCGCCATCGTTCTGCTGGTATTGCTGTTGGCGGCGCTGTTTGCGTTACCGCCTGCCGCCTGGGCGGCGCTGGTTGTCGCGATGGTCGTGCAGGGTGCCGTCGAGTGGTCGCGGCTGTCCGGGTTGAGCGGCAACAAGGCAAACATCTACTGGGGGCTGACCCTGTTGCTGATGTCGGGGCTGTTATGGTCGGATGCCTTCGCCGACGAAGCGCAACAAATTTTTATCCATCTGGCGGTCTATGTTGCAGCGGCCTTACTTTGGCTGATCGTCGTGCCGGCCTGGCTGATGGCAGGCTGGAAAACCAGGCAACCGCTGCCGATGGCGCTGCTGGGCTGGATGATCCTGATCCCGACCGGTCTGGCGATGCTGGATCTGCGGGAAGCCGACCCGAGCCCCTGGATACTGTTGTTCGTGATGGGGCTGGTATGGGTCGCGGATATTGCGGCCTATTTCACCGGACGCAGATTCGGCAGGAATAAGCTTGCCCCTAACATCAGCCCGGGCAAGACCTGGGAAGGCGTGGCGGGCGCGCTGCTGGGCGTGTCGGTTTATGTGCTGCTGGTATGGGGCTTCAGCCCCTATTTTGCGCATCGCGAAGTGTTGCCGATGCTGCTGCTGGCTTCATGGTGGTGGGTGGGGCTGGCGGTGATCGGAGACCTGTATGAGTCGGCGATCAAGCGTCAGGCCGGGGTCAAGGACAGCGGCGCGTTGCTGCCGGGGCACGGCGGGTTGCTGGATCGCATCGACGCGCTGACCTCGACCCTGCCGCTTGCCGCGTTGGCGATGCTGTTGCAGAAACTGGGTTAAAAATTGCTGCGGAGGGCGTCTGCGGCGTTGCGCGGTACTCGAAATCCTCATGTACTTTGTGTACATTCCGGTTTCTGCGTTCCGTGCGCCTTGCATCCATCCCTTCGCGGCAATTTTAAGCAGCTTATAAGGTTTTACTTTTCACTACTTCGATAATGCAAAACCTGACCATCCTCGGCTCCACCGGCAGCATCGGCACCAGCACCCTGGATGTGGTGGCGCGCCACCCCGATAAATTCCGGGTCGTCGCGCTGACGGCAAACTGCCAGGTCGATTTGCTGCTCCGGCAATGCGTGCAGTTCAGGCCGCGTTATGCGGTAATGCTGCATGAAAATTCTGCCTCTCAGTTGCGCGAGCGCGTGCGCGAAGCGGGGCTGGCTGTCGAGGTATTGAGCGGGGCGGCGGCGCTGGAACAGGTTTCCGTGCTGCCGGAAGTGGATACGGTGATGGCCGCGATCGTCGGCGCGGCGGGCCTGCGCCCAACCCTGGCGGCGGCGCGCGCCGGCAAGAAAATCCTGCTGGCGAACAAGGAAACGCTGGTGATGGCGGGCAACGTGTTCATGGACGCGGTGCGCGCCAGCGGCTCCGCGCTGCTGCCCATCGACAGCGAACACAACGCGATTTTCCAGGCGCTGCCGCGCGGCTATGACGGCGACCTGGCGAAAAACGGCGTGCGCCGCATCCTGCTCACCGCCTCCGGAGGGCCGTTCCGCAACACGCCGCTGGAAGAATTGCAGCATGTCACGCCGGAGCAGGCCTGCGCGCACCCCAACTGGGTGATGGGGCGCAAGATTTCGGTGGATTCGGCGAGCATGATGAACAAGGGGCTGGAGGTCATCGAGGCGCATTGGCTGTTCAATGCTGCTGCCGACGACATCCAGGTGGTGGTGCATCCGCAGAGCGTGATTCATTCGCTGGTCGAATACGTGGACGGCTCGGTGCTGGCGCAGCTCGGCAACCCCGACATGCGCACGCCGATCGCTTACGGCCTGGCCTGGCCGGAGCGCATCGATTCCGGCGTCGCGCCGCTCGACCTGTTCAAGGTGGCGACGATGGATTTCGCCGCGCCCGACTTCGGGCGTTTTCCCTGCCTGGCGTTGGCCTATCAGGCATTGCGCGCGGCGGGCACCGCCCCGGCGATGCTGAATGCGGCTAACGAGGTGGCCGTGGCGGCATTCCTCGATAAACAAATTCCCTTCCTGTCGATTCCGCGCGTCATCGAAGCGGCGCTGGATGCGCTGCCGGTCAATGCGGTCGGCAGCCTGGACGATGTGCTGGGTGCGGATGCCGAAGCGCGCCAGGCAGCACAGCAATATATTCACAAACTTTTCAGATGACCCTTAACAAAAATACAAGCCACATAACCAGCGACTTGGCTGCCGTTTATTGGCAGCCTAGTCGAATGGCTAGTATATAAACCCATTAATTACGAAACATAATGCCGAGCCATTTTTACATCTGCATCCTGCCGCGTGAACGACCACTCGATGC
>Ga0209343_10003915_pt1 | contig 18507 bp, 20 predicted proteins | sample RifCSPlowO2_02_FD_184026 | JGI IMG/M metagenome (GOLD analysis project Ga0209343, IMG submission 184026) | Groundwater microbial communities from Rifle, Colorado - Rifle CSP2_plank lowO2_0.2 (SPAdes) (version 2) | ecosystem: Environmental > Aquatic > Deep subsurface > Groundwater | place... | reverse complement strand
CAGTTCGGCAAGTTTGAGTTTGACCGCCTCCGCCACATTCAGCGCGTTGGCACCGGTGGCCAGCTTGATGCCCATGGCCGCCGAGGGTTTGCCGTTGAGCGCGGTGACCACATCGTAGCTTTCGTTGCCCAGCTCGACCCGGGCCACATCGGAAAGCAGCACCAGCGAGCCGTCGCTGGCGCTCTTGAGGACGATGTCGCGGAACTGCTGCACCGTCTGCAGCCTGCTGCGCGCACTGATGGTCGCATTGAGCTGCTGCCCTGCCGCTGCCGGCAGCGCGCCGAGCTGGCCGGCGGAGACCTCGGTGTTCTGCGCCTCCAGGGCGCTGCTGATATCGGACGGCATCAACGCGTATTGCTCAAGCTTGGCCGGGTCCAGCCAGATGCGCATGGCATAACCGGAGCCCAAGGTCTGCACCTCGCCGACGCCGTCGACGCGGCTGATCTGATCGAGCAGCTGGCTGTCGATAAAGTCGCCGATATCGGTGTTGGTCACGCCTGGGTTGCTCGACAGAAAAGCGATGATCATCAAAAAATCGCCGCCGCCCTTGGTCACCGTGATGCCCTGGTTCTGCACCGCCTGAGGCAGGCGCGATTCGGCCTGCTGCAGCTTGTTCTGCACCTGCATCTGCGCCACGTCGACATCGGTGCCGGCGGCGAACGTCAGGCTAAGACTCGCACTACCCGCCGAGCTGCTGCTGGCGGACATATACATCAGACCATCGAGCCCCTTCATCTGCTGCTCGATCACCTGGGTCACCGAGTCTTCGATGGTCTTGGCCGAGGCACCGGTGTAGGTGGCGGAGATATTCACGGTCGGTGGAGCGATGTCCGGGTACTGCTCCAGCGGCAGCTGGCTGATCGACAGCCCACCGCCGAGCATGATGACGATGGCGATAACCCAGGCGAAGATCGGCCGGTCGATAAAGAAGTGAGCCATGCTGTGTTCCTCAGTGACTGGCCAGGGGGGTGGATGTGGCCGGGCTATCGACGGCGACCGTGAGGACGCTGTCGCCCACGCGCACCTTCTGCCCGCCCTCGACTATCACCTGGTCGCCGGCAGCCAGCCCGGCGTCGACCCACCACTGGTTGCCGATGCTGCGACCGATGCTGATCTGACGCTGCTCAACCTTGCCGTCCACGGCCAGCAGCACGCTGGCATCACCGCTGTGGCTGCGGGTCACGGCGCGTTGCGGCACCAGCAGGGCCTGTTCATCCACCGCCTCTTCGAGCACGGCGCGTACATACATGCCCGGCAGCAGCAGGCCATCCGGGTTGGGTACCACGGCGCGCAGGGTGACGCTGCCGGTGCTTTGCGAAACGCTGGCACCACTGAACTGCAAGCGTCCGGGGTGGCTGTACTCGCTGCCGTCTTCCAGGCGCAGGACAATGCGCGCCTCGTTGTCGCCAGCCTTGCTCAGACGGCCAGCAGCCAGCTCGCGCTTGAGACGCAGCACCTCGGCGCTGGACTGGGTGATGTCGACATACAGCGGGTCGAGCTGCTGCACCGTGGTCAACGGCGTGTCCTGGCTGGCGGTCACCAACGCGCCGGGGGTGACGCTGGAGCTTTCCACGCGGCCGCTGATGGGGGCCTTGATACGGGTGTAGGTCAGATCGATACGCGCGCTTTTCTCCGCGGCCTGGGCGGCCTGATAGACCGCCTGAGCACTCTGCAGGCTGGCCTGGGCGTCCTCGTTATCCTGCTGGCTGATGGCATCGATCTTCACCAGCCCGGCGTAGCGAGTCGCCTTCAGCCGCGCCGAATTGAGCGCAGCCTTGGCCTCAGCGGTACTGGCTCGGGCCTGATCGAAGGCAGCCTGGTAGGTGGCCGGGTCGATCACGTAAAGCACCTCACCGGCCTTGACCTCGGCACCTTCGGTAAACAGCCGTTGCTGCACGATGCCGCCGACCTGCGGGCGAATTTCCGCCGTCAGCCAGGCCTTGGTGCGCCCGGGCAGTTCGCTGGTAAGGGTCTGCGCCTGCGCGCTGAGGGTCAGCACCCCCACTTCGCTGGGGCCACGTGCGGGCGGCTCGGCATTCGGTGCGCAACCGGCCAGGCCAAGCAGGACGAACAGGCTAAGCAGTGGTCTGCTGAGAGTAGGTAACATGGCGTTCTCCAACCGGCATCTGACCGGAAACGAATCGTGTTTCGACCGGGCCATGCTGGCGGGCAAATGTGCAGAGAATTTGGAGATTGCCGTCAGGGCGTTGAATCCCACGCGGCGGACGGCCTTAATAGAAGCTCGCCCTCGGTTCTGGTCCGTCATGAAACTCAGCCTGTCGCGCAAACTCTTCCTCGCTGTGCTCGGTCCCGCCCTGCTCGCCACCCTGGCCATGGGCGCAGCCGATGGCTGGAGCTTCGCCCGCGGTTTTCTCGGCCACATCAATAGCCAGACAGAGGAACGCATGGCCACGGTGCTGCCACGCCTGCGCGCCTATTACCGTGAGCAGCGCAGCTGGGATGGCCTGCGTGAAGATCGCAAGGAGTGGTTTGCCCTGATCCACCCGCAGGGTGGCCTGCGCCTGGATCAGGCCGACTGGTCGCTGCCGGTGTCCGACCTCACCGGTGCGGTGTTCCGTATTTCCCTGCTGGATGCCCAGCAGCGCAGTGTTATCAGCTTCGTCGAGTTGCGGGCCGATGCCCCACGCATGCCCATCGAAGTGAACGGCCAAACGGTAGGCTGGCTGGCCATGACGCCCTTCCAGAGCGTTACCGAAGCCGGTGGCGCGATGCTGCTCAAACGCCAGCTGCTGGCCAGTCTGGCGGTGGGCGCATTGGCTTTGCTGCTGGCTGCACTGATCGCCGGATGGGCGACGCGCCGCCTGCTCGCCCCGGTGCGCCAGGTGGCGGCGGCGACTCATCGCCTGGCCGCGGGCGATTATGCCGAGCGGGTCAGCGTCAGCAGCGACGACGAAGTCGGCCAGTTGGCCCGCGACTTCAACCAACTGGCCCATACCCTGGAGCGCAATGAACAGCTGCGCCGTGAATTTATGGCCGATATCTCCCATGAACTGCGCACCCCGTTGGCGGTGCTGCGCGGCGAGCTGGAGGCGTTGGAAGACGGTGTGCGCAAGCTCGACGGCGACTCGCTGCACTCGCTGCAACAGGAAGTCGGCCAGCTCAACCAACTGGTCAACGACCTGCACGAGCTGTCGATGGCCGATGTCGGCGCGCTGACCTACCGCAAGCAGCCGCTGGACCTGGTGGAGCTGCTGCATGAGAGCCTGGCCGGGGCCCGCGAGCGCTGCCAGGAACAGGGCCTGACCCTGGAGCTGCAGTTGCCCATGGCCGCCAAGCCGGTGCTCGCCGATGCCGCGCGCCTGCGCCAACTGCTCGGCAACCTGATGGAAAACAGCCTGCGCTACACCGAAGCGGGCGGCCGGCTGCGTATCCGCCTGCTGGAGCAGAACGGCCATATAGTGCTGGACTGGCTGGACTCCGCACCCGGGGTGGCCGAGGCGGACCTGCCGCGGCTGTTCGAGCGCTTCTTTCGCGGTGAAGCCTCGCGCGGCCGTGCCAGCGGCGGTTCGGGGCTGGGCCTGGCGATCTGCCGCAGCATCGCCGAAGCCCACGGCGGAACACTGGAGGCCCACCCCTCGCCACTCGGCGGGTTGTGGCTACAACTGAGCCTGCCACGGGAAGCCCGCTGATGCTGAACAACGACGAACTGAGCAGCGCCGACATTCTAGTGGTGGAGGACGAACCGAAACTGGCCGCCCTGCTGCGCGATTACCTGCAGGCCGCTGGGCACCGGGTTACCTGCCTGGACGACGGCCTGGCCGTGGTGCCAGCAGTGCGGGCGGCGGAACCGCAGCTGATCCTGCTCGACATCATGCTACCCGGCCGCGACGGCCTGGATATCTGCCGTGAGCTGCGCAGCTTCAGCGAAGTGCCGATCATGCTGATCACCGCGCGGGTCGAGGAAGTGGACCGCCTGCTCGGCCTGGACCTGGGGGCCGACGACTACATCTGCAAACCCTTCAGCCCACGGGAGGTGATGGCCCGCGTACGGGCCATCCTGCGCCGCTGCCCGCCACAGGCCAGCGGCGGCCTGCAACTGGATGCCGCAACCTACCGGGCCAGCTACTCCGGGGTGGAGCTGGATCTGACGCCCGTGGAATTCCGCCTCCTGCATTGTCTGGCGGCAACACCGGGCCGGGTGTATTCCCGCGATCAGTTGATGAACCGGCTATACGACGACCACCGCGTGGTCACCGACCGCACCGTGGACAGCCACGTGAAAAACCTGCGGCGCAAGCTGGAGCAGGTGGCTCCTGGGCAGGAGCTGATCCACTCGATCTACGGGGTGGGCTACAAGCTGGAGCCCTGATGCCTGGACTATGCGCCAATACGGTGTTGCCCAAGGGTGCGCCGCGCGCACCAACTCCAACCACACCCGCCCCGCCAGTAGCGCTTTGCACGTAGACAGGCGGTTACCAAGCCCGTCAGAAAATAGCGCAGTTAACTAAGCCCGGCAGACCGGGTATTCTGCCCCTCCCCCTCGCAGCTCAGTCGCCCCATGCGTATTCACGTCACCTTTATCGACCGCGTTGGCATCACCCAGGAAGTGCTGGCCCTGCTGGGCGGGCGCAATCTCAACCTGGATGCCGTGGAGATGGTGCCGCCGAACGTCTATATCGACGCCCCGACCCTGAGCCCCGAGGTGCTCGACGAATTGCGCGAGGCACTGTTCAAGGTGCGTGGCGTGCAGGCGGTGAACATAGTCGACATCCTCCCCGGCCAGCGCCGCCATCTGCAGCTCGACGCCCTGCTCGCGGCCATGACCGACCCGGTGCTGGCGGTCGACAGCCAGGGCCGCGTGCTGCTGGCCAACCCGGCGCTGATCGAACTGTGCGGCCAGCAGCCTGAGGGGCTGGGCATCGGTGAGCTGTTTGCCGACAGCCAGCTGCAGGTGGAACTGCTCGATCAGGGCTTTCGCCTGCCGATGCGCGAGATCACCCTCAGGGGCCAGGCCCTGCTGCTGGACGCACAACCGATCACCGAAGGCGTGGACGGCGGCGCACGACGCCTGACCGGCGGCCTGCTCAGCCTGTATGCGCCGAGCCGTATCGGCGAACGCCTGGCGGCGCTGCACCATGATCATGCCGAGGGTTTCGACTCGCTGCTCGGCGACTCCGCGCCGATCCGCAGCCTGAAGACCCGCGCCCAGCGCGTCGCCACCCTGGATGCGCCGCTGCTGATCCAGGGTGAAACCGGCACCGGCAAGGAGCTGGTGGCGCGCGCTTGTCACGCCATCAGCACGCGGCGCACCGCGCCGTTTCTGGCGCTGAACTGTGCGGCATTGCCGGAGAACCTCGCCGAAAGCGAGCTGTTCGGCTACGCCCCCGGTGCCTTTACCGGTGCCCAGCGCGGCGGCAAGCCGGGGCTGCTGGAACTGGCCAACCAGGGCACGGTGTTTCTCGATGAAATCGGCGAAATGTCACCCTACCTGCAGGCCAAGCTGCTGCGCTTCTTGAGCGACGGCAGCTTTCGCCGGGTCGGCGGGCAGAGCGAGGTCAAGGTCAATGTGCGCATCCTCAGCGCCACCCACCGCAACCTGGAAAAGATGGTCGGCGAAGGCGCGTTCCGTGAGGACCTGTTCTATCGCCTCAACGTACTCAACCTGGAAGTCCCGCCGTTGCGCGAGCGCGGCCAGGACATCCTGTTGCTGGCGCGGCATTTTATGCAGCAGGCCTGCGCACAGATCCAGCGCCTGCCCTGCCGCCTGACGCCAGACACCTACCCGGCGCTGCTGGGCAACCGCTGGCCGGGCAATGTGCGGCAGCTGCAGAACGTGATCTTCCGCGCGGCGGCCATCTGCGAAAGCAATCTGGTGCAGATCGACGACCTGGATATCGCCGGCACCGCCGTGGCCGTGCAGCAGGTCGATGGCGAAGTCAGTAGCCTGGAAGCGGCGGTGGCCGAGTTCGAAAAAGCCCTGCTGGAAAAGCTCTATCCCAGTCATCCCTCGACCCGGCAATTGGCGACCCGCCTGCACACCTCGCACAGCGCCATCGCCATGCGGTTGCGTAAATACGGGATACCGGGCAAGGGCTGACGAACAACGCGAAGGGATCGCTCTGGTAGCCCGGATGCAATCCGGGAGCAATGCCCGCCGTTAAATCGCTCCCGGATTGCGCTAAAGCTTATCCGGACTAAGCAGCGGGCTTTGTAGGGTAGACATGGCGAAGCCTTGTCTACCGCTGACGCATCAGATGGCGGACAAGCCTTCGGCATGTCCGCCTAGCGCGGTCAGAGCGCGTATTTCTGCAGGTTGGCCATCATCTCTTTTAGCGCTTCGAGGTTGTCGGCCGGGTGAGCCGCGCCTTCGAAGTCGCAGATCTGCGCGAAGTTGGCCGCCACGTCTTCCGGGCTGTAGCCCACGCGGGGGTCGAAGCCGGCACCCAGGCTGCGCTCCCAACGCACCTTGCCCATCCAGCCGCCGCCGACTTCGAACAGCCCGGAGGTTTCTTCGCAGGCGTCGCTCGCCAGGTACACCACCAGCGGGCTGACCAGCTCGGGCTTGAGCTGCTCGAACACCTGCGGCGGGATCAAGCCTTCGGTCATGCGCGTGCCGCCGGTGGGGGCGATGGCGTTGACCAGAATGTTGTTCTTGCGCCCTTCGATGGCCAGGGTGCGGGTCAGGCCGTAGAGACCAAGCTTGGCCATGCCGTAGTTGGACTGGCCGAAGTTGCCGTAGATACCCGAGGTGGACGCGGTGAAGATGATCCGGCCATAGCCCTGCTCGCGCATGTGCGGCCAGGCGGCGCGGGTGACCTTGTAGGCACCCTCGACGTGGACCTTGTAGACCAGGTCCCAGTCGGCGTCTTCCATCTTGTGGAAGGTCTTGTCGCGCAGGATGCCGGCGTTGTTCACCACCACATCGATGCGGCCGAAGGTATCCAGGGCGCACTGCACGATCTTCTCGCCGTCGGTCACCGAGTCATGGTTGGCCACCGCAGTGCCGCCCGCGGCGCGGATTTCCTCGACTACCTTGTCCGCCGCCGAGGCATTGGCCCCTTCGCCATGGGTGCTGCCGCCCAGATCGTTGACCACCACCTTGGCACCGTGTTTGGCGAACAGCAGCGCATGGGCGCGACCCAGACCACCGCCGGCCCCGGTGACGATTACAACCTGATCTTGAAAACGGATGGCGTCGCTCATGCAGCATTCCTCGGCAGATTAACAATGCTCCGAGTGTCCAGCAGGCGCGCCCCGGTCACAATAGATACGAGCCACGCTGAATGGTGCGCGATAAAGCAGCGGGATAGTCAGGCACATCTGCGTTGACTGTTGTCGTGATTCTCAGCCCTTGTAGGAGCGGGCTTGCCCGCGAATCGAGGTCACTAGAAAAACGTCGCGGCCAATGACTCGGCGTCCCCGCCGCGCCTACGGGATTCGCAGAACCCGCCAGCTCTGTTGGCAACACTTAATTGGGCAATAGCCATAATCAGACCCGCTAGGCTGGCCGGATCAGGCTCAAGTGGTTATATAAATGCAGCACATGAGCCTGGGCATAGTCCGCGTGATTTAACGCGCCGTAGGCAAAATGCGGCTGCAGTTCGCCCCGGTAGGCGGCAAAGTCGGCAAAAGCCTGCTGCAAACGCTGCAACGCCTGAGCCTGAGTAGCTGGCGTGCTCAGCGCGGCGGCACCGGGAATGGCCTCATCCAGCGCATGGCGCATGGCCCCGCGGGCGGCAAAGACGCTAAAGGCCAGTGGGCCGACGCTGCTGCGAAACCAGGCGGGTTTCAGTTCGGGGTAACCGCTGATGGAATACTCGATGCTCTGTGCGCAGTGGTTGAACACCTCCGCCGGGCTCCAGCCCTTGACGCTCGACAGTGGTTTATCGACCAGCCCGGCCAGCACCTGCTGCGCGCCGTCCAGGCTCAGGGCTGCCGGTGCCTCGCCGCTGGGCAATGCCCAGAACCCGGCCCCCAGCACCGCCATGCCGCCCAGAGCGGCCCCCTTCAGGACAGTACGTCGTTGCATCCTTTGCTCTCCAGCCGTTGACGAAATTGCAGGTAATGCGCCAGCACCTGATCCGCTGCCTCGGTTTGCGGATAGTGACCGATACCCTCAAGCAGCACGGTGTCGGCATTGGCAATCAGCTCGCGGTAGCGCCCCACCATATGCGCGCCGGAAATCGGATCGACTGCGCCGTCGATCACCCGCATCGGCACCGCCGTGACCTGCATCGCCGCCACCCAGCGTTCACGCTGCTGGCGGCGCTCGGGTATATAGCGGATCAACCGATGCATCACGCCGGGCCCGTCATTAGCGGCAATCAGGCTCCAGAAATCATCCAGCTCGTGGGCGCTTGGCTGGGTATGCGGGCCGAATACCTGGGCAAAGCTGGCGGCCAGCTTCTTGCGGCTGAACAATCGGCCGATCAGCGGGCCAATGGGGCTGAGCAGCAGCTTCTGCACCAGCACCGGGTGATGGGTTTCCGGAAACAGCCCGCCATTGAGAAACACACAGCTGGCCAGCTTGATGCGCCCATCCTGATGCCGGGCGAGCAGTTCCTGAGCCACGCTGTCGCCGTAGTCATGGGCCAGCACATGCAGCGGTTTCGCGATGCCCAAGTGCGCCAGCAGCGCCTGCTGCAGATCGGCCTGCTCCAGCAGGCTGTAGGCATGCCCACGGGGCTTGGCCGAGTCGCCGAAGCCGAGCATGTCGCAGGCAATCACCTGGTATCGCTCGGCCAAGGGTGCCCATAGACGATGCCAGTCCCAGCTGGCGGTGGGAAAGCCGTGGATCAGCAGCAGCGGCTCGCCCTGCCCCGCCGTCCAGTAGCGTACTGCATGGCCTTTAAAGCTGAAATTCAGGCCCCGGGCGCGCCAGTCCGCCAGGGCGATACCTGGCAGCGCACTCATGCGGCGTAACCCGGCATCTGCTGATCGAGCTTGCGCAGCAGCGCCGGCCAGGGCAATGCGCCGCCCATGCCCTGCGGGCTTTTCATCACCCCGGCGATCATCGCCCGAGCACCGTCGAGCACCTGCTGGGGGATATGGATCAGCTCGGTGCCACCGCTTTGCGCCATGACCTGGATCTCGCAGGCGCGCTGCAGAATAAACATCATCAGGAAGGCGTCGGCGATGCTGCCGGCGGCGGTGAGCAGGCCGTGATTGGGCAGGATCATAAAGTTCTTGTCGCCCAGATCCGCCTGCAACCGCGACTTCTCATCATGGTTCAGCGCCACGCCTTCATAGCCGTGGTAGGCCAGGCTGGCGAGAACAAACAGCGACTGCTGCGACAGTGGCAGCAAACCCTGTTTCTGCGCGGACACGGCAATCCCCGCAGCAGTGTGGATGTGCAACACGCAACCGACATCGTGACGCACCTCGTGCACGGCGCTGTGGATGGTGTAGCCGGCCGGATTGATGTCGAAGGGGCTGTCCATCAGTTTGTTGCCGGCCAGGTCGATCTTCACCAGGCTGGAGGCGGTGATCTCGTGGAACATCAGGCCGTAGGGGTTGATCAGGAAATCTTCGCTACCGGGAATCTTCGCCGAGATATGGGTGAAGATCAGGTCATCCCAGCCATACAGGGCGATCAGCCGGTAACAGGCGGCGAGATCCACCCGGGTCTGCCATTCGGCGGCAGACACCTGATCCTTGAGGCTTGCTACGGGCAGAGTGTGGGCAACGGTCATGGTGAACTCCTCGGCTGTTCTTGTTATGGAATGCCAAGGAGTCTAGCGAGAGATGCAGCAAAGATGAGTCGCTCTGGCGGCCAGCATGCTGGCCTTGCGAGTCAAAGCGGCTCGAACTACCGCCGCACGGAGGGCGGCACGGCATGCCAGCCGCTCGATGCGCAGCAACAACCCGCCTCGATCAACGCATGCATACGGGCTGTATCAGCCCTGCAGCGCCGCAATAAAGTCCGCCAGCCAGGGCTCGGCATCGGTTTCCGGGGTCACGCTTTCGCTGCTGTCCAGGCGCAGCATCGGCTGCACCTCGCGAATGCCCAGCTCGGCATACAGTTCGCGCACCAGCTCGCCGCCGCCGCAGAAGGTATCGCCATAGCTTGAATCACCGAGGGCAATCACCCCACCCGGCAGCCCGCTCCAGGCCGGCAGATGGTCACGGATGGCGTAGTACAAAGGCTGCAGATTATCCGGCAATTCGCCCATGCCGGTGGTTGAAGTCACGGCCAGAAAAGCCTCGGGAGCGAAGGCCTGAATATCCGTCAGACTGGCCCGCGGGTTATGCCTGGCCTCATGGCCGGCGGCCTTGAGCAGGCGCTCGGCGTGGCGGGCAACTTCCTCGGCAGTGCCGTACACCGAGCCGGAAAGAATGGCGATTTTCATGCAGAACTCCGAAACAGTCAGAACAAAATCGATAAACACGGCATTATGCCGCAAGTAGACAGCCCGCCCGGATGTTTTAGAATGCAGCGGACATAGACTGGGAAATCGCCTCATGATCAACGCCAAACTGCTGCAACTGGTGATCAACGCCTCCAACGACGGCATCGTGGTGGCCGAACAGGAAGGTGACGACAACATCCTGATCTATGCCAACCCCGCCTTTGAAAAGCTCACCGGCTACGCCAGCGAAGACATCCTGTATCAGGACTGCCGCTTCCTCCAGGCCGGTGACCGCGACCAGCCGGGCCTGGCCGCGATCCGCGAAGCGGTCAAGGCGCACCGCCCGTGCCGGCAGATCATCCGCAATTACCGCAAGGACGGCAGCCCGTTCTGGAACGAGCTGTCGATCACCCCGGTGGTCAACGACGCCGACCAGCTGACCTACTACATCGGCATCCAGAAGAACGTCACCGAGCAGGTCGAAGCTCAGGAACGGGTCAAGGAACTGGAAGCCGAACTGACCAGCCTCAAGGCCGAGCTGGCGCGCTTACAGACGGTCACCAGCAAGCCGTAACAAAAGGCCCATCCTGCGGTCACAAGAGTTATAGCGATTATGCGTAGAACTCGATCATGCAGGAGCGTCCACTTCTAACGGCGGCTGAACTGGCCTTTATCCGACAGCTGCAGGTTCAAACTGCGGACGACGAAAAAGCAGGCCAAGCGGCTCTGCGGGTCGATGCCAGCCAACAGCTTGGCGAGCTGCTTTCCCAGTGCGCGGCCAACGACCCGTTGCGTATCCATGCGCATATCGCCAACCAGCACCTGACCTTTGACCTGCACCTGGCCCACGACGCGGATAATCAACCGCGCCTGCAACTGGGTGCCCCGCAGATCTTTGACGAAGGCGCGGTCAACCGTGCCTGGCGCTCGCCGCTACCACAACCGCTACTCCTGCAGCGCCCCGACACCCGCCCCTGCGACCTGTGGGTTCACCAGCTGTCGATGAATGGTGCCTTGATTGAGCAGCGCGCAAAGCGCAAGCCCCCCGCACATTTCCGCCTGATGCTGCCACTCGATGAACAACCGCCCATTACCCTGAAAGGCGAGCTTGTGCGCATGACCGACGACGGCCTGTTCGCCTATCAGGTGCAGGCGCTGGACCCGGATGGCGATGAGCATTTGCGCCAGTTCCTCTACCAGCAACACCGCCGCTACGAGCAACAACTGCAGCGCTAGTAGCCCGTGGTTTACCGAGCCTGGGCTATGAGCGGGCTACGACGAGAAACAGCAACGCGGCATCAGAACCTCAGATACCGCAATTGCCTGATTGAACGTGCCACCCAGGCCACTCACAGGTGCTCGACCAATTTCGTCAGGGCTGCGCGGACCAGGCGGCTAGCTACCCCAAGCCCTGCAGCCAGGAGCGCAATAGTCTTCAAAAAAAAACCGCTCACTTATCGGGTGAGCGGCGTGACCGCCAGGGGCGGAGCTTGAATGCAGGAAAGGCTCCTGCAGCAGGGATAAAAAAATCCGATAGCCGAAAATGGGCAAAACAGCTGGCTACCGGATTGCGCAGTCGTTTCAGGCAGCAAATTCCTCTTCGCTAAAGGCCATCAGCGTGGCTTTGCCGGCCTTGACCTCAGCCAGCAGGCTGTCGGTTTCAGTCAGGATGCGCGCCATAAAGAAGTCCGCAGACTTCAGCTTGGCACCGTAAAACAGGGTTTCCGTGCTGCCTTGCGCCAGCTTGGCCTTGGCCACCGCCGCCATGCGCGCCCACATCCAGGCCAGACTGGTCAGGGCAAACAGACGCAAATACGGCGTTGCCGCTGCACCAGCTTGTTCGGGGTCTTTCATGCCCTCGCTGGCAATCCACATCGTGGCCTGCTGCAGCTGCTTGAGCGCCGCCCCCACTGCAGCCACGTGCTCTGCCTCGGCGTTGGCCTTGAGCCAAGCCTCGATGAGGGCGAAGTAATTGCGCACCGCGCGCCCGCCACCCAGGCCCAGCTTGCGCCCGACCAGATCGAGCGCCTGAATGCCGTTGGTGCCTTCGTAGATGCGAGTAATCCGCGAATCACGCACCAGTTGCTCGATGCCCCAGTCCTCGGTAAAGCCGGAACCGCCCAGGACCTGCAGGCCTTCGTTGGCACAGTTGAAACCTTCATCGGTAAGGAAGGACTTCACCACAGGCGTCAGCAGCTGCACCAGATCATCGGCCTGCTCACGCATGGCAGGGTCTTCGTGATCATGGGCAACGTCTTCATGCAGGCCGGTGAAATACGCCAGTGCGCGGCAACCCTCGATCATCACCTTCTGGCGCAGCAGCATGCGCCGTACGTCCGGGTGCACGATAATCGGATCAGCCGGTTTGTCCGCCGCTTTCGGGCCGGACAGCGAGCGACTTTGCAGGCGCTCTTTAGCGAAGCCCAGACTGACCTGATAGGCGCTTTCGGCAATGCCGAGGCCTTGCATGCCGACCATCAGGCGCGCCGAGTTCATCATGGTGAACATGCACTTGAGGCCCTTGTTCGGCTCGCCGATCAGCCAGCCCTGAGCACCTTCGAAATTCATTACGCAGGTGGCCGAGCCCTTGATGCCCATCTTGTGTTCCAGGCCGCCGCAGAACGCCGGATTACGGCTACCGTCCTCAAGGAACTTGGGCACCAGAAACAGAGAAATACCCTTCACGCTGTCCGGTGCATCGGGCAGTTTGGCCAATACCAGATGCAGGATATTGTCGACCAGATCGTGCTCGCCGCCGGTGATCCAGATCTTGGTACCGCTGATGGCATAGCTGCCGTCAGCCTGCGGTAAGGCACGGGTACGGATCAGCCCCAGGTCGGTGCCGCACTGCGGCTCGGTCAGGCACATGGTGCCAGTCCACTCACCGCTGATCAGTTTGGGCAGGTAGCGCTCCTGCAGTTCACGCGCACCATGGGCGGTCAGCGCATTGATCGCGCCATGGGTCAGCCCCGGGTACATGCCGAGCGACAGGTTGGCCGAGCAGACCATCTCCTCGACCATCATGTTCAACACATGAGGCAAGCCCTGGCCGCCGAACTCAGGCGAGCAGGCCAGGGCGGTCCAGCCGGCCTCGGCGAACTGCTGATAGGCAGCGCGGAAACCGTCCGGGGCCTTTACCGCCTTGCTCTGCGGGTCGTAGCTGCAGCCCTGCTTGTCGCCGGGACCATTGAGCGGAGCCAGGACGTTTTCCGCCAGCTTGGCGGCTTCTTCCAGAATGGCGCCACCGAGGTCGTCTCCGAACTCGCGCTGACCAGGCAGCGACTGCAAGGTGGCATAAGCGTCGAGCACCTCGTCAAAAACGAAACGCATATCACGAAGGGGTGCGCGGTATTGAGTCATGTTACCTAGCCCTCAAGCTGTACACAAACAAATAATGTACAGCTTTTGTATAGCCTAAAGACCCAGATAGCAAGCAATTTTCTGTACAACCTGTACAGATATTTGAAATCGGCACCAAATCGCAGGCACGCAAAAGCTCGCTCGCCATAGCGGCGACCGCGCCTATTCAGAGGTGCTTGATAAGAAGAATCAGGTATCCAGATGGCCAGCCAGAAACTGCTGCAGGCGGCGCTGCATCAGACGCCCTTCATTGCCCAAGCAGGCAATCGGTGAACCGCTGAGGCTCTCCTCGGCCAGGTCGGCACCATCGCCGGCCATCACCAACGGGCAATCCAGCGCCAGCGCCAGGCGGGACAACTGCTTAGGCAGGTCATCGCTGGGCGGCTGGTTGGAGAACAGCACCAGGGCCTGGGGCTGCATCTTCTCGCAGATCAGAGTCAGCTCTTCCAGCGGCTGCCCCAGCCCCAGCACGCTGACCGCGACCTCGGAGCTGCTCAGCAGCAGCCCGGCCACCAGCAACTCCAGCTCGCGGCAATGGCCCGGCAAGGCTGCCAGCAGCACGCGCTCCTCGACCTGGGCGCGCATCATCTGCAGGCGCTGCAGAGTACGCGCACGCAGGAAGGTATCGAGAAACAGCCACTCGCTGGTCTGGCCGAACTCGTCCTGACGCAGCAGCAGCTCCTGCCACAGCGGCATCAGGATGTCCTGAAACACCACGGGCAGCGGGTAGCTGGAGAATACCTGGCCATACAGCCGGTCCAGTCGTCCCTCGTCGAAGGCTGCGATGGCACGGCGCAGCTGCGCCTGCCACTCGGCCCATTCGCTGGCGCTGACTTCTTCATAGACCGGTGCGCTGGCCGCCTTGATTGAGCTGCTTTTGGCGAGAATCTTGCCAACCTTGCTCACCGAAACGCCGCGTTCGATCCACGCCAGAATGCTGCGCACCGACTCGATATCCACCTGGGAATAGAGACGATGGCCACTCTCGGTGCGGGTCGGCTGGATCAGCCCATAACGTCGCTCCCAGGCACGCAGAGTGACCGGATTGACCCCGGTCAGCCGCGCCACCTCGCGAATAGGAAACAACTCTTCCTGCTTGAGGGCATTCGAAATGGGGGACGAAGCACCGGCGTGATCGGACATGGGAGGCGGCATCACAGCAAAAATGTTACGCGCATTGTAACTCAGCTCTTTAGCGCATACTTTGTACAACACTTATACAAAGAGGTTGACCATGAATAACTCACCGCAATGGCCCCTGACCCTCTACTACGACGGCGATTGCCCACTGTGCGCCCGGGAGATACGCCTGCTGCGCCAGCGCGCCGACCGACAACGCCTGCAGCTGGTGGATATCAGCCAGCCCGATTTCCAGGCCAGCGCCCTCGGCCTGCCCCAGCAAGCCCTGCAAGACCGATTGCACGCCCACTTTGCCGACGGTCAGTGGCTAACCGGGCTGGACGCCACCCTGTGGAGCTGGCGCGCAGCGGGCCTTGGAGCCTGGGCCGCGCCCCTGGCCTGGCGGCCCCTACGGCCGTTGTTCGAGCTGGGCTACCGCCTGTTCTGCCGGCTGCGCCCCCACCTCGACTGGTTGCCCCACCCGGAAGCCGGCCAGCGCTGCAAGGACAAGACCTGCTCAAGCCGCCCACAACCCTGAGCCGGCCTACTGCAATGGCATGACCAGGCCAGGATCGGCCTCAACCCTAACGGGGCGACCGATTATTTCATCGTGGCTTTGCGGCTGATGCAAAACCACCTGGCGCACCCCGCAACGCTGCAGACGCGCCTTCAGCGGCGGCCAAGTAGGCCACAGACGCTGCGGCATTGGCGGACACAATGCATGCACCTGGCCATCGCGGGTGACCACCCGTACCGCATAACCCGCGCCCCGCACTGCCCATACATCTACCTGCCTGACCTGCCGGCAGACCAGCGCCAGCCGCAGCTGCCAAGACCCCATGACGAACACCTCATAGCTGTACAAGATCGTCATACTTGTACACGATAGAAACAATTATTTCAGCACCTTATCTTCGACAAAATCCCTTGCAGCTCAATGAAATAGGCAAAAAACCAGCACAACACCCAGTACCCACACAGTGCATATGGTTGTACAAACCGCACTACTGGTATAACTTTACTCCTGGTTCAGTCGAGGCCGCGTCCTACTGGTCAGGTATCCCGGCGCAGCGTCGCTGAACCCACCCCTTATTCTTCTGCAGAGTCGAGCATGAGCCTCAGCGCCGCCCCTATCCTGATTACCGGAGCCAGCCAGCGCATCGGCCTGTACTGCGCCGAACGCCTGCTGGATGACGGCCACTCGCTGATCATCACCTACCGTAGCGAGCGCGAAGGCGTCGAGAAACTGAGACAGCGTGGCGCGCTGGCCTTGCAGGCGGATTTTTCCAGCGAGAGCGGCATCCTCGGTTTTATCGCCGCCCTGAAAAACCACACCGACAGTCTGCGTGCCATCGTGCACAACGCCTCCGACTGGCTGGATGAACAACCGGGCCAGGAAGCGGCCGCCTTTCAGCAGCTGTTTGCCGTGCATATGCTCGCACCCTACCTAATCAACCTGCACTGCGAAGACCTGCTGCGCCGCTCGACACCCGCCGATATCGTGCATATCAGCGACGATGTCACGCGCAAGGGCAGCGCCAAGCGGCCCGCCTACTGCGCCAGCAAGGCCGGGCTGGACAGCCTGACCCTGTCGCTGGCCGCACGCTTCGCCCCGCAGATCAAGGTCAACGGCATCGCCCCGGCGTTGATCCTGTTCAACCCGGATGACGACGCCGACTACCGCAGTAAAACCCTGAACAAATCGGCACTGGGCATAGAACCCGGGCCGCAAGTGATCTACCAGAGCTTGCGCTATCTGCTCGACAACCCTTACGTCACCGGCACGACACTAACCGTCAACGGCGGCCGCCACCTCAAGTGAGGTGCGCCGCGAGGACCCTGCAATGAATTCTCAGATGCTTGACCACTACCGCGAAATTATCGTGGGCGTCGGTGAAAACCCCGAACGCGAAGGCCTGCTGGACACTCCCAAGCGCGCCGCCAAGGCCATGCAATACCTGTGCAACGGCTACCACAAGAGCCTGGAAGAAGTGGTCAACGGGGCGCTGTTCGAGTCGGACAATGACGAGATGGTGATCGTCCGCGATATCGAGCTGTACTCGCTGTGCGAGCACCATATGCTGCCGTTTATCGGCAAGGCTCACGTGGCCTATATCCCCACCGGCAAGGTGCTGGGGCTATCTAAGGTGGCGCGCATCGTCGATATGTTTGCCCGGCGCCTGCAGATTCAGGAAAACCTTACCAAGCAGATCGCCGACGCGATCCAGCAGGTCACCAGCGCCGCCGGCGTGGCCGTGGTGATCGAAGCCAAGCATATGTGCATGATGATGCGCGGGGTGGAGAAGCAGAACTCGGTGATGACCTCCTCGGTGATGCTTGGAGCCTTCCGCGAATCCTGCAACACTCGCCACGAATTCCTGCAACTGATCGGACGGAGCAAGTAATGCCGCGACTGGAACCTGGGATGGCGCGCATCCGCGTCAAGGACCTGCGCCTGCGCACCTATATCGGTATCAAGGAAGAGGAGATCAACAACAAGCAGGATGTGTTGATCAACCTGACCATCCTCTATCCCGCCGTGGAGGCAGTGCGCGATAACGATATCGAACATGCCCTCAACTACCGCACCATCACCAAAGCGGTGATCCGCCACGTCGAAGAAAATCGCTTCGCCCTCCTTGAGCGCATGACCCAGGAGATTCTCGACCTGGTCATGGCCAACCCGGACGTATGCTACGCCGAAGTGGAAGTGGACAAACTGCACGCCCTGCGCTTTGCCGAGTCGGTGTCGATTACCCTCGCCGGGCATAGATAGACTGCTGAGAAACGCTCTGCAGATTCCCGGCGCGTCCCGCGCCGGGGCCGTTGCCGCCAGGCGGGCATGCTCTTATCATCGCCGGCAACCTCTCCCCTGCCCGTCCCATGAGAGCATCGCCATGACCGAACAAGAACGTCTCGAACTCGAAGCCGCCGCCTTCCGCAGCCTGGTGCAACACCTGCGTTCGCGCCCCGACGTGCAGAATATCGACCTGATGAACCAGGCCGGTTTCTGCCGTAACTGCCTGTCCAAGTGGTTCAAGGCCGCCGCCGACGATATCGGCGTGCAGATCACCCCCGACGAAGCCCGCGAAGAAATCTACGGCATGCCCTATGCCGAATGGAAAGCCAAATACCAGAAGGAAGCCAGTGCCGAACAGCAGGCCGCCTTCACCAAAGGAAAGCCCCAATGAGCACCCTGAGCGACTTCCGCGCCCGTCTGCGCAGCGAACACTTCGCCTTCAGCGAAACCCTGGCCTTTATCGCCGATCACTATGACTACCAGCCCAGCGCCTTCAGCAACGGTCCGGTGGCCAATGCCGCCGGGCAGAACGAAGGCTCGTGCAAGACTCTGGGCCTGGCCCTGCTCGAAGGCTTGAGCCTGGAAGAGGCCCTGCTGTGCTTCGGCGAACACTACCGCAGCGTGCTGGCTACCCCGAACGGCAACGACCACGGCAATATCCGCGCGCTGATGGACACCGGCCTGGCCGGCGTGCGCTTCGAGCAGCCTTCGCTGCAACGCAAGGCGCTCTAAACCTGCCCCAGACCGACTCGCCCAGACAGCGCGCAAAAACTTGCGCAACTGTCGGCAAAGGCTGACAGACAGCCGAGTTGTGAGGCATTACCCTGGCGGCCATCAATGATCGGGCCACCAGGGAAGGTGCCTGCGCCAAGCCTCGCGGCTGCACCCGCCCTCCCCGCCCCAACTCTAGCTGGCTTG
>Ga0209343_10003914_pt1 | contig 18512 bp, 20 predicted proteins | sample RifCSPlowO2_02_FD_184026 | JGI IMG/M metagenome (GOLD analysis project Ga0209343, IMG submission 184026) | Groundwater microbial communities from Rifle, Colorado - Rifle CSP2_plank lowO2_0.2 (SPAdes) (version 2) | ecosystem: Environmental > Aquatic > Deep subsurface > Groundwater | place... | reverse complement strand
CTATCGCAAGCTGATCAACATCGAGCCGGACGGCAAAAGCCGGGAGTACCTCTTGTTTATGGTCAAGAAAGGAAGGGACAAGGTCGCATCCGTCTTCCTTTCTCCCGCCAGCGACAAGGGGCGCGCTACGCTGCGGCTCGGTGACAATATGTGGCTCTATATTCCCGACGTTGGCAAACCGATTCGGACTACCAGTCTTCAGTCGGTCGTGGGCGGCGTGTTCAACAACGCCGATATCCTTCGCCTGGACTATCACATCGAGTACAGCGTGAAGGAGCTGCAACAAGCGGGAGAAGAGTACGTATTGGACTTGCAGGCAAGATCATCTAATGTCGCCTACGACCGCCTGAGAATGACCGTTACAAAGAAGACGCTGCTTCCTACGAAGATCGAATGCTTCGCCGCTTCCGGTATTTTGATCAAGACGCTCTACTTCAAGGAGCCCAAAGTCTTCGAAGGTATCACCAGGCCTACCGTGATCGAGACCGACAGTCCCCTCCAGCGCGGCTATAAGTCCATCATGATCTACGCGAGTATCAAGACCAGGGAGTTTCCCGACGAGGTGTTTACCCTGACTTTCCTGCCTCGTGTGGAAACATTGCGATGAAACCGTTCGCAGCATTACTGTTATTGGCCGTCTGGATTTCTCATCCGCCCACTGCTTTCTCCCAGACCGATTACGAAGTCGATCTGTCGAAGATCCAAAAAGAGATCGAAAAGAAGCCGTATGCTTTGAACGGCTTTCTCGAGTTTACGCCTGCGTTTTTGGGCCTGGACACCACCTCGAAACTCTACCAGGCGCAACTGGCCGGGAGCAACCTGGGTAAGACCATGGGCCAATACAATTTCCGCCTGCGCCCCGAGGGAAGTTATCAGAAAGGGATCGCGAGGTTCTACGCGATGGGCGACGGCTATCTGAAGAAGGACGACCGGGGCTGGTCTGGAAAGGCGAAGTTGTTTCAGGGCTATCTGTCGCTGAAATTCAGGCCAAACGCCCCGGTAGACATCGGCAAAAGGGTGGCGCGCTGGGGAAAGGGTTACGCATGGAATCCTGCCGCATTCATCGACCGTCCGAAAGACCTGGAAGACCCCCAGGAAGCGCTGGAAGGCTTCAGCATGCTCTCGGCGGACTTCACCAAGAGCTTCGCGGGCCCCTTGAAGACGCTGTCGTTCACTCCCGTGATATTGCCCGTTACGAAAGACCTCAATAACGCTTTTGGCAAACCTGGGCATGTCAACGTCGCGGGCAAACTATATGGGCTGATCTGGGACACCGACGTAGATTTCATGTTCCTGGCTGGTGCGAGCCGGAGCGCTCGCTACGGTCTCGACTTTTCGCGCAACATCCGAGCCAACTCTGAAGTTCATGGGGAATGGGCATGGCTGACTTCGGGCGAACGCCCCGCGACCATGAGCGGTCTCATCGGATTCCGGTACCTCACCGCAGACGAAACTACGTTCATCGCGGAGTATTACCGGAATGGCCCGGGACTCGACGAGGAGGAAGCAAGAACTCTGTACAAGAATATCGGGGTCGGGGGTTCCGAAAACCAGTCGTTACAGAAACTGGTCACAACACAAAATCTAATGCGCAACTACCTCTACCTTCGAGCCAGCAAGAAGGAACCCTTCCAGATCCTTTACTTAACCCCCGAAATATCTTCCATCATCAATCTCGATGATCATAGTTTTCAGGTCCTGCCTGGCTTCACCTATAGTCCTTTGACGAATCTGCAGCTAAGATTGCGGGCCACCTTCCTGGTTGGGGCCGCAAACACGGAATATGGTGAGAAGCAGACGAATTACCGCCTGGAGTTGCGTGTCCGATATTTCTTCCAGAAACCATGAGCACTCGGCCGTTGTTCGAGGGAAACTACCAGCAGGATAGCAATGGAACCGATTACGACGTCACGGCCGACGACCAGCGGTTTTTGATGCTCAAGCCGAGTGAGCTGCCTGCGACGCAGGTCAACGTCGTTCTCAACTGGTTTGAAGACCTCAAGCGCCGCGTCCCAGTCAAGCGGTAATCCGATCGGCTTCACGCTGCCCCGCGAAAGATTTGCTTGCCCGCCTCTGATTCCGGCGGTATTCTTATCCTTGTCACTCCCCCTCTGAAGACATGAAGATGATGAAACGAGCGTGGGGATAAGGCGCGCATGGTGGACTATCAGTTCGTCACGGAGCGGCTGGCGGTGGGTGGTTCGATCCGGACCATCGAGGACATGCGCGAGATTGCCCGGGCGGGGATCACGCACGTCATCAATATGCAGATCGAGTTTGACAACCGCTCGCTCAGCGATGGGACCGGAGTCCGCATCCTCTGGAACGGGTGCGACGACGATTATCTGCCGAAACCTCCCGAAGTGTTCTGGTCCGGTGTCCTGTTTGCGCTGGAGGCGCTCGAGAGCGCGGAGGGCAAAGTGCTGTTCCACTGCGCCGCGGGAATCCACCGCAGCCCTCTGATGGCGCTCGCCGTCCTGCGGGTGCTCGGGCATGTGCAGCAGGAGGCGATCGGGATGATCGTTCGAGCCCGGCCCGTAGCCGAGTTTCCTCCTCTGTATCTGGAAAGCGTGGAGGAGTTTGTGCGCGAATTCCAAGCTGCGGCAGAAGGCGAGATTCCATCCGCCGCGCAGGATGACGACGGCGAGTAGGCCCACGGGCAGGCGGAAACAGGCATTCTTGCCCGTCCTACCAAGTTTTTCAACTCCTAGAAATCCAAAAAGAACTTGAATTCCAGTCCGTGGATTCGGTAGGCGGCGCGCTTGACGGAATACCCGTAGGAGGCGACGACGCCGTAGTTGGGAGCCAGCCATTTGCGGAAGAATGCCGAAGTGCTGTAACTGGTGAACTCGACATCCTGCGGGGTGAGCGCCAGGGTCTGCCAGGCTTCCCGCCCGCCGCCCGCGACGAGTCCCATCCAATAGCGTCCCTCCTGGCCGTATTGCGCCGCGCCGTTTACGGACTTGGACGCGTGATTGCCGGGCTGGGAGCTGTTCCAATACAGAGTTCCTTGAAAGACAAGTCGTTTCCAGTAATACACCGCTCCGGTGCGGACGACGCGGCCGCGGATGGGATCACCGAAATACAACTTGGTCAGCCCGGCGTTCAGAATGAGTCCCGGCGCTCCGGGAACCTTGAAATTCGCCGTCCAATCGTAGCGAACGCGGGGAAAGAAGGCTGCGGAGTCATTCGGTCCCCCGCCGCTCAGGGCGAAGTCGGTGTAGAACCAATCGGACCACTGAATAAGTGTGGACGCGCCCAAGAGGGGTTGAGTCTCGCCGGGCCGCCGTTGCGCGAGGATTTGGCCGGATGCGGTCACCCGCTCGGACCATTTGTAAGACAGGCTGAGTCCGCTACCCCACCAGTGTCCGAAGCGGTTGCTGACGGCATTGTCAAAACTGCCTACTTCGAGATGAAAGCGACGTGGAGCCGCATCCGGCGGGCTGGTCCCCGGAGTGCCCTCCTGCGCGAGCGCAGGAAAAGGAAAGAGTGAAGCGGCCACAATCGCGAGGGCAATGTGCCTGGCCCACTTCGCTCGCCCTCCGGGTTTCCTGGCGTTGTTCAGAGAGTCTTGATCCACCGGCCCGCCGCCACCTTTCCATAAATCGCCACGTCTTGCTCCAGGCCCACTTCGCTGCCGGCGCTGACCACGGCGGGCAAGGACAGTTGTCCCACGCGCACGCCGGCGGAGAACCGAATATGAGTCCCCGCAGCTACGTTCCTGGCGATGAAGCTCCCCTCGCCTACTTCAATCGAGCCGTCGGAAACCAGGTTCCCCCCGACCCGGTTCCGGCTTCCGAGTTGGATGCATGAGGCCTTGAGGTCTCCAGCAAAATGACAATCGGAGCCGGCGCGCAGCGTTCCTTTCACAATCAAGTTGCTCTCGACGCGGCAGCCCGCGGGCAGGTCCAAATCGTCTTGCACGAGCCAGGTCCTCGGCGACAATTGTAAACACCGGACACCGGCGAGGTACGGCGGCACGGCCGGCGGCGTGCCGGCCTGTCCGTTCGTGATGGGTGGAGCAGCTTCCCCGCGGGGGCTGGCAACGGGATCGTCCCTCAGAGCGCAGTCGGCGGTGCAGATGACCGGGGCATAGAGAGATTGCGCTCGTACCTGCCGCTCGAGTTCGATGGATGTCGAGGAACTGACCCGGCTGCCGACCACCGTGCCGCTGCGGAGTCGAACTTTCCCTTGCGCGTCCACCCATCTTGCTACTTCGTTCTGCAATCCTAAGATCACATCCCCGTCAGCCGCTATGGACTGGAGTTGGACGGTGGCTTCCGTCTCGCAACGTCCCCGGCAGTAGATTTCGCGTCGGAAGGTCGAGCCGCCGGCGAGCGTCAAGTCTCCCTCGCAATAGATCAGCTCAACCTGTTCGCCTCGTCTTTCCAGACGACCTCCCGGCAGGGTGAGTAAGTGCTCTCCGCCTGAAGTTTTGAGAAGAACGCCGGAAGGAAGCAGTCCGGCGGCGATGCCGTTCGGCTGAGCCTCCGCCAGCCACTGCTGCATCTTGGCGCGAAACGAACGCCCAAAGTAGTTCTCGACGCGGACGTATTCGACATCAATGGGAAGGGGAGCCGCGTCCCACGGCCGCCGCCATTCCCGAAACCCGAAATAGAAGCTCACCGAGAAAAACAAGCTGAAGAGCAACAGGAGAAGAAGATAACCCAGCACGGGGGACGCTCCACAACTTCTACGAACTTCCGGAATTCTGTGCTGCAGCGCGCGCTTTGACGACGCTCAGTCCGCGCCCGTTGCCGTTGGCTTCGCCGTTGCCGTTCGTCCAGCCGTTTCCGTTGCCGTTGCGGTGCCGCTCGGTCTTGTTCCAGGGGAGCGAGCGGCCGCGGGCGCGCCCGGCGTAGTATTTTATCAGCGCCACGGCGACGGTCGTTGTGCTGAAGAGAAAGTTGGCCACGTTCAGCGGGAGCAGGCGGATGCGCCGCTCCGCGCCATCGAGCAGGACGCTGCTGCCGATCTCAAAAAAAGACGCGAAATTTCCTACCGCATTGCACGAGGTGCTGGCCAGAAAGAAGGCGACCCAAACCGGCAGATAGGTCTGCCCGGCGAAAAACAGAATCACCGTGGCGATCCACCCCAGCAGGATCAAGGGCGCCGTCAGGTAGACGCCCAGCAGGAACACCCCGTCCAATTTCGCCTTGGCGGTCAGGCAGGGGGAGCGCAGCAGCGGACCCAGGTAACGATGGAGGCAGTCGGTGTGGCCGATGGCCCAGCGCTCGACCTGCCGCCGGCGGCCTTCCCAAGTCTCCGGCACTTCCTCGTAGCATTCGGCGCGGTTGACATAGGCGATCTTCCAGCCGCGAATCGCCAGCCGCAGGGTCAGGTCCGTGTCCTCGGCCAGCGAATGGGTATTCCATCCTCCCGCCGTTTCGAGCGCCGCGCGCCGGACCCCTCCGGCAGTGCCGCCGTACTGGGCGATCAGGCCGAGGTTGTAACGGGCTTGCTGGTCAACCTGGTAACCCCCGGCGCGCTCGAGGTCGAGCAGGCGGGTGAGCAGCGAGGCCCCCACGTTGTGCGGCACGACCCGGCCCATCACCGCCCCCACTTCCGGATCGGCGAAGGGCGCGACCAGAAATTTCAGGAGCGATCTGCCCGGCAGGTAATCGGCATCGAAAGCGATCAGGATTTCTCCGCGCGCGGCCTCGGTGCCGGCCCGCAAGGCGGCGGCTTTGCCGCGCTTTCCTTTTTTCCGGTGCAGCGGTTTGATCCAAGGGTATCGTCGGGCGTATTCGTCGAGGATCGCGCCGGTCCCGTCGGTGGAGTGGTCATTGATCGGGATAACTTCCAGATGCTGCGGATCGTGCGGATAATCGGCTTCAGCCAGCGCCTCGATAATATCGGGAGCGACGGCTTCCTCGTTGTGCATCGGAATGAGAACGGAGACGGAAGGGAGATGAAAACCGGCCAGGTCCGTGTAATCCATCCGGCCTCGGGAAAAAAGCCGATGCAGGGCGAACAGCAAGTGGCGCGCCGTGTAAGCGGCCATCACGACCAGGACTACGACCGCAACGATCCGCGCGGCCTCAACGATCACTGCCACTCCTCCCTGCGTCGCGCCAGCAAAGCGCCCGCCTGGCCCAGCGCCAGCGAATAAAACGCCACGATGTAGAGGAAGTCCGCCAGAAACCCGAAGGCGAAATAGAAGAACGGCATCCAAAGCGAACCGAGATAGTGGAACGTGGCCAGCGCCGTGGCCAGGCGAATCGCCGACCACAGGAAGGAATACGAAAGCAGCAGCGACAACCAGCCCATCTTGAGCCGCATCGGGACGTTCAATACAAAGAATCCCAGCGCAAAAATCCAGGGCAGGAGCAGCCAGAGATAAGTTTCGCCCCGGTACCAGATGGTCGAGAAATCTTCCGGATTATAGGGGACGGTCGGGGAGACCCTGGTCAGGTAAAGCAACGTGATCCCCAGGCTGAGGGGCACCAGATAAAGCAACGGCCGCAGCGGAAGCGGACATCGCCGAAGCCCCAGAGCGAGCAACGCTACGGCAGCGGCCAGGCAAGCCCAGGGGTAGAGTGGATGCGTTTGGTAATCGAGGTAGCTCGTCCGCAACAGGCCGACCGAGACACCGGGCAGAACGGCCAGGTCTTTGCCATGTTCCCAGGCGACCCCCGCGAGCTGCAACAGCGCTTCGACCACGCGGGAGTGCCACCCCAGCAGCCGCGACCCCTGCCAGACCAGAAGCGCATCCACCAGAATCGCTACCGCAAACCCTTGGAACAACAGACCCGGCCGGAAGACCATGCGCCGGAGGCTTCGATGGGGAGGAACGAATCGTCTGCGCAAGGAGCGGTCCCCTTTCAGAATGCCAGCTTGAGCGTTCGCCTCGATCTTGCGCGGGCCAGTCCCCGTACACTCCCGGCAAATCCCTGCCGGGAAAAAATCCCCACGATCTTACTATCGAAACCCGGCTTGATCAAAGAACAGATTTGCAGGGTAGTGGGGTCTTTTAGCTTGAGGGTCTGGTTGGCAAGCGGATAGTTGCGTCCGAGGAGATTGCCTTGAACGTAATGATTCGCTTGCTGGCGTTGTAGTCCATTCGGAGCCTATCGAGTATGTCTCGACCCAGGAGAGACCGTGTTCGCATAAACTCTCTCCTTTTCTCGATTATTCCGACTTCAATTTCGTACAAAAACAAACGCCGATTGTTCTCCGAAAACACAATGAGCGCAGATTCACGATAGCTCTTGCACGACCCTCCCACACCAAAGAGATTTTGCCCCCGTCGAAGCTTCCTATAATCAATGCCCAATCGTACGGCATCGAGTGGCATGAGAACAGTCTGATCCGCCCCGGTGTCAACAATAAATGAAACACCGCTGCTAATCTTTAGTCTTGGGAGGATCACCTGGGCTTCAATGTAAGGCCGTCCGCTGGTATCCCCAAATCGCCCACTAAACATAGATTACAGAGGATCATCGTCCGCTGATTCTTCTCAACAAAGTGAACAATGGTGCGCTCTTGGGGAACTTTTCTTTTCGCCACTTCTTTCAGGACGGCATCAAGGGTAGCCCCGGAAGCAATCACGTCATCGTCATAAACAGCAATCCATTGGTTCGGGTATTTTTGGATCAATCTACGGTGACGAGACGAGAGGACATGGGCTGCCCTGCGGAACCTTTTCAGTTCCCGGTGCAAGCGAACGGGATTCCCCAGCATTCGCAGAAGCTCTGTCTTTTTGCTGGCTCGGCTACTCATTCGCACTTCTCCCTATCTATACGATGCTTGTTTAAGGCATCAAGGTTTACTTGTTCCCTTCCAAAAGAAGAACCGACAATGATAGCCGACCGGGTTCCGAGATCGAAAGGAGGGACAGTACCACGGCGGAAACGCAAAGTCAACTGCGTCAAAAACCGTTTATGAACTGTTTGCGCTGCTCCACCAACCCAATAGTAATTGGCGGGCGGAATCAAAGTCAAGGAAAAAATACTTGACATACAGATGTATCATGGGATACATTTGGAGCATGGAAACGAAAACGATCAATCTCCGCGATCTGCCGGAGGATGTGGTGCGCAAGGCCAAAGTCTGCGCGGCGCTCAGGGGTATTAGTCTCAAGAACTTTGTAGTTGAGGCTATAGAGAAGCTGGTTGAAGATGTTGGGCGCAAAGCAGGTCCGTCAGCGGCTTTCCTGGTGATGTCTCAGGGACGACGCGGCAAACCGCGCAGACAGAGAAGATAAAACCCGCCGGTTGCACGGCGGGTTCGTGAACCTTTGGACAGTCGAAGAGCTTTTGAACGTAGGAACGAATTGCTGAATAGAGGATCGAAGATGCCGTTTAGAAGCCAACTTGAAGCAGAACAGAGATTAGATGATCCTAGACCTTTGACCCCAGACGAAGTGCGAGATTACACGGGCTGGTATCAGGTAATTGGTACTGGTGGGATGAGGCGGCTCACCGTAGAACTGGCTCTTCGGAACCTGACAGCAATTCAAAAGTTTGACCAGAGCACAACTCGTCTTACTTGGGCCATTGCCATCCTGACGGCGCTTATGGCACTGCCAGTGATTTTCTCGTGGATTGAATACTTTTGGCCTTCAAGCTAAAAGACCCCAGTACCCTTTGCAGCAATGGCGTTTCCGCTATCCCTCCTGAATGGAGAAGCGGCGATTCCCGAATCGCGCCGCGAACAGCACCCATCCATGTTCGGCATATAATGGGAGTGGCATGAGCAGCTTCGACGTGGTGATTGCGGGAGGAGGAATCATCGGCTGCGCCCTGGCGCGGGCGCTCGCTGGGGAAGGCGTTCGAGTGGCCGTTGTGGAACGGGGCGCGCCGGGCGAAGAGGCTTCCTGGGCGGCGGCCGGAATGCTCGCTCCTTCGGGCGAGGCGGAAACAGAAAGCCCCATCTTTGCGCTCTGTCGCGCCAGCCTCCAACAGTACCGCCAGCTCGCGGCGGAACTCGAATCGGAAACCGGAATCGGCTGCGAGTACCGCGCCGAGGGAACCCTGGTTGTCTTTGCCGACGAGCAGGAACGGCAGGCACGGCGGCCTTCCATGGAATGGCAGCGCAGCCTGGGGATTCCCATCGAGGAACTCTCCGCCACGGAACTTCAGGAGCGCGAGCCGCAGTTAGCCGCCTTTGCTGGAGCGTTCTATCTGCCGGAGGACCATCAGGTTGATAACCGGCTTTTGATGCAAGCCCTGGTGCAGAGCTGCCGCCGGCGCGGGGTCGAGTTTGTGTTGGGAAAAGCGGTTGTCGAGGTGGAGCGGAACGGCCGCCGCGCGAGCGGCGTTCTGCTGGAAAACGATCGAATCCAAGCCGGTCAGGTGGTGAACACGGCCGGGGCCTGGGCCGGGGCAATCCGCGTTCCCGGCCTTGCTCCCGCTCCCATCCGTCCGGTGAAGGGCCACATGCTGGCGCTCGAATGCCCGCCGGGTTTCTTGCGCCACGTGGTGCGCCACCAGAGCCAGCACGTCTATCTCGTCCCACGCTCGGGAGGGCGGATCCTTGTCGGCAGCACCATGGAGGAGGTTGGTTTCGATAAGACGCCGCGCTCCGGTCCCTTGACGCACCTCTTGCGGGCCGCGCAGCAAGTTTGTCCAGCGCTCGAGGAGAGCGCCGTCGAAGGGTTCTGGGCCGGATTGCGCCCGGCTTCCCCGGATGGCTTCCCGCTGCTGGGGCCGACGGCCCTCGAAGGCTACGTCGTTGCGCTGGGCCATTTCCGCAACGGCATCCTGCTGGCGCCGATCACCGCCGCGATTCTCACCGGATGGATTCTCCGCGGCAAGCCGCCGTTCCCGACGGATGCCGTGCTCCCTGGGCGGTTCGCACAGTAAAAATCCGCCGGGGTCTTCCCGGCGGATTTTGCTCTGCGTCCTACGAGCGGGTTGCGTCTCTCTTCTCGATTACACCATTTTCAGGGTTGCTGTATAACAAAACGCGATGTTGTCATCCTGATCCCGCGAAGCGGGAGAAGGATCTGCTTGTCTTTGCGGTCAGCAATCCGATGTGGGAAAAGCAGATTCTTCGGGCCCCGGCGAGCCGGGACCCTCAGAATGACGTCCTCGGCGGCAACGGCGCTATACATCAACGATGAAACAGCTTTAGATATTCAACGGGGTCTGCAATGTGAAGACGAGCCGGGACTCGGAGGGGATTCGTACCTCCTGGCCGTGGGTGAGGACTTGGACAGCCGCCCCTGCGCCCGCCCCGGCAGCCGCTCCTTGGGCTGCTCCTTTGCCGCCTCCGGCAATCGCGCCGATCACGGTGCCGATGGCGGACCCCACAATGACGCGCCTGGCAGTTTGCGCGCCGCGCGAAGCGCCTTGCTCGCTGACCTCGGCCGTCGTGATCTCATGTTTCCGGCCGTTGATGGTGATGTCCAGCAAGACCAAGGCCAATTCGGAGCGGCCGGAAACCCGCCCCGCCTGCTCTACTTCCGTCAGCTTGGCCGTGACGTCCCCGCCGCGGGGAACAATCGGTCTTCCGTCCACGACGATGGGCTCGTCCAGGCTGGCCCGGAACGTTTCCCCGATCCGGTTCGCCGCCGAATCCACCGGGTCAATCATCCGGATCGTGATCTCGGTGCCGGCGGGAATCGTAATGTTCATCGCAATCGGCGCCCTCGGCGGAGGCGGGGCGCTGCTGGTCGTGCTGCCGGCGGCAGGGGCGGCCGGCGCCGTGCGTCTTAAAGTCGGGCGTCCCTCCTCCGATGCCGGGGGCGCGCCGCGTCCCGTCGAGTACGGGGGCGGAGCAGCAGTGCTGCTCGACGGAGCGGAGGCTGCGGCCGCCGGCGCTGGGATTGGAGCAAATGTGACCCCCACGACATCAGAGACCCAATACCTCTGGACTCTGCCGTCCACCAGAAACTGGATGGAGGTTTGGTCCCCGCCCTGATACCTTCCGGTGACGGCGTGCCCGTCCTTGAGCGTCAAAACGTCGGCGGAGGCAAACCACGGCGCTCCGCACAACAGCAGTAATGACAGGAGAAATCTAGAACTCTTCATAACCTCTTCCCCTTTCTTTCCGTCCGGTGATCTCGTGGATTCCGATCTGGCCCCATTCCGTTCGAGCCATCCGCCGTTGCCATCCCAGAGAATCATGATGCGCGGTTGAACGACCGCGGTCAAGCAAGGAGAGACGGGGCGGGGCAAATGAGCCGTTCGATTTTTGGTAACAAGACATTCCACTTCCTTCTCTTCGTTCGATTCTCCGGGAATGGCGGTGGTTGCCCGGTTGCATGCCACCACAAGAGAAAGATCGCCGCGGTGACCCGAGGCCGTCGGGTAGAATGGGAGGGAGGCAACTCCTTTGATGCGAATTGTTTCCCTCATCGCCAGCAGCACCGAGATCGTTTGCGCGCTGGGAATGGAAGAGTTCCTGGTGGGGCGTTCGCACGAGTGCGATTATCCGCCTTCGGTCCAGGGCCTTCCGGTTTGCACCGCGCCAAAATTCCGCACCGCCGCCACGAGTTCCGAAATTGACCGGCAGGTGAAAGAAATCCTGGAGCAGGCGCTGAGCGTCTATCGCGTGGACTCGAAACTGCTCGAGTCCTTGCAGCCGACGCATATCGTTACCCAAACCCAGTGCGAAGTCTGCGCCGTCAGCTTGCGCGACGTCGAAGAAGCCGTGGGGACCTTCCTCGGGTCCCGGCCAGAAATTGTCTCGTTGCAGCCCAATGCGCTGGCCGATGTGTGGACGGACATCCGGCGCGTTGCTGAGGCGCTCGGCGTCTCCCCGCAAGGCCACGAGCTGATTGCCCGCCTCCAGGCCCGTATGACCACCATCGAGCAGCGGGCGCAATCGCTCCCTCGGCGGAGGAGCGTGGCCTGCATCGAGTGGATTGATCCGCTGATGGCGTCGGGCAACTGGATGCCGGAATTGGTCAAGATGGCCGGAGGACACAACCTCTTTGGCGATGCAGGCCGGCATGCGCCTCGCTTGGAGTGGATCGAAGTGCTGGCCGCCAACCCCGAAGTGATCCTGATTCTGCCCTGCGGGTTTGACATCGCGCGCACACGGCAGGAGTTGCCACTCCTCACGCGAAAGTCCGGCTGGGCGAATCTCAGAGCGGTGCAAGAAGGTCGCGTTTACTTGCTCGACGGCAATCAGTATTTCAACCGTCCGGGTCCGCGCCTGGTCGAATCGCTCGAAATCCTGGCCGAGATCATCCACCCGGAAGTGTTTTCCTTTGGGCACCAAGAAACCGGCTGGCAGAGACTCGAAGCCAACGACTGAGGGACCGATGCCTCCGATGCTTTCCGCAACCCTCAACGGCCACCCTCGAGAGTTCCCCGACGGCATTACCATCTTGGAAGCCTTGCGGGCAGCCTCCATGGAAGTTCCCACGCTGTGCCACGATCCGCGCCTGAAGCCGGCGGGAGCCTGCCGCTTGTGCGTGGTGGCCGTAAAAGGCTTGGGCCATCCGGTAACCTCCTGTAGTACGCCGCTCGAGACCGGCATGGAGATTGAGACGCATACGCCGGATCTCGAGGAGTCCCGCCGGGCCGTGCTCGGCCTGCTGGCCCGCGACTATCCACCGGCGCCGGTAGGGCACTTTCCCGACAAGGAGTTCCACCGCTACCTCCGTGCCTATGGACTGGAAGGGGAACTGCGCGGACGGCCGGACGCAAGCCTGCTCGACGATTCGCACCCTTACATTCGCGTGGACATGTCGCAGTGCATCTATTGCTACCGCTGCGTCCGGATTTGCGAGGAAGTGCAAGGGCAGTTCGTCTGGCGCGTGCTGAATCGCGGGGACGCCACGCGGATTCTGCCCGATTCCGGCACGACGCTGCGCGCAAGCTCCTGCGTGAGCTGCGGGGCCTGCGTGGATACCTGTCCCTCGGGAGCCTTGGAAGACAAGACGCTCTTGCTTCACGGCGTTCCCACCGAGTGGGTCAAGACCACCTGCCCGTATTGCGGAACCGGATGCGAGATGCGTGTGGGGACCCGCGACAGCCGAATCGTTACGGTCAAACCTGCGCTCGAAGCCCCGGTCAGCAAAGGGCATCTCTGTGTGAAAGGGCGGTATGCCTTCGAGTTTACTCATGCGAGGGACCGAATCATTCGGCCGATGATTCGGGAGCAGGGCGCATGGCGCACCGTTTCCTGGGACGAGGCCGTCCGCTTTGTGGCCACGCGCCTCCGGGAGGTTCTCGAACGGCACGGTTCGGAGAGCGTCGGCGTGCTCGGTTCCGCTCGCGCCACCAACGAAGAGAATTACGTGGCCCAAAAGTTCTCCCGCCTCGTGCTCGGAACCAACAACGTGGACTGCTGCGCGCGCGTCTGCCACGCTCCGAGCGCCACGGGGATGAAATGGATGCTCGGCACGGGAGCGGCCACCAATTCTTTCGACGACATCGAAAAAGCCCGGATGCTGATGGTCTGTGGGGCCAACCCGACCGAGAACCATCCCATCGTTGGTGCGCGCATCAAGGAGGCTGCCTTGCGCGGCGCTTTCTTGATCGTGATTGACCCGCGGCGGATAGAATTGGCGCGATACGCCGCCGTCCACTTGCCGCTCCGTCCCGGAACGAACGTTCCGCTGCTCCATGCGATGGCCTGCGTCATCGTCGAAGAGTACCTGTACGACGAGGCCTTCGTGCAGGAGAGAGTCGCCGAGTGGGAGGAATTCCGGGAGTTCATCCGCACGTGGACGCCGGAACGCGCCGCTGATCTGTGCGGCGTGGACGAGGCGAGGATTCGCGAGGCAGCTCGACTGTATGCTTCCAGCAAACCGGCGATGTGTTTCCACGGCTTGGGGATGACGGAGCATATTCAAGGCACCGAAGGGGTCATGTGCCTGGTCAACCTGGCGCTGCTCACGGGCAATCTGGGGAAGCCCGGTTCCGGCGTCAATCCGTTACGCGGGCAAAACAACGTGCAAGGCGCGGCCCACATGGGCTGCGAACCGGGCCACCTCACGGGTTACGTGCCTCTGGAAGAAGCGCGCGAGCGATTTCAAGCAGTGTGGCGCGCCCCGCTGCCTGTACGCCCGGGCATGAACCTGATGCAAATGATGGATGCGGCGGCGGAAGGCCGCCTGAAGGCGCTCTGGGCCATTGGCTACGATATTCTCTTGACGAATCCCAACATGGAAGTCACCCGCCGGGCGCTGGCTTCCTTGGAGCTGGTCATCGTGCAAGACCTGTTTCTCACTGAAACGGCGCGAGAGTTTGCCACGGTGTTTCTGCCCGTGGCGTCGCCGTTTGAGAAAGACGGCACGTTCATGAACGCCGAACGGCGCATCCAGCGGGTCCGCAAGGCGCTCGATCCGGTGGGCGAATCCAAGACCGATTGGGAAATTCTTTGCGAAGTGGCGCGGGCGATGGGCAGGGGTGAATTGTTTTCGTTCAACTCTGCGGAAGAAATCTGGGAGGAGATTCGACAGGTCTGGAAGGTAGGGCAAGGGATCAGCTACGAGCGGCTGGAGCGCGCGGGGTTGCAGTGGCCCTGCCCGGCGCCCTCTTCGACGGAAGACCATTCCGGAACGCAGGTGTTGCACGCGGAAACGTTCGCCGGCAAGCGGCGGGCGGCGCTGCGCCGCGTGGAGTTCCACCCCACGGCCGAGACCACCACGCCGGAGTTCCCGTTCCTGCTCACCACCGGCCGAACCCTCTACCAGTTCAACGCCGGGACGATGACGCTGCGCACGGCCAACATCGCGCTCCACCCGGCGGATTTCCTGGACATCTCGCCCGATGACGCCGCCCGCCTCGCTCTCCAGACCGGGGAGCAGGTCCGCATCCGAAGCCGCTACGGCGAAGCCGTGCTGCCGCTGCGCATCCATCCCGGAGTCAAGACCGGGGAACTCTTCGCCACGTTCCACACCACCCTGGCCTCCCTCAACCGCGTCACCGGCCCCCACCGCGACCGCCATACCCTCACGCCGGAGTATAAGGTCACCGCGGTGCGGATCGAGAAGCCGTGAGGCTGAGGCCGCATCCGTTGCGCTGCCCGGACAGTCCACAAAGGAATCATTGGATCAGAAGGTGGCCATCCCGCAAAAGTAAGTCGAAATAATATTGACTTACACATGGAATTTCGGGATACTTAAAGCAGAATGGCGGAGGAGTACATGAAAGTCGAATTTGCCGTTGTAACGACAAAGGGGCAGTTCGTCATTCCGGCCAAGCTGCGGCGCAAGCACGGGATTCGGAAAGGAACTCGGATCGCGATCACGGAGGACGATCACCGGCTCGTGCTCCAACCGATCAACAAAGAGTTCATCGAGAGCTTGTGGGGTTCGTGGAAAGGAGAACCGTCCGCATCGGACTTTCTGATGAAGGAGCGCAGACGGGAGCACGAACTGGAGGAGCGCAAGTTTGAAAACCGCCGTGCTCGACGCTAACGCCCTGATCGGTTTCATGGAAGCCAGTCCTGGGGCGGAGCCGGTTAAAAAACTGATCAGCCTAGCGAGAGAGGGCCAGCTCCAACTCCTGATGAGTGTTATCAATTGGGGCGAGGTTTATTACGCCCGTTGGCGTACTCGGGGGCCTGTGGTGGCCGACGCTTCCTTGCGAGAGATCGCCCAGTTGCCGATCCAAGTCATCAATGCTGATCCCGAGCTAACGAAACTCGCGGCTTCCTTTCGGGCCAAGTACAGGCTGCCATATGCCGATTGCTTTGCGGCGGCGCTGGCCCAGCAGCACAAGGCACCGTTGGCCACGGCCGATAGCGACTTCGCGCGGGTAGAGAGGGAAGTAAGAATTCTTTGGACGGTCGAGCGTTAAGTTTTCCTAGTCTTTCCATCCAACGATCAGCGGCGAATGCGAGCCGATGTCGGCGGCTTCGAGGCGGGCGAAGCAGGCTTCCGGAAGCCACGGTCGGTTCCATCGGAAGATGCCTCCCCGCGACTTCGCGGCGTTCCTCGACGGCGTTCCTCGGAAGATACGCGGCGAGGGCTTTCTGTTTGACAGTGTATTCAGCCTTTTGATAGGGTTAACTGGGTTCTCGTGCGCCAGACGAGCCGTCAGACGAGAAGGGATGGATCAGGGGGTGAGCGATGGGTAGAACGAGCGTTTGGGTAGTTCTCATAGCTCTCGGAGTGGTGGCGGTCTTTCCGCCGCGGATCGAGGGTCAGCAGGGAGGAACCGCGGCGTCCCAAATGGGCCGCGCTCCGACCGAAACGGACATTTACTGCGCGGGCTTTTTCACGCATCGCTCGCTGGGAGCCGACATGACCGTGCTGGGAAGCGAAGATGGCGGCTTCAAAAACGAATACGGAGACCGGGACTTCATCTACCTGACCAAGGGGCAGGCGGCTGCGCCCGGCGGACAATATATGCTGGTCCGGGCGGCGAAAGACACCAATCCACGGGATTCGTTCCCGGGGCAGCGGCTGATGGCCGCGCAACTCGGCACGCTCTATGCGGAGATCGCCCGGATTCAGGTCCGGGTCGTTCACGAAGGCAGCTTGACGGCGGAGATTCTGCACGCCTGCGAGCCGGCCGTGGCGGGGGATATCGCCATTCCATTGACGGCCCGCACTGCTCCTGCCTTTCATTCTCCGAAAGTGGTGGACCGCTTCGCGCCCTCCTCGGGAAAGGCTACCGGGATGGTTGTGCTCGGCAAGGAATTCCGGCAAAACCTCGGCGAAGGTCACATCGTCTATTTGAACCTCGGGAGGACCCAGGGCGCGCAGGTGGGCGGCTACGTCCGCGTGTTCCGGACCGCGCTGAGTAAGGAACGCGACCCGTTCGAGGTGGCCACCCAGAACTATGCCACGGACATCGCCGGGCAGTCCATGGGCCGCCGACTGACCCGCGCCGAACGCGCCGCGCTGCCCCGTACCGTGGTGGGCGAAGTCCTGCTGCTCTCCGTCGAAGACGACAGTTCTGCCGGGATCATCACCTTCAGCCGGGAGGAAATCAATCCGGGCGATGAGGTGGAGTTCGAATAGCCCCGGCGGCGATCTTCGGTTCGTCTCCCGCGAATGGTTCCTCGCCAAAAACTTCCGCTGTAAACGCCTCGATGGTTGCGCCGCTGCGCCAAGCGTCCGCGGGAAGCCCGGCCTTCCGGCAGGTCTCCTCCAGAAAGCGTTCGCGGTCCCAATGATGCTCCAGCGCCACCTGCGGCAAGAGCAGGCCACGCGCGTGGAGTTGCGTAATCATCAAGCCGTGAACCCCCACTTGAATTTCCTCGGGACGCACGTCCCGGAAGGGCGAAAGCACGGAGATTTCCAATTTCACGTCCGGCAATTCGGCGGGCTGGACGGGCGGGAACCGAGGGTCGTGAAGAGCCGCGGCCTCGGCGGCTTCCATCACGGTATGAACCAAGGGGTGGGTGGCTTGGATATAGCCGATGCAGCCGCGCAGATGGCCTTTCTCGTGGAGGGTGACAAAAGCGCCGGCGGGCGATTCCAGGCGCGGCGGAACCTCCGGCGGGCGGGTTCGTTTCTCGCCTCGCACAGACGCTTCCAGGCTCCGGCGGGCCAAGCCGAGCAAGAACCGCTTCTCGTCATCGGTGAGTGGGGACATCGCCCTTGGGCGGCTCGCTGAAGTGAAGCAGCGGCTGCCCGCCCTCCCGCTCTGTCTTCCACTGCTCTGGAGGGACGCCCATCTGAATCCAGAATCGGCGGAAGTACTGTAAAGCAGAAATCAGGGCAAAGAAAACGGTCAGCCACAAGGCCCAACGGCCCAGGGCCTCCAGCAGCGGGAATCGGATTCCCAGGATCAACGCGGTAATGGTCAGGACCTGGGTGGCCATTTTCGCCTTTCCCAGCTCCGAGACGTCAATGGAGATGCCCTTAACCAAGGCCACATTGCGCAGACCGGTGACGGCCAGTTCCCGCCCGACGATAATGACCACCATCCAGGCCGGGGCCAGGCGCATCTCCACCAGGGCAATGAAAGCCGAGGTAACCAGGAGCTTGTCGGCCACCGGGTCGAGCCAGGTTCCGAACGCGGTGATCTGGCGCCGCCGCCGCGCCACGTAGCCGTCCAACCAGTCCGTCAGCGCCGCCGCCAGGAAAATGGCGACCCCAATGAATTCCTTGTTGGGAAACCGGGTCAGGAGCACGACGATGAGCAGGGGAATGAGAAAGAGGCGAAAGATGGTCAGGCCATTGGGAAGATTCATGCGCGTTCCGATCGCTGCCTGATTTCACTATAACCAAAGCAGTGACGAGTGACAAGTGATAAGTGACAAGATAAAGGCAGGTTTCCGGTGTCCGGAATCAACTGTTCCCTGTTCCCTAGCACCTGTTATTGAGGAGTAGCCGGCGCTGGAGGACTTTCCGGAGTAGAGGGGCTTTCCGTCGGAGCGGCCGCTTTGGCCTCGCTTCCCAATTCGCTGATGTACACCTGATTCTGCGTCATCAACTGCATGGTCAACTCCATCATAGTTCGCCAGCGTGCCTGGCGGGATGGGTCGGCTTCCTGTTCGAGTTTTTCGGCGAATTCCGTGTGGAAGCGTCGCAGGATCCCCTGGAGAAACTGCGCCAGGGCCATTCCTCCTGGGGGCGGAGCGCCAGCGGGCTGTTCGGCGGCAGCGGGCGTCGCCGGGGCGGCGGATTCGCCGCCCGCGGCTTTCTCGGCGGG
>Ga0209343_10003910_pt1 | contig 18530 bp, 19 predicted proteins | sample RifCSPlowO2_02_FD_184026 | JGI IMG/M metagenome (GOLD analysis project Ga0209343, IMG submission 184026) | Groundwater microbial communities from Rifle, Colorado - Rifle CSP2_plank lowO2_0.2 (SPAdes) (version 2) | ecosystem: Environmental > Aquatic > Deep subsurface > Groundwater | place... | reverse complement strand
TGAAGAATTCGGCACCCTGCTGGCCCGTGAAGAAGGCAAAACCTTGCCCGAAGGCATTGGCGAGGTCAGCCGCGCCGGCAATATCTTCAAGTTCTTCGCCGGCGAGTGCCTGCGCCTGACTGGCGAGATCGTGCCCTCGGTGCGTTCCGGCGTCAGCGTCGAGATCACCCGCGAACCGGTGGGCGTGATCGGCCTGATCACACCCTGGAACTTCCCCATCGCCATTCCGGCCTGGAAGACCGCCCCGGCGCTGGCCTATGGCAACTGCGTGGTGCTCAAACCGGCGGACCTGGTGCCCGGCTGTGCCTGGGCCCTGGCCGAGATCATCAGCCGCAGCGGCATCCCGGCGGGCGTGTTCAACCTGGTGATGGGCCGCGGCAGCGTCATCGGTGACCCGCTGGTCAACCACCCCGGCATCAACGCCATCAGCTTCACCGGCTCGCAGGGCGTGGGCAATCGCATTGCCCAGCAATGCGCCGTCAACCTCAAGAAGGTGCAGTTGGAGATGGGTGGCAAGAACCCGCAGGTCATCCTGGACGATGCCGACCTGGCGCAAGCGGTGGAACTCAGCGTGCAAAGCGCGTTCTTCGCCACCGGCCAGCGCTGCACGGCAGCGAGCCGGCTCATCGTCACCGACGGCATTTACCCCAAGTTCCTTGAAGCCATGAAACAACGCATGGCGGGCCTCAAGATCGGTGACGCCCTGGGCGCCGGCATCGACATCGGCCCGGTGTCTTCACAAGCCCAACTGGAGCAAGACCTGAGCTACGTGGAGATCGGCAAGGCTGAAGGCGGCTTGCTGGTGGCCGGTGGTGAACGCCTGAAGCTTGGCACCGAGGGCTTCTACCTGGCGCCTGCGCTTCTGACCGACACCACGGCGGCCATGCGCATCAACCGGGAAGAAGTGTTCGGCCCGGTGGCCAGCATCATCCGCGTCAAGGGTTATGAAGAAGCGCTGGTGGAGGCCAACAACACACCGTATGGCCTCTCAAGCGGCATTGCCACCACCTCGCTCAAGTACGCGAGCCACTTCAAGCGCCACAGCCAGGCCGGCATGGTGATGGTGAACCTGCCGACCGCCGGTGTCGACTACCACGTGCCGTTTGGTGGCCGCAAGGGTTCGAGTTATGGCTCGCGTGAGCAGGGCCGTTATGCGCAAGAGTTTTTCACCACCGTGAAAACAACCTATATTGCCAGCTGAACTATTCATTACTTAGGAAACCACCATGTTGAAGCCATCCGCTCAGGCTACTGGGCCCTGTCATATCGTGATCACCGGCGGTGCCGGGTTTTTGGGCGTGCGTCTTGCACGCACGCTGCTGGCCCAGGGGCAGCTGTCGCGCGCGGGTGCTGCGCCCGTGGAGATCAGCCGCATCACCCTGGTGGACCGCGCCGCGCCACCGGACGACTTGAGGGCCGACGCCCGCGTGTCTGCGCTGATCGGGGACCTGAATGAACTTCTTGAAGATAAAAGCGCTGTAACCCCCGTCGTTGCTAAAGATACCGCTATTGTTTTTCATCTCGCGGCGGCGGTCAGCGGTGAATGCGAGGCCGATTTTGATCTCGGCATGCGCAGCAATTTTGCCGCCACGCTGGCCTTGCTGGGCGCCTGTCGCGCCTTGCAGACCAAGCCCGTCCTGGTGTTTGCCAGTTCGCTGGCCGTGTTTGGCGACACCCCGGAACAGCCGCTGCCGAGCGCCATTGAAGACAACACCCTGCCGACACCGCAGAGCAGCTATGGCATCCAGAAATTCATTGGTGAACAACTGGTGGCCGACTACACGCGCAAAGGTTTTGTTCAGGGCCGCAGCGTGCGTTTGATGACCGTCAGCGTCCGCCCCGGCACACCCAACGGCGCCGCATCGAGCTTTTTGAGCGGCATGCTGCGTGAGCCCCTGGCCGGGGTCCGAGCGACCTGCCCGGTGCCAGCCGACACCCCCGTCGCGCTGTCGTCCCCGGCGCGCACCATCCAGGGCCTGATCCGCGCGGCCGAGGCCTCTGACCAAGCCTGGGGCCCCCGAACGGCCCTGACTTTGCCGGCCCTGACCACCACCCCCGGCGAGATGGCGGCGGCGCTGGAGCGCGTAGCGGGCACGGCGGCCACCGCTTTGATCGACTGGACGCCCGACCCGGCCATCCGCAACATCGTCAAGACCTGGCCGGCCCGCATTCACGCAGTGCGCGCCAGCGGTCTGGGTCTGTTGCCCGAAGATAGCTTTGACGACATTATTCGCGAGTACATCAGGGAAAATACCTATGCCATCAAGCTGCCAATCAGATAACAATACACAAGTTGTATGATAACTTTTGCCACCCTTCCCAACTGAGGAGATTTTTGATGAAATTGAGAAAATTGGTTATTGGCCTGTCTTTGGCCGTGGGTTTAGCGGCCACCGCCGCAGCCCAGACCGTCATGAAGATCAACATTGCCATCGCGCAGAATTCGCACCAGGGCATTGCCATCGACACCTTCGCCAAGGAAGTTGGAACACGAACCAACGGTCGCTACAAGATCGAGACTTTTTACAACGCTTCACTCGGCAGTGAGCGTGAATCGATTGAAGCCGTTCAGTTGGGCACCCAGGCGCTGACTTTCACATCCACGGGCCCGGTGCCCAACTTCGTGCCGGACGCCAAGATTCTGGATATTCCGTTTTTGTTTCGGGACAAGGCGCATGCCCGTGCCGTGCTGGACGGCCCGATCGGCCAGGACATGCTGGGCAAGTTCGAATCCAAGGGTTTCAAGGCGCTGGCCTGGGGCGAGAACGGCATGCGCAACATGACCAACAGCAAGCGCACCATCAACCTCCCGGATGACCTCAAGGGCCTCAAGATTCGCACCATGGAAAACCCGGTGCACGTGGCCGCCTACAAGGGCCTGGGCATTGTGACCACGCCGATGGCCATGGCCGAGGTGTTCACTGCGCTGCAGCAAGGCACGGTAGACGGCCAGGAAAACCCCTTGTCAGTGATCATGGCGGCCAAATTGGACCAGGTGCAAAAGTACGTCTCACTGACCGGTCACGTCTACTCCCCCGCCATCTTTCTGATGAATAAGGAAATGTTCGACAAGCTGCCCGCCGCCGACAAACAGGTGTTTCTGGATGCGGCCAAGGTAGCCGTCAAGGCCAACCGGGCCCGGGTCGACGCCGACGATGCCATGGGTGTGACTTACCTGCGCGGCAAGGGTATGGAAGTGACAGAGAACGTGGACAAGGCCAAGTTCGTTGCCAAGCTGGCACCGGTGTACGCCGACTTCGAGAAGCAGTTCGGCAAAGCCAACATGGACAAGATCCGCAACTACAAGTAATTGCTACTATTTTGGTAGCCGACAACACCCGGAGCGCGCAAGCTTTCGGGTGTTTTTTTACACCTTCCCATTTCAGGCTGATATTGCAATGAGAGAAAAATTTCTCCGACTGGAGCACTGGACGAGCAGAGTCGCCTTGGTCACCGCCTGCGCCATGATGATGGTGGCCGCTGGTCTGGGCATGTTCCAGATCATCACCCGCTTCGTGCTTGAAATACCCGCTGAATGGACCGAAGTGCTGATTCGTTTCAGCCTGATCTGGATGGTTTTTCTGGGTATTCCGATGGCGTTTCGCCAGGGCGCCATGGTGAGTGTCGATGTGCTTTACCGCTGGAGCCCGCCACGCATGCGCCGTTTGCTCGACTGGGTGGTGTGTCTCGCCGCCACAGGCTTGATATGCGTCATCATCTGGTGGGGCTGGGACTATGCCCTGCGTGGCCGCGTGCAAACCATGGCGGGACTGGAAAGCGTGTCGATGTTCTGGGCCTACCTCGCCATGCCGGTCGGAGGTCTGTTCAGCCTGCTGGGCATCTTCGCCAACCTGCTGGACCCCCAACGTCTTGAATTGGAGACCGCGATATGACCGCCGTGATGTTAAGCACCATGATGCTGTGCTTCGCCCTTACCGTTTCCGTGGCCGTGTCGATCGGACTGGCCGCGATCCTGGGCATTCAGGTGGAAAACGCCAACATGTTGATCTCCGTGAAGGAGATGTTCAACGCCATCAACAAATTCCCGCTGGCCGCCATTCCGTTTTTTATCCTGGCCGGCAACATCATGGAAACCGGCGGCATTTCGCGCCGCCTGGTGGAGTTTGCCAAGAGCCTGGTGGGCGGCGTGCAGGGCGGCCTGCCGATGACCTGCGTGCTGACCTGCATGATTTTCGCTTCAGTGTCCGGCTCGTCGGTGGCCACCACGTTCGCGATCGGGACCATCCTGATTCCGGCGCTCCTCAAACACGGCTACCCGGTCACATTTGCGGCGTCGCTGCAGGCCACCAGTGCCGAACTCGGCGTCATCATCCCGCCGTCGATTCCCATGATTCTTTATGGCGTGAGCGCTGAAGTCTCCATTGGTGAAATGTTCGTTGCCGGCTTCGGTCCCGGGCTTCTGATCAGTGGCGCGCTGATGCTGTTTGTCTGGATTTACTGCAAGTTCAAGGGTTGGGGCAAAAACGACGGCGACGGTCGCCTGTCGGTTGGCAAGGCGACCTGGAAGGCCGGTTGGGCGTTGCTGATGCCGGTCATTATTCTGGGCGGCATTTACGGCGGTGTTTTCACCCCGACCGAGGCCTCGGCGGTGGCGGTGTTTTACGCACTGATAGTGGGTCTGCTGATTTACCGCGAGATCAAGCTGCAGGATCTGTACCACATCCTGCGCAAGTCGGTGTTGTCGTCGGCGGTGATTATGTTCATCATTGCCAACGCCGGGCTGTTTGCGTTCCTGATCACGCGTGCCGGCGTGCCGGAGGCGATTGGCATCTGGCTGCAGGATGTGCTCAAGTCCCCTACCTATTTTCTGCTGGGCGTCAACGCCGCGCTGTTCCTGATTGGCATGTTCATCGAGACCGGAGCCGCCATCATTGTGCTGGCCCCGATCCTGGCGCCGGTGGCCATCCACTTTGGTATTGATCCGGTGCACTTCGGCCTGATCATGGTGGTGAACCTGGCCCTGGGCATGATCACGCCGCCGTTCGGTGTCAACCTGTTTGCCGCCTGCACTGTGGCGCGCATCTCGCTGGACCGCATGGTCAAGGACCTGATCCCGTTCGTGCTAGTCATCGTGGCCTGCCTGATGGTGATCTCCTACGTGCCGAGTCTCTCGCTCACGCTGCGCGATCTGGTTTACGCGAGGTAGTTGAATCCCAACCTGGTAGATCAACGCCTGCCGGCTGATTGAGTTGCATGATGAATTTAAGTCCTCCCGTCACCGCACAGTTCAAGCCCATCACGCCGGGTGCCTATCTTTCCGATCAGGTGGCGGATGTGCTGGCCGCCGAGATCCGGGCCGGACGGCTGGCGGTAGGGCACAAGCTGCCGACCGAGGCGGCGCTGGTGGACCAGTTTTCTGTCAGCCGCACGGTGGTGCGGGAAGCGGTTTCGCGGCTCAAGTCGCTGGGCTTGGTCGACTCACGGCAAGGCAGTGGTGTGTATGTCAAGGAAGTGGGTTTTTCGCCGCTTAATTTTGATGCCAAGTCGGCCGTCTCCAAACAGGCGGTGATCCAGATGGTGGAGGTGCGCCGCGCGCTGGAGGCCGAGGTGGCCGGGCTGGCGGCGCAACGGCGCACCCAGGCCGACATCAAGCGCATTGGCAAATCCATTGCGCGACTGGACAAGGCGGTGCAAGCCGGTGGCGACGGCGTGGACGAAGACGTGCAATACCACCGCGCCATTGCGGAGGCCGCGCGCAACCCCTTTCTGATCGGCACGCTGGAATACCTGGGCCAGTTCCTGCGCGGGGCCACCCGCGTCACGCGCGCCAATGAAGCGCGCCGGGCCGACTTCGCGCGCCAGGTGCGTGCCGAGCATGACAAGATTCTGCACGCCATTGAAGCCGGCGACGCCGCCGCGGCGCGCAAGGCCGCGGCGCGGCATATGGACAACGCCATCCTGCGCATTGAGCAGGCTGACCCGGCGTTTTGGCAGCAGGCGGGCGTGCAGTTGGCCAGCCCACTGGTTTCCGGCCTGCCGCCGCGAAGCTGACGGGCCGGCAGTTTGGGGTAAACCCGGATGCCGAAGGCTTCTTGAATTTGTATGATAACCTTATAAATTAGGGTTGAAACAGCGATGATGTCGAACCGACTTCGAATGGAAGGAAAGAACCAATGACAACCAACGTAGGTGTGATCGGCCTGGGGGCCATGGGCAGTGGCATGGCGCGCTCGCTGCGCCGCCATGGCAGCCAGGTGCATGTGTTCGACGTGCGTGCCGAGGCGGCGCAAGCCTTTGCCGCCGACGGCGGCGTGGCCTGCGCGTCACCAGCCGAACTGGCGGCGCAGTGCAGCGTCATTGTGTCGGTCGTGGTCAACGCCGCGCAGACCGAAAGCGTGCTGTTTGGCGACGGCGGCTGCGCTGCGGCCATGAAGCGCGGCAGCGTGTTTGTGATGTGCTCCACCGTGGACCCCAACTGGTCGATTGCGCTGGAGGCGCGCCTCGCTGCGCTGGGCATTTTCTACATCGACGCCCCCATTTCCGGTGGCGCCGCCAAGGCCGCCAGTGGCGAGATGACAATGATGACCGCGGGCAAACCCGAGGCCTATGCCGCGGTCGGGCCACTGCTTGACGCCATGGCGGCCAAGGTCTACCGGCTCGGCGATCAGGCCGGCGCCGGCAGCAAGGTCAAAATCATCAACCAGCTGCTGGCTGGCGTGCACATCGCCGCTGCGGCCGAGGCCATGGCACTGGGCTTGCGCGAGGGTGTGGACGCCAAGGCACTGTACGAGGTGATCACCCACAGCGCGGGCAACAGCTGGATGTTCGAGAACCGCATGGCCCATGTGCTCAGCGGCGACTACACGCCGCTGTCGGCGGTGGATATTTTTGTCAAAGACCTGGGGCTGGTGCTGGATGTGGCGCGCGCCAGCAAGTTTCCGCTGCCGCTGTCCAGCACGGCGCACCAGATGTTCATGCAAGCGTCCACGGCGGGCTTCGCGCGCGAGGACGACAGCGCAGTCATCAAGATATTTCCCGGCATTGAACTGCCCAAGAAATCATGAAGAAAATCTTGCTCGGCTGCATTGCCGACGACTTCACCGGCGCCACCGATCTGGCCAACAACCTGGTGCGCGCCGGCATGCGCGTCGTGCAGGCAATGGGCGTACCTGCGCAGCCGCTCGACGCCGATGCCGACGCGGTGGTGGTAGCCCTCAAGTCGCGCACCCTGCCTGTGGATGAAGCCATTGCGCAGTCGCTGGCGGCGCTGCGCTGGCTGCAGGCGCAGGGCGCGCAGCAAATCTACTTCAAGTACTGCTCCACCTTTGACAGCACGGCGCAAGGCAATATCGGCCCGGTGACGGAGGCGCTGATGGACGCGCTGGGGACCGACTTCACCATCGCCACGCCAGCCTTCCCGGACAACCAGCGCACCGTGTTCAAGGGCCATCTGTTTGTCGGCGACGTGCTGCTCAATGAGAGCGGCATGCAAAACCACCCGCTCACGCCCATGACCGACGCCAACCTGGTGCGCGTGCTGCAGGGGCAATGCCGCCGCCAGGTGGGTCTGATCGACTACAAGGTGGTGGCGCAGGGCGAGGCCGCGATTCGCACGCGCATCGACCAGCTACGTGAGCAGGGGGTCGGCCTGGCCATCGTGGACGCCATCTCCAACGATGACCTGCTGCGCCTGGGCTGCGCGCTCAGCGGCATGCCGCTGGTAACGGGCGGCTCGGGGGTCGCCATTGGCCTGCCCGCCAATTTCGGGATTGCGCCTTCGAATGCTGCCAGTGCCCTGCCCGCCGCCACTGGCTTGCAGGCGGTGGTGTCGGGCAGTTGCTCACTGGCGACCAACCGGCAGGTGCTGGCCTTTATCCAGGCGGGCCGGCCAGCCTTCGATGTCGACGCCTTGCAGATCGCCGCCGGGGTCGATGTGACGACGCAGGCGCTGACTTGGGCCGCGCCGCTGCTGCGCCAGGGTCCCGTGCTGATTTATTCGACCGCTGATTCCAATGCGGTCAAGGCGGTGCAAGCGCAGCTCGGCGTGGAAGAAGCCGGCGCGATGGTGGAGCGAACCCTGGCCGCAATCGCGCGCGGTTTGGTGGCGCTTGGCGTGCGCCAGCTGGTCGTGGCCGGTGGCGAGACCTCGGGCGCCTGCGTGCAGGCTTTGAACATCACGCAAATGAAGATCGGCCCGCAAATCGACCCCGGTGTGCCCTGGTGCCATGCCCAAGCCGACGCCGCACCTGGGGCGGGCCTGCACCTGACGCTGAAGTCCGGCAACTTTGGCGCCGATGACTTCTTCAGCAAAGCTTTTGCGTTGCTGGCATGACTGAATCACAAGCCCGCGAGGAAATCTGCCGTGTCGGGCGCAGCCTGTTCGAGCGCGGCTACGTGCACGCCACCGCCGGCAATATCAGCGTGCGGCTCGATGAGTCAGAAGGTGGTGGCTTCCTGATCACGCCGACCGATGCCTGCCTGGGTTTTCTCGACCCGGCCCGGCTGGCGCGGCTGGACGCGCAGGCGCAGCAGCTGAGCGGCGACAAAGCTAGCAAAACAATAGCGTTACATGCCCATATCTACAGGACTACAGCCCAATTTGATCCAAATACCCGGTGTGTGATCCACACCCACAGCACACACTGCGTGGCGCTGACCTTGCGCCCGCAGGGTCATGAACGCCCGGAACTGCTGCCCGCCGTGACGCCTTACTTCGTGATGAAGGTCGGCCATGTGCCGGTGATGGCTTATCACCGCCCCGGCGACCCGCTTGCAGCACAGCAGGTCGCGCAGACGATTGAACGTTATGGCCAAGCCGGCACGCCAATTCGCGCCGTGATGCTGTCGCGACTGGGCCCCAATGTCTGGCACGACTCGCCCGCCGCGGCCATGGCCACGCTGGAAGAACTTGAAGAAACCGCCCGGCTGGTAAGCCTGAGTGCATTGACACCCGAGCCCCTGACCGAATCCCAAATTGACGAACTGCGCCACACCTTCGGCGCCCGCTGGTGAACCCTATGCCTAAATTTGCAGCCAACCTTTCCATGCTCTACCCCGAGCTCGATTTTCTGGACCGTTTTGCGGCCGCCGCCCAAGACGGCTTCAAGGCGGTCGAATATCTTTTTCCCTATGCCTATAAGAGCCGCGAAATCGCGGCCCGCCTCAGGGCCCATGGCCTGCAGCAAGTGCTGTTCAACGCGCCGCCCGGCGATTGGGATGCCGGCGAGCGCGGTTTGGCGTGCCTGCCCGGGCGCGAAGCCGAGTTCCGTGCCGGTATCGGCAAAGCCCTCGACTACGCGGCCGCACTGGACTGCCCGCGCGTTCATGTCATGGCCGGGCTGTTGCCCGCGGACAGCGAGCGTGCGACGCTGCGCCCCATCTACGTCAGCCAATTGCGCTGGGCCGCGCTGGAGGCGGCCAAGCAAGGGGTGGATGTGCTGATCGAGCCGATCAACACGCGCGACATTCCCGGCTTCTACCTGAACCGCCAGGACGACGCGCACGCGGTGCTGGCCGAGGTGGGCGCGCCCAACCTCAAGGTGCAGATGGACCTCTACCACTGCCAGATCGTTGAAGGCGACCTGGCGATGAAAATGCGCCAGTACCTGCCCACCGGCAACGTCGGCCATGTCCAGATTGCCGGCGTGCCGCAGCGCCATGAGCCCGATCTGGGCGAGCTGAATTACCCCTACCTGTTCTCGGTACTGGACGAATTGGGCTACACCGGCTGGGTCGGTTGTGAGTACCGGCCGCAGGCCGGCATGAAGCCCGGCGGCACGTCGGCTGGACTGGGCTGGCTCAAGCCCTACCTGTGACGAGCAGCTTGCGTTGCGAGCCAGGTGAAATTCTCACCCATCTACCCAAGATACCAGTCAAGTCAAAACAAGGAAAGAAACGATGAGCGATTCAACATCCAGCCTGACGGTCGGCTTTATCGGCGTCGGCATGATGGGCTGTGGCATGGCCAAACATGTGCTCGCCAAGGGTCATCCAGTGACGCTGCTGATCCGCAAGAAGGCGGATGAGGAGCGCTGCGCCGACCTGCTGGCGCACGGCGCACGGCCGCTCGCAACCGCCGCCGAGGTCGCGGCAACAGCCGATGTCATCATCATCTGTGTCACCGGTTCGCCGCAAGTGGAAGAAGTGGTGTTTGGCGACAACGGCATCCTGCAGACCCTCAAGACCGGCTGCGTGGTGGTGGACTGCTCGACCTCGCTGCCCGACTCCACCCGGCGCGTGGCCCAGGCCATTGCGGCCGAAGGGGGCCAATTCCTGGATGCGGCCATGACCGGTACGCCCAAGCATGCCGATGAAGGCAAGCTCAACCTGCTGGTGGGGGGCGACCCGGAGGTGCTGACGAGCGTCCGCCCGGTGTTTGCCTTGTTTGCAGAGAACATCTTTTACTGCGGAGCCGTCAGCGCCGGGCATACCACCAAGCTGCTGCACCAGTTCGTGGTGCTGGGCAACGCGGCCATTCTGGCCGAGGCTTTTTCGTGCGCCAGCAAGACCGGCGTCAATCTGGAGGTGCTGTGCGATGTGATCGCCTCCGGCGGCGCCAACAGCACGGCATTCCAGCGTTTTCGCCCTTACGTGCTGGAGGGCAACGATCAGCTGTTCCGCTTCTCGCTGGCCAACGCGCACAAGGACATGCACTACTACGCCCAGATGACCGGAGAGGCCCAGGCCGTGTCGTTCATCGGCGATACCGTCCACAATGTGTACACCATGGCGGGCAACCTGGGCTACAAAACCGCGTTTGTGCCGCATTTGCTGAGCAGCTTCAACCGACTCAACGGATCCAGCTGAGCCGAAACAGCAAGCGACTGCCGGGGTCCTATTTAAACGGCCGAAAGACAAAGGCCCGCGACACCGGTGGTGTGTCATCCATGGCCTTCGGGTGTGCTGGCATCGCGTGGTCGCTGCCGCGACGCTCAATGTCAGACTCCTGCTGCGCCCCGATGCGCTGGTCATAGCGCCGACGCTTGCCCGGATCCGACAAAACGCCATAGGCGAAGTTGATCTGCGCCTGGCGTTCGCTGGCGGCCGCGCTGCCTGGATTTTTATCAGGGTGATTACATTGAGCCAGGCAACGGTAAGCAGCCCTGATGACCTGGGCACTGGCGTGTGGACTGACTTCCAGTATTTCGTACAGTGTGGCTTCACGTTCCATGGGCGTTCCTGAGCGATACAGGTGCGAACCTGGCTCATCGTCACACGTGTTGGCGCCGGGCGTTTGCGTCTTGTCAAAGAAGCAGAGGCTATCGCTCAATTTAAACGAGCGTTAGCGTTGGTCAGGATCGCGACGCAAGGCACGAATATAGATGATGGCAATGCCGACAAACCCGCTGATGATCATGGTGTTGCCCAGAGCGTCATGCCAGCCGCCCATCGGAGTCATCAACAGCATGGAGCCGCCAATCACGAGCGCCGCGAAAGCGATGGCACCCGTGAGCCGTTCGAGATTGCGGTTGAAGCGGCGCCCCACGGCCTCCAAACCTGGCAGCCGACCCAGATTGCCTTCGGCGAAGCGCCGCAGGACGCGCCGCGTGTCGCCCGGTGCCTCGGTGACCAGGCGCTCCATTTCGCGTGCCAGCTTCGTGGTCTTTTCCTTTATTCGCTCCGGCGAGAAGTGCTGCGCAGTCAGGCGCGAGATCTCCTCGCGAAACGATTCCATGTGGCTGTAGCCCGGGGCGAGCAGGCCGATCATCGACTCCAGGATGGCGAACGCACGCGTCAGCAGGACGAACTCACCGGGGTTGTGGACTCCGTTGCGGCTTCCGGCACGCAGCAGTGCCTCGAACGCATTCCCGATTGAAACATCCTCCAGATTGATCCTGCGGATTTCATAAAGCACGGCCTTGATGTCCACCAACAGCGCCACATGATTGACTTTTTCGTTCGCCGGCGCCATTTCCAGATACGCCTCGGTGGCGGCCCGCGCGTCGCCTTTGACGACGGCTTCGAGAAGCAGTGTCAGCGACTCGCGCATCGGCTCGTCAAGGTCGCCGGTATTCCCGAAGTCGAGCAGGGAGAGCCGCCCGTCCGGCAGAACAAAGACATTGCCGGGATGCGGGTCGGCATGAAACAGCCCCTCTTCGAAGATCGAATGCAGCATCAGCTTGACCAGGGTGTTGACTACCCGCGGCATCGCTTGCGGGTGGGACTTGGCGTAGAGATCGACCCGTTCGCCGGGCGAGTACTCCATCGTCAGCACGGTTTCTCCCGAGCACGAAGCGATGACATCCGGTATCCAGAGATCGGGAACGTCGGCCAGCGCGGCGCGAATGAGCACGATGGAACGCGCTTCACGGCCAAAATCAGTTTCCCGGTGCAGGCTGCTGGCCAGCTCACGCACGACAACCGGGAGGTCGAGGGCACGCAGACTCGGAAAAAGCCCCTCTCCCAGCGCGACCAGGGAATTCAGCGCCGCGATATCCGTGGCGATGATTGATTTAAGGCAGGGCCGCTGCACCTTCACAGCCACATGACGTCCGTTCAACAGTGTCGCCTCATGCACCTGGGCGATGGTGGCAGCGGCAAGCGGCGTCTCGCCGAACGCGGAGAACAACTTGGTCAACGGGGCGCCCAGTTCGGCTTCGACCGTCGCGCGCACCATGTCAATATCCATCGCCGGCAACTGGTCGTGCAGCAACTCCAGCTCTTCAATGTAGGCCGTCGGCAGCAGGTCACGCCGCAACGCGAGCACCTGTCCGAATTTGAGAAAGACCAGCCCGAGCTCCTCGAAGGTTTCCCGTACCTCCTTCGGCGTCGGCCAGTGTCCCCGGCCGAACAGGGCTCCCAGAAACTTGTGCCGGGCGAACACGCGCATGATTTGCATCAGTCGCGGTGCTGCTCGCAACACCCTGCATTTCTTCACGTCGATCAGCGCAGCCATGCGATCCTCCTGACAGCCATACGAAAAATAGTCAGTCCGGTGTCACGAAGGTGAGACATGGTGAACTCCAATTGCGAAAGTCAATACGACAAGAAGGAAGCGTTCCGGTATGGCCCAAAACGGTCATCCGAAAGAGAATGCAGGCGTACCGTCGAACGGATCAATCCGCGCAGAAATTCAGGCACGCCTTTTTTTCGGGCGACTTGTCGTTCTCATCCGCTTGAACGTGAACCTTGGCCAAATTGTCCAGCGCCAGCTCGCGCTCGATAGTCGCCTGAGACGCAAGCCCAGAACGGGTGTGGCCTAAAAATTCGTCCTCTGCGGGGTTCTGCTGCACAAGACAAGCATTCGCAACACCTATTCCCAATGACATCAGCCAGACGAACAACATCACGGCAGCCGTGTACCGTGTTCGTCGCGAGCTCAAGAAATATTTCATGATCAGCAATTTACGTCCGCATCTTGCCGCCGTCCGTGCGCCAGCGCACAGCCAGAGGATTGCATAATGAAACGGCTGAGAAGATCCATGGATCGGGCAAGATAGGTTTATGGAATGTCAGACCGTGTTTTCTGACACCAATCACAGAGGCGAAAAATCCCTGTCAACATCGCAAAAGATCGAACTGAAAATGTCTGCAATAAATTCGCCAGCATGGCTTGGTACGCTGAGAACCTACGTGGTTTTGGTCACGCTGCTCAATCTTTGCTGGGAAATTTTGCAGTTGCCTCTTTACACGATCTGGTCCACGGGCAGTCATCGCGATATTGTTTTCGCCTTGCTGCATTGCACGGCGGGTGATGTGCTGATTGCCGTGTGTAGTTTGGTCTTTTCCCTGCTCATGGCGGGAAGGCAGGAGTGGCCAGACAGTCGATTCAAAACAATTGCGTTGATCACTATTCAGCTTGGCCTGGGTTATACCGTTTACAGCGAATGGCACAACACGACGGTCACTCAAAGTTGGGCCTATTCTGCGGCGATGCCGCGTCTATTTGGCATCGGTTTGGCGCCTGTCGCGCAGTGGCTATTTGTTCCGGGCTTTGTTTTTTGGTGGATATATCGTCGATTGCCTGTTGGGCAATCGACGATATTTGGTAGTCGCTCGTTAAAGTGAAAAATCCCGCCACCAGGGCGGGATTTCAGGATAGTGACAACAAGCCATCCCGGCTTGCTGCCTGCCTTGCCGGGCGTCTTCCCGCAAGCGCGGGGTGACGGCCGATCAAAACTCACACAGCGGGATGCATGCTGGGGTGTGCCTCGTTGCATTTTTGGCCACTGTCCGAAATCATGTAATCGCCGCTGCGAATGGCTTGGGCCAGCTCGGCGTTCACCTGTTCGCGCGTGAGACTCGCCTGTACCTGTTTGGCTGGATAACGATTCGGGTACAGCTCATTGAGCTTGCGGCTTTGCTCTCCATTAGCCAGCATATCCCCGGTCCGAATGGCTTGGGCCAACTCGGCTTTCACCTGTTCGCGCGTGAGGCCCGCCTGCACTTGTTGGGCTGGATAGAGATGCGGGTACAACTCATTGAGCTTGCGGCTTTGCTCTCCATTGGCCGGCATGTCGCCGGTTCGAATGGCTTGGGCCAGTTCGGCTTTCACTTGTTCGCGGGTGACATCGGCGAGGGCCGGGGTGCCGGCGATCAGGCCTGAGGCGAGGACCAAGGTGATGGCTGCAAATTTGGTTTTCATGATGATTCCTTTCAAAGCTTGTTAAACATCTCCGGGCAGGTCGGTCGTCATCGTGTACCGTCTTGTCCAGCTTCTATCGCCACATCGCGATATGAGTGAACTATAGAAAGTGGACCCCGACAGGGACATGACCGGCGAATTACAAAGTGGTCAGCAATTCGTCTCAGGGGACGCGCGGCAGTCTGATCGTGAACGTGGTTACTTTGCCAATGGAGGCGACAGTGATCGTGCCTCCATGGGCGACGACGATTGACTTGGTGATGGCCAGGCCCAGGCCGGTGCCTTCAGTGCTGCGTTGTCGCGAGGGATCGACCCGGAAGAAGCGGTCAAAAACACGCTCCAGATGCTCTTGCGCAATGCCGTCGCCCGTGTTTTCCATGCCAATCGAGACCGCGTCCTGATCGGTATGAACACGAACGCGCACCGTGGTGTCGGCGGTCGAATGCCGCACCGCGTTGGACAGCAGGTTGCCCAGTGCGCGGCGCAACATCAGCCGGTCTGCACTCACCTCACCATCGCCTTCGACCGAGAGCTGCAGACCTTTTTCTTCGGCCACCGCATCGTAGTAGTCAAACAATGCCAAGACCTCTGCGGCCACGCTGAGTGTTTCCCGACTGGGCACCACCAGGCCGTTGTCGGCCTTGGCCAGCAGCAGCATGTCCGAGATCATGCGGGCCATGCGTTCAAACTCCTCGGCGTTGGATTCAAGAATGCTGCGGTACTCGTCTGCGTCGCGTGCCCGTGACAGGACAACCTGGGTTTGCGTCATCAGGTTGCTCACCGGGGTGCGTAACTCGTGCGCAATGTCCGAAGAAAAATCGGAAAGCCGATGGAAGGCATCCTCCAGTCGCGCCAGCATATCGTTCAAGGACTGTGCCAGTTCGGCCAGCTCAATCGGCACTGTCTCCACCTGCAATCGATGACTGAGTTGTTGGGCCGTGACCACTTGTGCCTGTTCGCGCATGGCGCGCAGTGGCGCCAGGCCGCGCCTGGCGATTAGCCAGCCCAGCAAGCCCGTCAGCAGCGCAGCGCCAGCGACAAAGATCCATAGTGTCTGCTGGAAAGAGCGCATGAACGCCTGATGATGGGCGATGTTGAGGGCGACCGCCACGACGACCCGCGAGCGCTCGCTGATGCCGGTTGGCAATTCAGCAGCGATACCGCGATAGGTTTGATCGCCCAGTAGCCAGGTCATTGGGCGATGCGGACTCTGGACCGCGCGGGCCGCCATCATGTCGAACGGGAAGTTGGCATTGGGCGTGGTAAAGAGCAGCGCGTGATTGGGGCCGAAGATGATGAGTTCAAGCCCATGGTGTCCCACCAGTGAGTTGTCCAGCAATTGCGAAATGCGATCCAGGTCGTCCTGCGACTTGAATGTCTTGAGTGCATGGCGGGCCAGCTCCATCTTGCCGCTCAGAACTTCCATGTCCTGTTGCTCGAAGTGTTTCTCTACCGAGGTGGCGATGACAAAGCCCAGCGCCAGCAAGACCGCCGACGAAGCGGTCACGAACAGCAGTGCCAGACGTCGGGTGATGGATGTTCTGCCAATCAAGCGCAAGCGGGACTCTCCAGCACGTAGCCCATGCCGCGCACGGTACGAATCAGTTTGGGTTCAAAATTGTCGTCCACCTTGGCGCGCAGGCGTCGCATGGCAACCTCGATCACATTGGTGTCGGAATCGAAATTCATGTCCCACACCTGGGACGCGATCAGTGAGCGTGGCAGCACTTCATCCTGGCGGCGCAGCAGCAACTCCAGCAGGGCAAATTCTTTCGATGTCAGATCGATGCGTTTGCCGGCGCGGGTGACCCGGCGGCGCAGCAAGTCAAGCTCCAGGTCGGCAGCGCGCAAAAACTCCGTGGACGAGCCTTTGCCGCCCCGGCGCAAGAGTGTGCGCACGCGGGCCAGTAATTCAGAAAAAGCAAAGGGCTTGACCAGGTAGTCGTCCGCGCCCAGCTCCAGGCCCTTGACGCGGTCATCAACATGGTCGCGCGCGCTCAGAAACAGCACCGGCATGTCCTTGCCCGCTTTGCGGATGCCGGCCAGAACCGCCCAGCCGTCCATGCCAGGCAGCATCACATCGAGAATCGCCAGGTCGTAGTCTTCCGTGAGCGCGTGATGCAGCCCGTCGGTGCCGTCCCGCAGCAAATCCACGACAAAGCCAGCCTCGCCCAAACCTTGTTTGAGGTAGTCGCCCGTTTTTGGTTCGTCTTCGACGATGAGAATTTTCATGTCGCCATTTTGCGCTGCCTGCGCGTCAGCACGCGCCAGATAACAGGAATGTAATCCGGCTGTCAGCTCGCTGATGGGAACAGGTTTGCACACTGCCACAAGGGAGACACGCTGGAGAAGATCCCCTCATCTCTGTTGACGCCCTGTTGCGTGTGCTGCCGAACAGACATCTGCAGGATGCCAACTTAGATTGAACGCTCCATGTTTTACAGGAGAAGATTGATGAAGACCTTGCTTGCTTTGGCAGTTGGTGCACTGGCCCTGTTCACCACCGGTGTCACGTTGGCGCAGAACGGCAACATGATGAATGGTGGCACGTGGGGCACCGGGTGGATGGGTGGCTACGGTGGCATAGGGATGCCAATCCTGCTGCTTGTCGTTGTTGTCGCGCTCGTGGTATGGGTCGTCAAGCGGGGCGGCAAGTGACGCCACTGCAAGACTGCCTATGTATCGAATCTCCCTCGCCGTTCGCGGTGTTAATCAACCTAACCAGGAGTCTGTCATGACCTATTTTCGATTTATTCCACTGGCCCTTGTCCTCACCAGCGCCGCCTTGCTGGCGGCCTGCAACACAGCGCCGACGACGCCCATGGGCACCGCATCTGCCAACAGCATGGCCACCCCCGACCAGATGGCCAGGATGGACGCGCAGATGAAGACCATGCAGGCCATGCACGACAAAATGATCAACGCCAAGACGCCGCAAGAGCGCAGCAAGCTGATGGCCGAGCACATGAAAGCCATGCAGGACGGCATGGCAATGATGGGCGACATGAAAGGCATGCCGGGCATGACCGGCGACATGGGTGCGAACAACATGATGATGGCCAAGCGCATGGAGATGATGCAGATGATGATGCAAATGATGATGGATCGGGAGTCTGCTGACATGCCAATGGCCAAGTAGCTTGACCGGGCAGCAGCCGTCTGCCACAACTCAAACAGGATCCCCAATGACACAACGACGCGGCTTTCTCGCGGCTCTTGGCAGCTTGCCCATTCTTGGCCTCCACATGGGCTGGGCGCAAGCGGCCACCAGTGGCACGCCCCCCATGATGGGCATGATGAACATGGGCGTAGCCGCCTCAGTCAAACTCGCCGCTGTGGATGCATTGGCCGCGGGCGCGGCACTGAGCGACCTGGTCAAATTGGCCAACACCAGTAGCCAGCCCGGGCTGTTCCGCGCAGCGCTGACCGCGGCACCAGTGAACGTGCCCTTGCTGGCGGGAGCGCCGACCCAATTCTGGGCCTACAACGGCAGTCTGCCCGGCCCGCTGATCGAAGTGATGGAGGGTGACACGGTTGAAATCCTCTTCGAGAACCGCCTGCCGCAAGCCACCACGGTGCACTGGCACGGTCTGCCAGTACCGCCGGATCAGGATGGCAACCCTCACGATGCAGTCGAACCCGGCGGCAAGCGGCTATACCGCTTCACCTTGCCGCCGGGCAGCGCCGGCACCTATTGGTACCATCCGCATCCGCACCTCACGACGCCGGAGCAGGTGTATCGCGGTCTGGCCGGCGCCTTCATCGTGCGCGCCATGGCTGACCCGCTCCAGGATATTCCCGAGCGCCTGCTGGTGATCTCCGATCTCAAGCTCGGGCAAGATGGCCGCATTGCCCCCAACGATGCCAACGACGAGATGAACGGTCGCGAGGGACAGTTCGCACTGGTCAATGCGCAGCGCCAGCCACTGCTCCAGTTCGACCGCGGCGGGCGCGAACGCTGGCGTATCTGGAATGCCAGCAGTGC
>Ga0209343_10003909_pt1 | contig 18538 bp, 23 predicted proteins | sample RifCSPlowO2_02_FD_184026 | JGI IMG/M metagenome (GOLD analysis project Ga0209343, IMG submission 184026) | Groundwater microbial communities from Rifle, Colorado - Rifle CSP2_plank lowO2_0.2 (SPAdes) (version 2) | ecosystem: Environmental > Aquatic > Deep subsurface > Groundwater | place... | reverse complement strand
GCATGGGTGTTCACCTGAAAATCCCCCCCAAACACCACGCTGTAGGGACAGACCTTTAGGTTTGTCCCTTTCCTGTTGGACAGACCTAAAGGTCTGTCCCTACTTCTACGCCTGTTTTCATTGTCCTTTGTGTTAACATGTAACATGATTGTTTCATTAGAAAATATGATAAAAGTCAGGAAAGGCGAATGGGACTTTATTATTTCTAAATCTTGAACAAACAGATACCCCAGCCCATCAGGTAAATGGGCATTGTCCGCAAAGTCAGATCCCCTGACCTCTATTTCCTTGGGAACAGGGGATCTGACCCCCTCCAATTTACCACTTTATTATACCACTTTATTATAATTGACAAGCCATTAAGAATCATAATAAAATCAGTCCATAAAAACTTATCTTGAGGAGGTATCATATGCCTGAAGCAGATATTATGTCCATCCTGAAAGAGACCAGGATCTTTCACCCTTCAAAAGAATTTAGTAACAAGTCGTATATTAAAAGTATGGAGGATTATGAGCGCCTGTGCAAGGAGGCAGAAAAAGACCCTGATGTTTTCTGGAGCAGGATAGCCGGGGAACTTCATTGGTTTAAGAAATGGGATAAAGTGCTTGAATGGAATCCTCCATTTGCCAAATGGTTTACAGGGGGTGAGATTAACATCTCATATAACTGCATAGACAGGCATATCTCCACATGGCGAAGAAATAAGGCTGCCATTATCTGGGAAGGGGAACCAGGGGACTCGAGGATTCTTACATACCAGGAACTACATCGTGAGGTATCAAAGTTCTCAAATGTATTAAAGTCACTTGGCATTACTAAAGGTGACAGGGTAGCCATTTACATGCCAATGATCCCGGAGCTGCCCATAGCAATGCTGGCATGTGCAAGGATAGGTGCAATTCATAGTGTGGTCTTTGGGGGGTTCAGTGCAGAGGCACTTAAAGATCGTGTCAATGACGCGAAGGCACGTCTGATAATTACGGCTGATGGCGGTTACAGGAGGGGTGAGGTCGTTCACCTTAAGGAAAAGGTTGATGAAGCAGTAACACATACCCCTGGTGTTGAGAATGTAATTGTTGTAAAACGCACCGGCAATAATATACAGATGAAGCAGGGACTCGACCACTGGTGGCATGAGCTTATGAAAGATGCATCAGACAGGTGTGAAGCAGAACCTCTCGATTCTGAACACCCGCTATTTATACTTTATACAAGCGGGACAACCGGAAAACCAAAGGGTGTGGTGCATACCACAGCAGGATATCTTGCAGGGGTATACATAACAACGAAGTGGGTCTTTGATATAAGGGATGAAGATACATACTGGTGTACAGCAGATATCGGATGGGTTACAGGCCATAGTTATATTTTATACGGCCCTCTCGCTAATGGCGCTACAAGTCTTATGTATGAAGGCGGCCCGATGTATCCTCAGCCTGACAGGTTCTGGGAGATAGTGGATAAATACAGGGTGAATATTTTCTACACTGCCCCTACTGCCATAAGGTCCCTTATAAGACATGGAAATGAATGGCCATTGAAACATGATTTAAGCAGCCTGCGTCTTCTTGGCACAGTTGGAGAGCCGATAAATCCTGAGGCATGGATATGGTATCACAAGTATATTGGACGTGAGAAATGCCCTATAGTGGATACCTGGTGGCAGACAGAGACAGGCATGATACTTATTACCCCACTCCCCGGGGCCATACCAACAAAACCGGGTTCTGCCACAAAACCATTCCCTGGAATTGTTGCAGACGTTGTATCCAGGGATGGAAAAACTGTGCCGCCAAACCAGGGTGGATATCTTGTATTGAAAAAGCCATGGCCGGCCATGTTACGGACTATCTATGGTGATCCTGATCGTTATAAAAAGCAGTACTGGAGTGAGATTAATGGAGTATATTTCACCGGTGACGGGGCCCGGCGGGATGAAGACGGATACTTCTGGATTATGGGCCGGATCGATGATGTTATAAATGTAGCAGGACACAGATTAAGTACCATGGAGGTAGAGAGTGCGCTTGTCAGTCACCCGAAGGTAGCCGAAGCTGCAGTGGTTGGTAGGCCTGATGATATAAAAGGCCAGGCCATATCTGCCTTTGTAACACTTGATATCGGGTACAACCCGTCAGAGGAATTAAAGAAAGAGTTAAAAGAACATGTGGCAAAGGAGATCGGGCCAATAGCAAAACCTGATGATATAAGATTTACTGACACACTCCCTAAAACAAGAAGCGGCAAGATAATGCGGAGGTTGCTCAGGGATATTGCATATGGAAGGGACAAGGTAGGAGATACTACAACACTTGAAGACTACACAGTCCTCGCAAAGCTGATGGAGGAAGAGGAATAATAGATTTGTTATGAAAACCAAAGTAGAAAGCAGGCTTTTCTGGTATCTAAAAGATGGGACCGAACTTGACCTTGAAAATCCATCCCATATTGATCTCTATGTCCAGCAAATCCTTTCTCATGGAAAGGCAGAGGATATCCAAAAGATGATAAAGATACTTACCCCTGAGGTGTTTAGAGAATCCTTTAAACGCATAAAGAGATTTCTACGACGAGAAGTTAGAAGATTCTGGGAGATAGGACTTGGAGATACTGGAGAGGATTCATAAAGAAATACTCGTTCACCTTAAAGAAATACCTGAGATAGAGGCATTCTACCTTACGGGTGGCACAGCATTATCTGCCTTTTATCTGGGCCACAGAAAAAGCAATGACCTCGATTTCTTCACATCAACAGAAGAACTAATCATCCCCTTTAGCTTTAAGATAGAAGAAACTATGAAGGGAAGAGGATATAAGATTGAACGTACAAGGGGTTTCCATTCCTTTGTAGAACTGATCGTAAGCTCTTTGCGTGGCTCAACAGTAATACACATTGCCCTCGATTCACCTTACAGGTTCGAGCAGCCCAGAGATTCAGAAGAATTTCCTGGTTTGAAAATTGATAGTCTTATCGATATTGCAACAAATAAACTTCTTACAGTTTTCGGTAGGGCAACCCTTAGAGACTTTGTGGATGTCTATTTTCTTATTAAAGAAAATTTTTCAAAGGCTGAGCTCATAGAAAAGGCCAGGATAAAAGATCCTGGTTTTGATCTATACTGGTTAGGAGTAGCTTTTGAAAGAATTGATGATTTTTCTGCTGATTCTCCGGAGATGCTTCTTTTAATAAAACCATGCAGTATTGAGGAACTCCGGATTTTTTTTGACGAATGGAGAAAGGATATTTACAAAAAACTTACAGAATCCGGATAGGAGATACCACAACACTTGAAGACTACACAGTCCTCGCAAAGCTGATGGAGGAAGATTAATCTACGGCATGGAGATGGGGAGCCTTGTCATCACGTAATTCTGGGGACATCTTACGTAATTCTGCGTAATTCTGGGGACACCTTACTTAATTCCCCATAGCCTGGACTATTTATTTTATCATAATCTCCGTAATAGTTCTTATCTCCGTAATAGTCCTTCTTTCAGAAAAGGCATAAAACATGCATTATTACACCAGCAACCCCTTTATCTTTATTTCTTCATTCAATAACTAACAACATCAAAATCGACATGGCAAGAATAGCTCGGATTATAGCGGGAGGAGTTCCCCACCACATAACGCAAAGAGGAAATCGCCGGCAGATGACTTTCTTCTGCGACGAGGACTATGTATTATATCTAAAGCTCATGGCCGAGTGGTGCCTACAATGGCAGGTGGAGATATGGGCCTATTGTCTAATGTCTAATCATGTTCACCTTATTGCGGTACCTGGGACGGAGAAGGGTCTTTGCAGAGCCATTGGGGAGGCACACCGCCGTTATACAAGGCATATCAACTTTCGTGAAGGGTGGAGAGGCCATCTCTGGCAGGGAAGATTTGCTTCCTATCCAATGGATGAAAATTATTTGCTGGCTGCTGTACGCTATATTGAGTTAAATCCTGTAAGAGCCGGCCTCGTAGAGTTTGCAGAAACGTATGCTTGGAGCAGTGCATCTGCACATGTTTCAGGTCAGGATGATCTGCTGGTAAAGGTCAAACCTCTTAAGGAAATAGTTGGAGACTGGAGGACTTTTTTATCAGGCGCTATTAACAATGAAACGTCTGAGATAATTCGAGGACATGAAAGGACTGGGAGACCCTTGGGAAGTGAGGACTTCATTGATGACCTTGAAAAGAGCTTGGTCCGTCCTGTCAGAAGGCGGAAGCCTGGGCCAAAGAGAGCAGATTTATAGAATTGAGTATGGTGTCCCCAGAATACCCCTATGGTGTCCCCAGAATACCCTGCCATATAATTTATCACGGGAAAGGGATAATTCTGATAAAATCTTGCTAATACTGTCTGAATTGCAGAGAATACTAAAAAAATGATTGCATAATGTGAGTGCAGAGTGATATCATGAAGCCGACACACATGATGAAAAGAATTCTTTTAGACACAAACGGATATGCTGCTTTCAAGAGAAAAGACCCTATCGCCGTTGGGGTCATCAGGTCAGTTGAGTATATAGGGTTAAGTGTAGTGGTGGTCGGTGAGCTATTGGGAGGATTTAAGGGTGGCAGTAAAGAGGCAAAGAATATTGAGGAACTTAACGAGTTTATGGACTCTCCTCGCGTTCATTTGCTTCATATAGATGAAGAAACAGCGGAATTTTATGCAAAGATCTATTGGGATCTAAAGAAGAAGGGGAAACCAATCCCTTCAAATGATATGTGGGTAGCCGCATCTGCAATGAGGGATGGATTATCGTTGTTCACCCTTGATGAACATTTTAACAGCGTTGATGGTCTTATTCTAAAGAGTGGCGCTCTTTGAGGAGGTGGTATTCTTATGAGCACAATAACGATTCGCGGAATAGATGAGACAACAGCAAGAGTATTAAAGGAAAGGGCTAAAAAAGAGGGGATCAGTGTCAATGCTGTTCTGCTGAAAACCCTTAAGGAGTCCCTCGGGCTTGAAAAAAAGAACAGGACGGTTGTCCATACTGATCTTGATCATCTTGCAGGGACATGGACTGAGAAGGACTTTTCAGAGTTTCAGAAGAAAATCGCTGATTTTGAGACTGTTGATGAAAAAATGTGGAAATGAGTATGGTGTCCCCAGAATACTATGTGTCGGGGAGGTGGGTGCAGGCAAGTCCACTGCATTGCGATATGCATCAAGTAAATTGCATCCATCACAGTACAGGATTATATCAGTGATTGCCAGTACAGGCTCTGTACCTGATATATTGAGGCAGATATCTCTGGGGCTTGATGTGGAAGTGAGGACCCATTCTACTGCGATATTACTTAAGACGATAAGGGGTATCCTTATGGAGATATCCCAGAGAAAGCAGATGCCGGTACTTGTGATAGACGAGGCACAACTCATGAGGCTTGAGGTATTTGCTCAGCTACATACACTTGGGCAGTTTGAGATGGATTCAAAGGCGGTAATGTCGCTGATCCTCTGCGGACATAACAGTCTCATAGACAAACTCATGTATCATACATCAAGGCCCATTGCATCGAGGGTGGTGGGAAGGAGCCATTTTGAGGGGCTTAAACTAAAAGAGATGACAGGATATATAGGGCACCATCTTGAAGTGGCCGGGATTAAAGAACAGCTCTTCTCGGAAGAGGCTATCCTTGCGATACATCAGGGGGCCGGAGGACTTCTCAGAAGGGCAAACACACTTGCCAGAGGGGCATTGGTTGCGGCTACAAGAGAGAAATGTCGTGTAGTCTCTGCAGAACATGTAAGGATTGCCTCTACAGAGGTAATCTGAATTCCAGATGCCGGAGGGGTATCTCCCATACCCCTCCGATTAAAAGATTCTGAGAATGGTCAATTTAACGTGAGAATTTCAGTCAAAATAATGTGAGAGGTGACACCAGTTACAACCACATTCCCCTGACGATCCACGGCTACACCCCTGGCATATTCAGAATCGCCCCCGTCATAGGTACGGGTCCACAACTCATTCCCGTTAGGATCATACTTGATCGTGAAATAATCGGAATTGCTGCCGTTATAGGAGTATCCAGTTACCACCACATTCACCTGACGGTCAACAGCTACACCGAAGGCTATTCCCTGAAAACCATCCGTGTCATAAGCCCGGCTCCATGCCTCAACCGGTTCGGCTAGCAATCGCCCTGGAATTGCAAAAAAGGAAATTAACAGAATGGCTAACAGCACAAAAGAACTTGATGTCTTGTTCATGATGTTCCCCCTCTCTAATATGAATGCTCACAGAATGTACCTCTTATATACATGCATAATTCCTGCCAAATCAGCATGACAAGAGGGTACAGGTTATGCAAGATGCTTGACTTATTAATCACGCAAGGGTCTAATCAATAAAATATATATGGTAAGAGGTTAAATAATATGTTAGGCATCTTGCCTGACTACGGCATGGAGATGGGGAGCCTTGTCATCAGATATTTAAGATCCTCGTCATCAAATGACAACCCTGCACCTGCAAAGCTGCTCGACTTCTTTGAGTTTACGAAATCATCCACACCAACGTTAAGAAAGAGGGTCTTAAAGACAGTGTAGTTTGCTGTGAATTTCATATGCGGGTTACTTGCCTCTGCATTTCCATCAAAGTTCCAGGCATCTACTGATGCCCTGAGTTGTTCATTTATTATGTAATAATCTGCACCAATGCCAAAGGTATCCTCCATAAGCCCGCCGCGGAATGCAACGCTGCCGAACTTCTTGGCAAAAAGGGCGCTCAGTTTTAACTGATCTTCAGTCTTAACCTCATGTGTAATAATTGTTGAACCATCCGGTGTGGTTGTGACTTCAGTATCAGTTATCTTTGTTCTGCCCCTTGGGTCATCTATAACCTCAAATAAATAATACTTGTCTTCCCTCGGCTGCATCTTTAAAGAAAAGTACCCTTTTGTATCATCCTCATCCATCAGATATTCCCCTCTGAATCCGAGGTTGAGCCTGAACCTGTCAGCCGCTGTAATATATTTATTGATGCCTGCAAGTGTAGAATCAAGTTTATCGTAGAATCCCTCCTCCTTCATTAGTTTTCCAACAGTACCCTCACCCCGTTCAATCCTGCCAACAATAGTGTCAATCTTACTCATTACCTGCGGCGCCTTATCCTTTAATTCAGTTGATAACTCCTGCATATTTGTCATGGTTACCCTGAGCGGTTCCCTGTTCTCTTTTGTCATTGCATTCAACTCATCAGATATCCTCTCGAGATTCGCAAGAGAATTCCTGAGAGGCGCCCTGTTCTCCTCGGTCATACCCTTAATCTGACCTATTAACTCAGTCAGGTCCATAACAATCCTGTCAATTGCCTCACTATTCCGCTCTGTCAGGTTAGCGAGGTTCTCTGTAAGATCCCTCAAATTCTTCATAATGTCTTTTACTGTATCCTTTGTATCCCTGGAACCAAAGGTCTCCCTGAAAAAACCGCTGACTGACCTGACATCCTCAGCAATATTATATAGTTGAGTTATAAGACTATCCAGGTCTGCCACACTGACTGATTTATAGATTGTATCCCCTTCTTTCAGTAACTCTTTCTCCTTACCCTGTATGAGTTCTACATATTTTTCACCAAGGAGACTCTCTGATTTTATAGCAACCAGAGAATCCTTCCTTATTTTTACATCAGGCCTGATCCGCATGCCCACCCTTGCCTTTGAATCATCAAGGTTTATCGTTTCTACAGCGCCAACTGTAACGCCGGCCATCTTCACAGGCGCCTTAATATAAAGACCTGAAACATTCTCAAATGAACCGTTTACTACATAGCCTTTCTCTCTGCCAAATTTAAAATCACCTATCTTAAAGGTCATGTAGCCGAGCAATGCCGCTGCCACTACAACAAAAATCCCTATCTTCACTTCTGTTGTAATCTTTTGCATTTTCCTCTCCCTACACTGCCTTTATAGGTCCAACAGAACTCCCTGTAATAAACTGCCGGACAATCGGATTGGCAGATCTCTTAATCTCATCAGGAGTCCCAACTTCCTGAATTCTGCCTTCGTAAAGCATGGCGATCTTATCAGCGATCTTATATGCACTTACCATGTCATGAGTAATGGCTATCGATGTAACATTCAGCCTCTTCTTCATTTCAATAATAAGGTCATTAATTGCATCGGCCATTATGGGATCAAGGCCTGTAGTCGGTTCATCATACAGTATTATCTGAGGTTCTATGGCAATAGCCCTTGCAAGCCCGACCCTCTTCCTCATACCCCCGGATAGTTCAGATGGCATCAGCTCTTCCACTCCTTTAAGCCCTACCATCTCAAGTTTTTGTTTAGCCTTCTCTTTTATCTCCTCTTTTGAAAATCTGGTATGCTGCATTAGCGAAAACCCCACATTCTCCCAGACTGTCAGAGAATCAAAGAGTGCAGCGCCCTGGAATAACATGCCATACTTCTTCCTGAGCTCATTCATGTCATTCTCACTGAGATTGGATATGTCCACGCCATCTACAACTATACTCCCTTCATCAGGCATCAGGAGTCCGATTACATGCTTGATAAGAACACTCTTACCAGACCCGCTACCCCCGATTACAACCATGGTCTCTCCACTTTCTATATGGAGATTAACACCCTGTAATACATGTTTCTTATTGAATGCTTTATGTAGGTTTATTATTTCTATCACATGTATCACCTGAAAATCAGAGCTGCCAGGAAATAGTTTGCAATAAGAATGAGCATCATAGACATCACGACAGCGCCTGTTGTGGCCTTTCCTACCCCTTCGGCACCGCCCTCAGTAAAAAAGCCTTTATAACAGCTTACCACTGATATAATTATTCCGAAGACACATGCCTTGATCAATCCACCGAATACATCATTCAATTCAAGATAGTCTCTGGTCATCCGGATGTATATCTCTGAATTGACATGCAGTACATGGACGGATACAAGATAACCTCCTATTATACCGGTGGAATCAGCAATAATAGTCAGGAGCGGAAGGACAACAAGACCTGCAATAAAACGCGGGACAACGAGATATTTAACCGGATTCGTTGCGAGTGTAACCAGTGCGTCTATCTGCTCTGTCACCCGCATTGTACCAAGTTCAGCGGCCATTGCAGCGCCTGCACGGCCTGATACAATAAGTCCTGTAAGTACAGGGCCGAGTTCTCTAAGCATGGAGAGGGCAACTACAGGACCCATATAATTTTCCGCATTGAACCTTTTAAATCCAGTGTATGTCTGAATAGCGAGAACCATTCCTGTAAACAGGGCCATTATCAGCACAACAGGAAGTGAATTTACCCCTACTGCCTCTACCTGTTGAAAGATATTCCCCAGGTTAACAGGGAGCTTAAAGGTCCATGATATGGTCTGGCCAAACATGATGAAACCACGTCCCACATCCCCCATAAGCCTAATCGTCCTGCCGCCAATGTATGCAAGGGTCTTTGTAACCATTGTTCCTGCCAGCACAGTATCAGTCATAAAAGGCGAAACTATATAATGCTACCTTATATAAACTCTGTCTACTCTTTCACCTATACCGCACAATACCTCATAAGATATGGTCCCTGTCCATGCTGCAATATCATCTGCAGTAATACGCACCTCATTCTCACCGCCGATTATTATAACCTCTTCTCCCTGCTTAATACCAGGAATATCAGTAACATCAATCATTGTCATATCCATGCAGACCCTCCCTATGACAGGCGCCCGCCTGCCCTTAATTATAACCTGTCCCAAATTAGAGAGTAACCGGCTGTAACCATCCGCATAACCAATGGGAATTGTTGCCACAACTGTTTCACGGGTTGTTGTAAATGTCCTGCCATAGCTTATCCCGGTCTTTGACGGAACCTTTTTGATATGAACTATTTTACTCTTTAATGTCATAACCGGCCGCAGGTCTGCAATAGGAGATAAGAATGAAGACGGTGAATAACCATAGAGCATAATCCCCGGCCTCACCATATCGAGGTGGCTCTCCTCCATATCCAATACTGCCGCACTATTAGCCGTATGTTTTACAGGAATATCTATACCCATTTCCCTGATGGTCTTACATACAGAAATAAAACTGTCGAGTTGTTCCCTGACAAACTCCCTGTTCTGAAGGTCCGCCTCTGCAAAGTGTGTCATAATCCCCTCAATTCTGAGGCCATTTAACCTAACAATATCCCCCGCCAGCTCCCCTGTCATCTCAGGCACAACCCCTATCCTCCTCATACCCGTATCAACCTTGATATGAACAGGAAGTATATTTGCAGAAGATACCGCAGCCTCTGACAGTACATTTGCAAAAGATAAAGTATATACAACAGGAGTAAGGCCCCATTTGACAATATCAACGGAATAGTCGTCTGTTATCCCACCCATAACCAGTATCTTTGACTTTATCCCTGATTCCCGGAGAAATATACCTTCTTCCACATGGGCAACGCCGAGCATATCAACGCCTGCATATTCAAGTTCTCTTGAAACCTCTTTTATACCATGTCCATAGGCATTTGCCTTGACAACTGCAAGTATCTTACACCCGGTTGGAATACACGATCTGACCTGTCTGAAATTATGGATAAGGTTAGATAAGTTTATTTCAGCTATGGTTAGGCTCACTGAACACCCTTTCTGTATTCTTCAGCCTTTTCCCTTGCCTCTTTCGATGCCGTTATCCTACCCATCTTTTCATATGCATCCCCGAGCAGTCTATATTCATTATAAAGAAGATTTGTATCTGATGATGATGTAATAGACATGGCATCCTGCAAAGTCTTAATGGCTGAATCATATTTCCCTATTTTATAATATATATTGGCCAGGGTATCAAGATAATTCGGATCCGTTTTTATTGTCAGTGCAATATAAATCTCTTTCAGTGCATCTTCAAACCTGTCTGTATCTATGTAGAGCCATGAAATATTATTACGTATATCACTGTTATCCTGTGCTATATCCAATGCCTTAATATAGAATTTCTCCGCGTTTTCATACTCCCTCTTTTTATAATATGCATTACCAAGGTAATAAAGGGGCCTGTGATCCTTCCTGTCCTTATTTAATGCCTTCTTATATTCCTTAATTGCAATATCAAACTCCCCATTTGACTCGTAACTAAGGCCGAGGGACAGATGCTCATCTGCGGTGAGCGGGTCATGAAGGACTATGATCTTTGGAATAGGACTACAGGAAAAGAGGAACAGAGTAAGAGTGCATAATAAAATGATTTTTATCAATCTGAAATGACACGCAGTGTCCAATATCCTCCTCGTTCCCATATCCGCATAAACCGGTCATAAGAAATAAACTTATCCCTCTTTAGACCGGAATAGGCAATGATACCTTCACGGCTGTCATCATATCCCACGATAAGCATATAATGACCTTTCCTTATACTCCAGACACCAAGGTCTGCAAATACTACAACCGGGTGTCCATCCCTGACTTCCTTCTTTATTAATTCAATGTCTCCACTCTCCTCTGAAAAAGTAAGCCCTTTCCCTTCTGTAAATTGTTTGACATAATTTATCATATCTATATTGAGTGTACCATTAAGACTTTCTGAATATATGGACTTTGATATATCATCAGGAGAAACATTATACCCAAAATAACTGAATACGCTTGCAAGAACTGCAGGGCCGCATCGATCCTCATCCTCAGGGAAAAAGGGGACATTATTGATATAAAACAGATTTGGAGTATTTGTTGGAAAAGCCCCCCGGTTACCTTTTGTATGGTTTGTGCATGCAAGGGAGGACAATACAGTGACAGCAAAAAAAAGCAAGACCCCGGAATCATACAACCCCGGGGTCTTTTCTATTTTTCCAGTCACGGTCATTATTTTATTATAATCTGACGACCCATGAGCTTTAATACAACAATTACCAATATAACTATTACAAGAATTGTAATAAGAACACTTAACCCGTCATCCCCGCCATAATCAAGATGGTCAATATCAGTTGCTATCTTGTGTAACCGGTCATGGGATAACTGGTCATGGGATAACTGCTCTAGGCGTAAAGAAATCTCATCAGCAGTGAGGCCAAAGTCTGCGAGCCGCTGCTGTACGATCTTTGTCTCAAGAAAGGTCTTTACCTTCTCCATATCGGCAATATTGTCAATCCCGGGACTGCCGCTTCCCGGAGTAATAAACATTGCTGTTGTCTGTGCCGGAATTGCGGAGATAATTAGTAATGCAAGAACGAGATAGATTGTTAATACGCGAAGAAATGCAATATTGGCCTTCCTGATCATTTTAAGCGCCTCCTTGTTACTGCAATTCAGACTCTGGACTTCAGACTTTAGACATCAGACTTTTTCTCTCGTTCCCAAGCTCCAGCTTTTATTTTTTTTGTAATCTCTATCCATTTATTTTCCTTTCTACGTCTAATGTCTGATGTCTATGGTCTACTGTCTGAATTGCAGTCCTTGTTAAACTGTCAGGGTGATATAACCCTGCTACACCTCCATAATCTCCTGTTCTTTCTTTTTCAATATTTCATCTATCGTATGGATATACTGGTCTGTCAATTTCTGTATCTCATCCTGTGTCTTTTTAATCTCATCCTCAGATGCGTTTAATTCTTTCCCTTCCTTTTTTATCTCTTCATTTGAATCTCTTCTTATATTTCTTATAGCCACCCTCGAATCCTCTGCCATCTTTTTTACAAGCCTCACAATCTCTTTCCTTCTCTCCTCTGTAAGCTGCGGGATAGGCACCCTTATAATCTTTCCGTCATTTGCCGGTGTGAGACCAAGTGCAGATGTCTGTATTGCCTTCTCTATCTCAGGTATAATCCGTGGTTCCCATGGTTGTATAATAATAAGCCTGCTCTCAGGAACAGACAACGAAGCAACCTGGGTTATAGGGGTAGGTGTGCCGTAGTAATCTACTGTCAGCCCCTCAAAAAGTGATAATGAGGCCCTGCCGGTGCGTATGGTCCCCAGCTCCTTTCTGAAGACATTGATGGTCTGCTCCATCTTGTCTCTGCCCTTATTCTTAATATTACTCAGCATCAGTTTATAAGAGTCCCAATATCTTCACCGAGTACAACTTTCCTGACATTCCCCTTTTCTCTAAGGTTGAATACTATTATTGGCAGGTTGTTATCTTTACAGAGCGATATAGCAGTTGCATCCATTACCTTGAGGCCTTTCTGGAGTACATCAAGATGTGAAAGGGAATCGAATCTCCTGGCCTCTTTATTGATCATGGGGTCTGAGTCATATACACCATCCACCTTTGTACCTTTGAGAATAACCTCTGCGCCGATCTCAATCGCACGCAGCGCTGCAGCAGTATCAGTGCTGAAATAAGGATTACCTGTGCCTGCGGCAAATATTATCACCCTCTTCTTCTCAAGATGCCTTATAGCCCTTCTTCTTATATATGGCTCTGCGAGTGCCCTCATCTCGATTGCGGATTGTACCCTCGTTACGACCCCTTTCTTCTCAAGTGAGTCCTGCAGGGCAAGTGCATTAAGAACCGTTGCGAGCATCCCCATATAGTCAGCAGAGGCACGCTCCATCCCGATTGCGGTTGCTGCAAGCCCCCTGAATATATTCCCGCCACCTATAACTATTGCAATCTCAACCCCCATCTCATGCACATTCTTTATCTCCTCAGCTATGGAATCTATAACAACAGGATCGATGCCGTATCCTTTTTCACCCATCAGTGCCTCACCACTTACTTTAAGTATAACCCTATTGAATCCTTTGTGCCTTTCCATTATCCTCCGCCCAACTGGTATCTTACAAAACGTTTTATTAGTATATTCTCCCCTATCTTTGCAATCTTCTGCTTGATAAGGTCCTGAAGCGTAACAGAAGAATCTTTAATAAAAGGCTGTTCGAGGAGACAGGCGTCTGAATAATATTTCTCAATCTTACCTTCAACTATCTTTTCTATTACATGCTCCGGCTTACCGGTTTCTCTTGACTGAGCCCTGTAAATCTCCCTCTCTTTCTCAAGTACTGATCCTGGAACATCATCCCGGCTGATATACGGAGGGCTGGACCAGGCAATCTGCATTGATATATCCTTTACAAGTTCCTGGAATTCAGGATTCCTGGCTACAAAATCTGTCTCACAGTTTACCTCTACAAGGACACCAATCTTGCCGCCGCCATGGATATAACTGCCTATTATACCCTCTTTCGCCTCACGGGATGCCTTCTTTGCTGCTATTGCAAGTCCTTTCTTTCTTAAAAAATCAACAGCCTTATCCATATCTCCACCGGTATCTGCCAGGGCCTTTTTACAGTCCATAATCCCTGCACCGGTCTTTTCACGAAGTTCCTTAACCATTTCCGGAGTTAGTGTTCCCATTATTATTCAGCCTCCGGGGCGTCTGGTATCTCCTGAACCACTTCCTCTATAGTAGAGACGGGTACCATCTCAGCCTCCGGGATACTCACAGGTATCTCCTGTTTGACACCGCCCTTTGCATCATATATGGCCCTTCCTTCAATAACTGCATCAGCTATCCTGGAACATATAAGCTTTATGGCCTTAATAGCATCATCATTCCCGGGGATTACAAAATCTATATTCTCAGGATCACAGTTGGTATCTACTATACCAACAACCGGGATACCCAGCCTTTTTGCCTCATGTACTGCAATATATTCCTTTTTTGTATCTACCACAAACACAGCCCCAGGTAACATATTCATGTTCTTGATCCCGCTCAGTATCTTATCCATCTGGACCATCTGCTTCTCGATCATATTAACTTCTTTTTTGGGTAACTTTTCAAATGTACCATCCTCCTGCCATTTCTCAAATTTTCTGAGTTTATCTATACTCCTCTTTATCGTAAAGAAATTTGTAAGCATACCCCCGAGCCATCTCTGGTTAATATAGAACATCCCGCACTTCCTCGCCTCCTGCTCTATAATCTCCTGTGCCTGTCTCTTGGTACCCACAAACAGGACAGGCTTTCCCTTTGCAGCAACATCCTTTATAAATTCAATGGCTGTCCCAAAATTAACAAGGGTCTTCTGGAGATCTATTATATAAATCCCATTCCTCTCGCCAAATATAAATTTTTTCATCTTGGGATTCCACCGTTTTTTCTGGTGACCAAAATGCACACCGGCTTCAAGTAATTCTTTTATTGCAGGAACCATTCTTTATTACCCCCGACTGTTAGTTAATCTTTCTTATTTTTAACTTATGAAAATTACCATACTTTGGCTGAATTTGCAAGAACAATTACCTTATGACAGCAATTCAGACACTGGACTTCAGACTTTAGACATCAGACTTTTTCTCTCGTTCTCAAGCTCCAGCTTTTATTTTTTGTGTAATCTCTCCCCATTTACTTCTCCTAAGTCTAATGTCTTTAGTCTATGGTCTACTGTCTGAATCACTGCCTATGACCTGTAGGCAACATTTATCTTTACATATTCATAAGAGAGATCTGTCGTCAAAATAGTTGCTTCAGCATCTCCCGCATTCAGGTCAATAGTAATCGTATATTCTCTGTTGTTCATAACCTCAATAACCTTACGCTCAACAGATTTCCCAAGGCCGGCGCCATTACTTACGAGATTTATATCACCAAATGTTATTGAAACATTCTCTTCACGGACATAAGCCCCTGAATACCCTATTGCAGCCATTATCCTCCCCCAGTTGGGGTCACAGGCAAACAGGGCGGTCTTAACCAAACTCGAATTAGCAACAGCAAACCCTACCTTTTCAGCATCCTCTTCATCTTTGGCCCCCTTAACCCTTATCTCAACAAGTTTAGTGGCCCCCTCACCATCTTTTACTATCATCTTCGATAATGATTTGCATACATAGGTAAGCATTTCTTCGAACTTTTTTAGGTCCTTACCAACCATGAGTTTATTACCAGCCATTCCGTTTGCGAGACAGATCGCCATATCATTTGTACTCGTATCCCCGTCTACTGTTATCTTATTAAAAGATTGGTCCACAGCCCTTTTAAAGATATCATTGAGGACTTCTTTCCCAATAACAACATCAGTTGATATGAATGCGAGCATAGTTGCCATCCTGGGATAGATCATACCGGATCCCTTTGCTATCCCGCCTATTGTAACTACCTTACCTCCAAGCTTCTCTCTGACAGCAACTTCTTTAGGAAATGTATCTGTTGTCATTATAGCTAATGCAGCATCCTTCCCGCCATTTTCACTAAGTCCTTCCACACATGTATTTATCGCCGGCCTTATCCTGTCCATTGGCAGGGGTTCACCTATTACGCCGGTTGACGCAACACAAACCATGCCTTTGTCGATTGAAAGCGCGTTTGCAGTAAGCTCCACCATCTCCTTTGCATCGGTCATCCCCTGTATTCCTGCACATGCATTGGCATTTCCACTATTTACTATAACAGCCCTTATTAAGCCCTTTTTAATCTGCTTTTGCGTCAAGATAACAGGATGTGCCTTTATCCTGTTTGTTGTAAACACACCGGATGCTACAGCATCTTTCTCACTGTATATGACAGCCAGATCAAGCTTTTTAGTCCGTTTTATTCCGGCATATATGCCTGATGCAAGAAAACCCTGCGGAGCAGTTATGCCACCCTGTATCTCCTTCATGGAAATAACCCCGGATGCATCAGACCTGTTGTCTCCCCAAATCCCATCATTATATTCATGTTCTGTACTGCTGTCCCTGCTGCACCTTTAACGAGATTATCAATAACAGCAGTGATTATCAGGCAGTTGTTACGGCTATCAAGTGCAAGCCCGATGTCACAGAAATTAGCACCCCTGACATCCCTTATATTAGGCTGCAGACCAGGATCAAGTACCCTTATAAAGGGCTCATTACTATAGAACTTCTGATAAAGCCCTGAAATATCTTCAAGTCCTGCATGTGATGAAAGAGGGACATAAACAGTAGACAGAAGCCCCCTGTTTACCGGTGTTAAGTGCGGCACAAAACAGACTTGAATGTTCACACCGGCTATCTCTGATAATATCTGTTCTATCTCAGGGATATGCCTGTGTGTCCCGACCTTGTATGCCTCAAGCCCTTCATGCACCTCAGGGAAGTGATATGAAAGCGCCGGGCTTCTTCCTGCACCGGATATCCCGGACTTTGCATCTATATATATCTGCCCCCTGATCTCTAATCCGCCCCTCATCAATTCACTTTTCATCAGGCCACTTTTCGTCAATTCACACTTCATTAGGGGGGCAAGTGCAAGTATACTTGCAGTAGGATAACATCCCGGGTTTGCAACAAGAAAAGAGTCTTTAATCTTATCCCTGTATAATTCAGGCAGCCCGTAAACAGCATCTTTCAGCAATGCGATATCTGTATGTTTATCCCCGTACCACTTCTCATAAAGAGAAGGATCTTTTAATCTGAAGTCAGCGCTGAGGTCTACAACCCTCTTCCCGTATTTAACAAATTCTGCAACCGGACCAATAGAGCTTCCATGGGGCAGGGCCGTAAATATAAAATCAGCCTCTTCTGATAACTTTTTTGGATCGAGTGGTTGAAACGTCAGGTTAAAGAAATTCTTTAGATTTGGAAATATCTGAGATAAAGGCTTACCTGAAGATTTCTCTGATGTGGCTGCAATAATATCTACATGAGGGTGTCGAGACAGGAGTCTTAATAGCTCACCTCCGGTGTATCCGCTTGCGCCAATAATAGCAACTTTAAGCATCCTTTTAATTCTATCGTTTTGAGAATTGAAACTTCTTCCTTGCCCCCTTCTGACCGTACTTCTTCCTCTCCTTTTCTCTCGAATCCCTTGTTAGCAGACCCTTTTTCTTTAACACAGATCTTAAAGCCGGATCTATATCAAGTAAACCTTTTGCAATTCCATGTTTTAATGCAGCAGCCTGTGAAGAAATACCCCCGCCTGACACGCTGGCAAATACATCATATTTACCTGACAGATTTGCCAGATCGAGTGGTTGTTTAATAACATTTAAAAGAGTTAAACGGAGAAAATAGTCTTCTGCCTTTCTTTCATTTACTACAATACTACCATCACCTGGTGATATCCATACCCTGGCAATGGCATTCTTTCTTTTACCGGTTGCATAATATTTAGATATGTTTGCAGAAGCACTCATTATATCTACTCTCCTATCTCAAGGGGTTTAGGTTCCTGAGCCTCATGAGGATGTTCAGGTCCGCGATATATCTTCAGCTTTTTAAGCATTGCGCGGCCGAGCTTATTCTTGGGTAACATGCCCCTTATGGAACTCCTTACAAATTCCTCAGGTTTCTCCTTCAGAAACTTTCCCATGGTCTTACTCTTCAGACCGTCAGGATATCCTGTATGATGATAATAGACCTCATTTGACAATTTAGAACCGGTTACCCTTATCTTATCAGCATTTACAACAACTACAAAGTCACCTGTGTCAACATGGGTTGTAAATACAGGTTTATGCTTCCCCCTAAGTATTGAGGCAACCCGTGAAGCAAGCCTGCCAAGGACCTGATCCTCTGCATCCACCACATACCAGTCCCTTTTTATGTCTTCCCTTTTTGCTGAAATTGTTTTCATAATTGATTACCCCTCAAACAAATTATATATTCTATTG
>Ga0209343_10003906_pt1 | contig 18539 bp, 25 predicted proteins | sample RifCSPlowO2_02_FD_184026 | JGI IMG/M metagenome (GOLD analysis project Ga0209343, IMG submission 184026) | Groundwater microbial communities from Rifle, Colorado - Rifle CSP2_plank lowO2_0.2 (SPAdes) (version 2) | ecosystem: Environmental > Aquatic > Deep subsurface > Groundwater | place... | reverse complement strand
GTCAGAATTAGACTTTTATGTTTCGCGAAGATTGCATGCAACTTCGTTCAACTTTAAGTCTGTTCTTACTCTCCAAAATTCTTCGAATTTTGGGATAATGTCAATCCGCCAGCTGGCGGATTGAAGAGGAGAAATAACGAAGCGTTTCTGAACTTTGACTTCAAGTCAAAGTGATAAAAGCGAAGTATATTTCGACGAGGGGGTATAGCTCAATCGGTAGAGCAACTGCCTCTTAAGCAGTCGGTTCAGGGTTCGAGTCCCTGTGCCCCCACATTAGGCCTATAGCTTGACACGGACCTCTCGTTCTTTATATAATCACCGTCATGACAAATGAGTCTGATTTAGGACCGCATAATAAAGACAGGAGTAGACATGCTGTTCAAATACACTTACCGTTAGACGAGGAAGCACAATTTATCGTCTTGGGTGGTATCAATAGCGATGAAATATCAAGTCTAGTGTCTGTTGAGGCTGAGCAACTCGATGAGAGTACTCATAAGGTTAATGTTGGGTTCTCGATTTGGGAAGACAGTGGTGTTGCTTCAAAACAGGATCGGCAATTATTTGTAGGAGATAAACTAGAAACAGACTCAAAAGGTAATCCAATTGCGGATCCAATTTACGTATATGACCCTTATCAATCTTGGTTAATGGCTATGACAGAGGGTTCTCTGAAGAGTCATGTTGAAAACGGTGGTTATTTTTGGCAAGTCGCAAGGTTTATTGGTTTCAATGTGGCAGTTAACGAATTTCAACTAGAGCCTGAACAAATCGATGATCCAAAAGTCCTGTTCAATGGAGTTAAAGAATTACCAGAACCAATTAAGCTTAATTTCGGAATAGACAAAAAAGTAGACACGCTAACAAAATACGTAAGCTTCGAAGTAATTATCAAAAAAAAAGTTTAGCTCTAAAATATATACCAAAAGACTTTGCTTCAATTTTCGGCTATAAGCGCTAGGAAGATCAATGCGTTGCAAGTTGAAGGCCTATTTCTTCAAAAGTATCGTTTATTCTCATAAGATAGTCACATAGGGTGTTCCATTCGAGTCCCTGTGCCCCCACCTTACAAATCCAACGCCGGATGGTTTACCTTAATCCCATAATAACCAAATCCATAGTCTAAAAGTTCCTTCATCTCACCTCTTCTGTCATCACTGCCCAAAATCACCGCCAACAACCTTTTCCCATTATTTTCTGCATACGTCACTAGACATAAGCCAGCTTCCCAAGTAAAACCCGGTTTGATTCCGCGCACTCCAGGATATGTAGTCAAAAGATTCGTGTCGTTGTAAAGATCAAAGGCTTTATGGGTACTATTGGCTTCAATGTATTTGTGATAAGTCGAAGTAATCATTCGAATCACAGGATAATTTTCCCAAAGAAAACGGGTAATCACTGCCATGTCGTAAGCCGTAGAATACTGAGGCTTATTGTCATCGTCAAGCCCGGAAGCATTTACAAATTTAGTATCGCCAATTCCCAAGCGTTTTGCTTGCTCATTCATCAACTCAACAAATTTCTCCTCACTTTGCGCCACTCCTTCCGCAATCGTTACCGCGGCATCGTTTCCCGAAACAAGCATCAGGCCGTATAAAAGCTCCTCCAAAGTTAACTTCTCCCCAGCTGTTAAACTCATACTGTTCTCGCCGACTTTGGATGCTTTTTCAGAAACCGTGTAAACATCTGAAAGCTGGCCGCGCTCAAGGGCCACCAGTGCCGTCATTATCTTGACAACAGAAGCCACAGGCAGGCGAGCCTTAGCATCTTTCTGATAAATAACCTCTCCTGAATCAGGATCAACCAATAAGGCTGATCTTGCAAAAAGTGAGAAATTAGAAGCTTTTCTTACACTTAAAGAATTTCTGGGAAACCAATTATTGACGACGTAAGAACCGGATATTCCAAAAATTTTCGGAATGGGGGAAAGAAGAGGTGTTTCGTAATTTCTAAAAAAGAAAAATCCGCCGGAAATTACCAAAATCGAAAAAAAGACAGAAAGTAATCTGCCCATAATTCAATTTTATCCGAAAATTTACTCTAAAGCCATCACCATTGATGATTTTTATCCTGATATATGACAAAAGCTTTTTTAATGCGGCCGCGGTAAAGCAGTATAAATACACCAAAAAAGAAAGTAATCGCGGCTCCTAAGCGAATTGCGAAAGCTGGACCAAAGTGTTCGGAGAAGAATCCGATTTGAAAATTACCAAGAGGTGCCATCCCAAAAAACATAATCGTATATAGACTCATCACCCGCCCTCGATATTTGTCTTCCACCAAATGCTGAATCGTAGTATTTATCGTCGAAAATTGTGACAAAAGCCCCAGGCCGGCAAGAAAAAGAAACGGTAAGGCAAAAACAAAATTATCGGTGATGGTAAAAACAACCATCGACAAGGCAAAAATGCTATTCCCGCCAAGGATAAAGACCAGATTGTTTATTTTTTTAGAATAGGCAGATACCAGAAAAGTCGAAACCAGTGCCCCCAAACCGGAAGCTGCGTAGAAATACCCCAAGCCCGCGGCACCGATATGAAAAGTGTTTTGAACAACATAAGGCAGTATCACTCCGTACGACCAGCCGAAGACGGAAACAATACCGGTAAAAAGTAGTAAATTTCGGATTATCGGGTGCTTATAAGCATACAAAACTCCTCGCCTGATAGCTTCAATCGGATGCTGCTGGTCTTTTGCGGGAACTTCCCGTACGCGAATAAAAAACAGGGCAATTAAAACCGCGATATAACTGATACCGTTTACAATAAATGCTCCACCGGTTCCTACGGATGCTATTAAAAATCCGGCCAGGCTCGGACCGATTATTCTTGCGCTGTTAAAAATCCCTGAATTGAGCGCAATAGCTGAAGCTAAATCTTTTTTACCTACCATCTTAATGACGAAAGCCTGCCTGGCAGGGGCATCGATCGCCATTACTGTTCCGGAAAGAAATGCCAAAAAAATGATTTCTGAAACGTTGATCAATTTAAAAACAGTCAAAAAACCCAAGATAAAGGCAAGTATCATTGACGCGCTCTGGGTAAACAAAAGTATTTTCCTCTTGGAAAGTCTGTCTACAAGCGCACCGCCAAAAAGTGAAAACAGTAAGGTCGGAAGCGCGGCTATTGCCGCTACTAAACCAATCAGGAAAGCCGAATTGGTAAGCACAAGTACCAACCAACTTTGCGCGACTATTTGCAGCCAAGTTCCGATTAGTGATATAAACTGTCCGCAAAAATAAAGCTGGTAATTTCGGCCCGCCAGTGCCGGAAAAATAACAAGTATTTTTGAGGCCACCCCTAAAGACTTTTCTACGATTATTTCCGGACTCTTATTTTGAAGATATCTTTCTTCCTTTGACATAAAATCCAGGTTATTTTATGCTGATGATCCTGTATCTCACCTTGCCTTGTGGTACGTCAATCTCCACGGTTTTGCCGATTTTCTTACCAATAAGAGAACTTCCGATTGGCGAAACGTCGGATAGTTTATTCTTCGCAGGATCCGCCTCAAGAGCTCCTACAATAGTGAACTTTGAAACAACTGACTCATTTTCTACGGTAACGCAAGATCCCAAACCGACAATTCCGTCTTGGTTTGGCTCTATAACTTCTGCGAACCTAAAAATCAATTTTAGTTCGCCAAGTCGCCTGTCCATCGCTGAAAGCTCGTCTTTTGCAGCATGATAACCGGCGTTTTCCGAAAGATCACCCTGTTCGCGCGCTGCGACAAGTCTTGCCAGAACTTCTGGCCGCCTGTCAAGAATAGCTTGATATTCTTTCTCAAAACTAAAAAGACCCTCTTTGGTCAGATGTATGTCTATTGGCTTTTTCATGGACTCCTCCTGATTATCGTTTACTTGGTGATTCATTTCTCAACAGGTAAACCAGGGCGATCAACTGAATTATAAACTTTCGAGCGCTAAAAGCCCTCAATAAGGTATGGATTTTGAGAAACCAAGTAGGTTTTTAACCGAGAAATTTGGCAATTGCCGGATTTTTTTTTACAAACTGCGTCTTCTCAATAAAAGCATCAAGCCCCCAAATTCGACCCGCGCCACAGAAAGCCATAAAGACAAAAACCGACGAATAAATAACATGTTCATCAACGATAAAGGCGCGCTCCGGCGGAAACCCCGCCAAATAATATAAAAGCATCAGCACAACTCCCCAAAATGAGGCAAACCGCACAAAAATTCCCAAAACAATGGCCAAACCGACAAGCAAAAGCCCATATGCATTTAACCAGTCCACCACAACATTCCCGGAAAGAGACAAAAAGATGCTGGCAAACGGTCCCTCTAAACCTTTTAAAAAGCCGGCAGCTGAAAAATCGCGCGCATCGGTGAAATAGGTGATAACCTTGGACCACCCTGCATAAAACATTAACCAGCCAAGTAAAATGCGCGCAACAAATAACGATATTCTTTGAAGTCGGGTAATCGTCATATCCTGTTAAACATTATACTAGATCAACCCATTTATTGTTCCATGGAAGACTCTGGCAAACAAATTGGACAACTCTCACAAAGCGTCTTGCCGCTCCCAAATGCCAACAAAGCCTTTTTTAAGGGAAGAACTGAGGCAAAAAAGCGCAAATCGGCTAATCTTCTTAAAACCCACCCCAAAGTTCCGTATATCCTGACTTTCCCGATGATAACAGCAGCCCAACTCTTGCCAACTGGAATGGCAGCGATGGGTTTTTGCGGCTGATTTTTAATAAGCGGCAAGCCATTTATCAATCGGCCAATATTGGCAGCCGCTATTTTCCCGTCGGCTATGGCAGTTTGCGCCATTCCCGAGTATTTGCCTGCTGCACCGTCACCAATCACAAACACCCCTGTGTGTCCGGCAGCTTGTAAGTATTCATCAACTATAACCTGACCCTTTTGATTGGTGCGAAACTTTCTGGTGCGCCCCAAAAGCGCGTTTGGCGCAACTCCCGCGGTCCAAATAACAGTCTTTGTCTTCATCTTCATGTCTTTTAGGTAAACTTCCCTGATTTCTTCTTTTAGTAAAGTTCGATTAACAAAGATATTAATCCCCAAAAACCTCAAACGCTTCTCAATATTTTTGGCAATATCGGAAGGCAGTGAAGGCAATATTTGCGGTGCGGCCTCTATCAAATCAATAGTGACTAAAGTTGGGTCAATATCGTGGTTTTTGGCCAGAGTCTTGGTATAAAGTGCCAATTCACCGGCAAGCTCTGTGCCGGATGTTCCTGCTCCCACAATGATAATGTGCACAAGGCAGACTTTTTCTTCTTTTGATGCCGTCTTGCATTTGGCAAATACAGCGTGAAGATGATTTTTAAGACGAATGGCTTCACTTATTGATTTAAATCCGAAAGAATGTTCCATCAGGCCCGGAATTGCCAGGTAAGCTGTTTCTGAACCTAAGGCCAGAACCAAAAAGTTAAATTTGTATTTTGAACCGGACTGGCCGATAACCACCTTATCTTCTAACTGGATCTTACTGATTTTGTCTTCAACAACCTCAACCTTTTTACCGGCAAATATCTCCTCGAGCGGAATGCAAACTTCCAAGGGTGATTTTCCGGTTACTACGCGATATAAAGCAGGGTGGTATTCAAAATGAGGTTTATCGGAAACAAGGGTGATTTTTAAATTGGCAATGTTTAATTTGCTAAGATCAAGGGCAGTGCTGACTCCCCCAAACCCCCCACCAATAATAACAACTTTCTGTTCTTCTTTATTATCCACTATCCCAATTATATGATTTTTGTGGATCTTAAAAAACTAGCTTCTACCTTCATTGTCAAACCCTTTTTAAAACACCATTAATAGCACCTTTGTATAGTGCAATGTTGTACTTTTGAGCAAGTAACTCGTCAAGTTTTTGTGGTTGGGGTTCTTTTTCCCATAAATCGTAAAATTTATCTTGAGGGTCGCCAGGAACAACGCTTTCTCGAGTCTTAAACGCAATTGAATTAACCCGTCCATCGGCAACTCCTATCATCGAACCACAAGCTGAGCGAAGCACGATATGTAAATCACCTGCGGATAATCTTCCTCCAAAAAGTCTCAATCCGAAAACCTTTTCAATGGGATGAGAATGCAGTATTCCTATGCTATCATCCAGACCTTCTGCAAAACTCGATAGTTGTTGAATTAGTGTTAATATGGGATCAACAGGCCGGTAACCACCTCGTTCAAACTTTCTAGCTGTCCTTGCTACAACATGTTCATTGGGCAAGTATATTGCACGTTGCTTTAATCTATAACCTACTAATGCAACTCTTTCTATATCATCTTGCTCTGTAGCATCTCTCATCCTATTAAATGTCCTATGCCAGTCCTCGAAAAACTCTATTTCTCTCGGAAATTCATTGAGTGGCAGTAAAAACTCTCTGCCTCTGGCTTGAGCCAAAAGATATTCCTTAAATGTCTGATAATCCCATTTGTTTGAGGGTAGTGGAGCTTTTTCTAATCTTACCTCTTTTTCGGGGGGCTCAACTAACATACTTTTATTATAGGAGTCCAAATCGTAACAAGCCAACTTATTAAGCTAAAGTTCGAATTCTAAATCTTTGTAGTTCAATTTGATATAGTTTTTTATGGCCTTCGACTCTAATGAGTCTCAGGCTCTGAAGAGTCTCAGGCTCATGGGTATTAAAACCCTGAGCGAAGTCGAAGGGCTGAGAAAATTAAGTAGCAGCAAGTTCATCAACTTTTGCTTTGATACCTGGATAGTAAAAATTTGATAAAATATGACAAAGCGTCTCGGTAGGACATCTTGCGAAGCAAGATTAAGAACTTTAAAAACAGGTGTTTCGATAGTAAAACAAGAAAACACATTTCTTGCCGGATCGTCTCTTTTGCCTTTGGCAAAACTAGCGGAGCCTGCGACGCGTCTCGGTAGGACATCTTGCGAAGCAAGATTAAGAACTTTAAAAACAGGTGTTTCGATAGTAAAACAAGAAAACACATTTCTTGCCGGATCGTCTAATGGTAGGACGATAGCCCTTGGAGCTATCTATCTAGGTTCGAATCCTAGTCCGGCAGCATATCTTGACGATACTTCGGCAAGAGGAGAACATCGTATGGTTCTTTGAAGCTAAATTCTAACTTTTTATCTTTTAAAATTAAGTTCTTACCTAGATCCAATATTAAGTTTCTCTTTTCCTCTAAAGTGCCATTCTCCATTGTTTCTCTGGCTGTGAAAGCATTATTGAGATATTTTGTGCAAAGTTCCAACCAAATGTCTGCAGAGTATTGGTTATCATTTAACTTTTCTTCTATATCTTTTCTTTGTTTTAACAAATCAGCTTTTTGTTCGAGAAATTCTTCTTTTGTAAGTTCTTGATTGGTTCTCATTTTAATAATTGCACTTATTTGTTTTTGAATAGAGTTGTAGTTGTTTTGCAGAAACTTAAATCTTTTTAAAATCTTATCTGATTCTTCTTGATGTTTGGCTTTAAACAAATCTATACCTAACTGCCAGTCCTCTTGGCTAATTGATATATTTTCAAAGTTTTCTATGAGAAGCTTCTCTAAATCTTTTCCCTTAAGCGGTTCTTGAGAACATTTTCCCTTTCTGTGCGTGCAATGATGGTAAGTGTAAATAGCGGTTCTGTCTGTGCGTTTATAGTATTTGGTCTTAACGGAAGTAGTAATTTGACAGCCACAATCACCACAAGTAATCAAACCATTGTATGTATGTTCCCAGACCTTAACTTTAGGCTTAGAACGCCTCGTTAGAGCCTCTTGTACGTCATCATAAAGCTGTTTGGTAATCAATGGTTCATAAGTTCCTTCAAATAATTCTTCGTTGTGGTAAAAATAGCCAAAATATGTAGGAGATTTTAAGATGTTGTGTAGGTGGCTTTTACTAAGCTTCTTTCCTTTCTTGGTTCTCAAACCCAAATCGGTGACCTTAATAAGAATTTGATTTAGTGACATTCCTCCTGATGAAGCCATTTCAAAAGCCTTAACTATTAAAAAGGATTCAGGGTGAGGTTTCATTTTCCTTTGACCTGTATCCCCATAGCTTTCATAACCAATTGGGGCGGGTCTTGGATATTCACCCCTTTCACACTTATGGACTAGCCCTCTTTTAACATTTTGGCTAAGGTTTCTGGAGTATTGATTAGACATTCCAAATTGCATATGCAAAACTAAGTGGTCTGAATCAGATGTATAAATATCTCCTAGTGGAGTCCTGATTTCTTTGATGACTCCATCTTGTAGGAGTTGCATTATTATTCCTCCCTCCTCAGGATTTCTGCATAATCTATCAGGCTTCCAAGTAAGGATTCCATTTGCTTTTCCTGATTTGATTAAATCAATCATCTTGTCAAATTCAGGCCTGTTGTGAGGTTTAAAAGCAGATCGACTTTCTTGAAGTTTAAAAACAACTTTCAAGTTAGATCTTCTAACTTCTTTCTCGCATTCAGAAATTTGATCTTGAATAGATAGAGCCTGTTTTTCTTTAGCTTCAGAAGATTTCCTTGAGTAGCGAATGTATTTTAATGAGTCATTGCTTTTATTCATCTTCATCTCCTATGCTTTCATTATCGACCTTGTTTAGAAGGGAATCAATATCTCCCTCAAGGTAAGCATCAGAACCCCTTAGGTCTTCAGAAGAACTTAAATCACTCTTAGAAGAAATACTAGAGCTTTGGATACCATTTTGATCTTGATTCTCTTGCAATTCTGCAATTGAAGATGTCATTTTCGCAACCTCATTTTCTGTTTTTGTAAAGAACTGTTGAATAAGTGCAGGTGGAAGTTTAACGATTGATTGCACAAGTTTTAACTCAAAAATGTAAAAATTTGGGACTTGGGTGTTTCCATCTTTTTCAACTAGCAATCCTTTAGAAATTAAATATTGACGATTTCTGTAGACTGTTGATGGGCTACAGCCCCATTCCTTGGCTAGTTCGTTGTCATCTCTTAGAATTATTTTGTAGTTAGGGTGTTTCGGATCAAAATCTACTTGTGCTGTAAAACAGATATAAGCTCCAAGCTGTGTAAAATTTAGCGTTTCGTCTTTAAGAAAAAGCTGTATGGCTCGTAGTAAGCAGATAAAACCCGAAAAGTTTGTTTTATATTTTAGCTTCATCTTACATCTCCTAAATTCTACTTTTGGGCGAAAAGCCTATCCTTTAAACTTCTTAGCGACTCGTTATATTTTTTTGCGTCAAGTTGTAATTCACCTGACCAATACTTGCTAGAGATTTCTTCACAATTTTTTCTCTCAAAAACAAACCAACAGAAACTTGAGTCTTTTTCTAAACGACTCAGCTTCACCTCCTTAGCCACTAAAGCAGCAGCTTCTCCTAGATCCTTTGTGAAATATTCTTTTGTGGGGTTATCGATTATTTGTTCCATAATCAACCCTTCTTTTGTATTCAAGAAAATGCTCTACGAGTGACGTAAGATTCAAAGCAATTTCAATTACTTCTGAATCAGTAAGGGGGCGTTTGTATAGGGGTTCGTAGCGGGCCTTAATTCTTTTCTTCAGATCCTCTGTTATCCATTGCATATAGCCTAACCTTAACAAGTGGCCAAAACAAAAAATAACGACTTTAATTGATCAAAAAAGGTTGGTTATTTTAGGGGAAAATCTTTGTACGCCTGTTGGAGTTTATCTTGATTTGTTTTGTAATCATAATTTCTCCCTTCAATTTTGTTGAGCGCTATTCCTATTTGACTCCAAGTCATTTTCTTTTTTCGTAAATATGTAACAAGTCTATCCCTTTCATAATTAGGCCGTCTTGAACTTTTACTTGCAAGACTGGGTAAATCATCTAATAGATTATTTATTGATTGCCAATTATCATTGATCCATTCTCTTAATTCTTTTCTACTTACTTTTGAAGTTAAGACGATTTTTACCCCATCTTCACTAAAGCTGTCCCTTAACTTCCCTGTAATTAAATATCTTTTGTTTCTTACTCTTAGTTTAATCGAGGAAGATTCATCGGATATTACAAAGCTGTCATTTACGACAAAACTGCCTAACCCTTTTCTCCAATCTTGCAAAAATTTATATTCTTTAAGAACCTTATCTAATTCCTCATTAAGTTTTAGAACAAATGGTGTTTCTATAAAAGCGTCAGGCGAGCTTATTGGAATCTTAATTGATTCTGATCTTAGGATTCTTTCAGGTCTAATAATGACTTCTAAGCTATCATTAGGTTGAGCAGTTGGGATATTAAGTCTTAAATTCTTACGGGCATTAAGTATTAATTTTTCAAAATAGTTATCCTTTTGTAAGTGTTCAAATAGTAGTTTTATATATTTATCTATTTTTGGCTGGCTTGTTTGAACAATGATCTTCATCTACATTTACTCTAGATAAGATTATACATTTTGAGATTCCAATGAAGGGTGTTGGGGTAGTACTAGCTCAATTTGTCGCAGCGTTGTTGAGCATTAGAGGTAACACCTACACACAGCGTAGGTTAAAATAGAGGGTGCATGAGTCATTACGCCTGCAGAATATGCCGATCAAGTTATAGGAAAGAAATTGAACAGTTACTTTCTCAAAAACTGCCATTCAGGAACATTGCCAGAAGATTTGTAAATACATTCAGTATTAACCTACACGCGCTTGAACAATCCATAAACTGTCATAGAAAGCATTTCAAAGAACTATCAAAACAAGAAAAAGAATTGCTTGAGAGCTATAAAAAAGGTGGAGTTACAAATGATGAAGTAGAAAGGGTCATCGCAGCGAGAGCCTTTGAAAATATGTTGATGAATCCCCAGCGTTTAAAGTTCAAAGATTTTATCTCTGTTCAAAGACTTATAGTGAGAAAAGGAAACTTGAATAATAAACTTGCAGGGTATAGATGGGAATAGATAATTATAGACGATAAGTGATAATAGTGTATTGTAATCGGGAAAAGGGTATAGCCTCAAAGGGGCAACATCCTTACACACATACCAAAAACCCCTGTTTTTTACTAGATTCGTTAGAAAATAACTACGATCATATTCGGAGTTTACTGTTTAACATAGTCCTTGCCATCAAATAAATAGATTACTTTAGGTAATGTAATATCGATTAAGCCATCATTGTTGAGATCCTTAAATTCTGGTGAAGAAGCATGGGTTTCAAACTGACAATTATTACAAAATGGAACAAATAGATTTTCATGGTCACCCGCTTTTAATATGAATGTTTTGTTGTACCAAGAAGCTGAACGAGGTTGATAAATAATTTCATCAACACCATCGTTATTCAAATCCTTAGCCTCCATGAATGAAGTCGTTTCATACTCATTTCTAATATGAAGTAGTTTATAGTCAGATGACTTCACTTCTTTAAGCTCAACAGGTACTTCTTGCGCGGTGTTCGAGGGGCTTGTATTGTTTATGCTCTGATAGCCAAAAGTTGCAAAGACAAGAAGTAGAAGACCAATAAGTGATAAATATAGCTTATGAGGAACTTTCATTTTTCTTTTCCTCCTGCTTCCAACCATACCAGTAACCAATTAAAAATATACCAATTATTACAATAACAACTAACGCTTGAGAAAAATCGCCTTCTGATAGTGGAGCAAATAATAATAACACTCCTAATGGTATAGTCAAAATAAATAAAATTAGGTAAGCATATTTTCTATACTTTTTAGGTAAAAACCATAGTAACCAAGGTATAGGATTCATCTTTTCACCTCTTTACTTTCGGGAAAAGATATTTATACACGCCAAATCCCAGTAGACTAATCATCACTAAGGTTGCTAATATTTTAGGAGTTATTTGAGAAATATTAAGCCAAAGCAACCATTGCTCGTATTCTTGATCTGAACATTCACTTATCTTGTAAGCATAACCACCCTTTTCCCAGCAGTAATCAGTCTTTGCACGATATTGTTTACGTGTAACCCCAACATAGTATTGAGAAAAAACAGATAAGAAGATTATTGCTACAGTAAAAAAAATAGCAAGGGTTAAAAATAATTTAACTAATCTACTTCTACTGAACCTCCTACTCATTCTTGAATCAACTCTAACTCTCACTAAGAGTGAAAGTCAAGAATAAAGTGAGGCAAAATGCTAACTCTCACTAAGTCGTATTTCTAATTAACTCAGGCTTCAATAATGAGGCATGAGAAAAAATGCAAGATTGCCTAAAGTAATAAGCAAAAGAATCAAGAAATATAGGAAAGAATTAAAAATTACTCAAGACGAAGTGGCATATAAAGTTGGTATTAGTCGTGCTTATATGGGTTTCATTGAACAAGGAAGAAATACTCCTTCATTAAAGGTCTTACAAAAAATTGCAAGGGTATTAAAAACCTCTGCTTCTGAATTGCTTAAGTCTTAACAGAGTATAATCGTTCGATAAATCAGATCCAGATAGACAATATGGTGAATCTTTTATGTCTTGTTTTTCCAGCTGCAATTAACCTTGAGGATAATATTGATTCAATTTACTGTATTCTATATTCTTAAGATAGGGGTATATTATGGACACTGTGACTAGCACCTATTGTATTAACCCAATACTGCTCAAATGGGCAAGGGAATCTATTGGGTATAGTGTTGAACAAGCAGCAAACAAATTAAAGGTCGATGTTGGTGAATTGACTAAGTGGGAACGCGGTGAAACCGAAACACCCATTAAAAAAATAAGAAAGCTATCTGAGGTTTACAAAAGGGCCACGACAGTTTTTTTACTTAATTCAATACCTGATGAAAATATATCACCAAGTTTTAGAAAACTTCTCTATACAAATATAAAATCGTTTACTCCAGAAACAATAATTGCTGTTAGAAAAGCAATAAGGATTCAGACTTTAGCCAAAGATGTTTTAGATTTTAGCAACAATCAATTTCTGGCAAAAGCTAAAGTGTTGGCCAACAATAATCATGATGAAACGTTATCTAATAGCATAGTTGACTTACTTGGTCTTGATGAAAAAAAACTTACTGGAAACAAGAACCCTTATGAGCAACTTAACATCTGGAAGACTGCATTAGAATCAAAAGGGATATATGTGCTTGAGTTAGGTTTTCCCAAAGATGAAAGCTTAGGCTTTGCTATTTATGACAAAAAGGCACCTATTATTGTTTTGAATACAAATGATTATCCCAGATCGAGAATCTTTACCTTACTTCACGAGTTGGGGCATTTTATCTTTAATGGCGATGCGATTGACGACAGTCACACGATACTCAACTTCACAAGTGCTGACAGTTTAGAGATTAAATGTAATTTCTTTGCTGGTGCCTGTTTAATTCCAGAAAAATTCATAAAAGAAAAAATTCACCTTTTAAGATTGGATCCCAAAAATGATCTTGAGGTATGCGTTTCTACATTGGTAAGGATTTTGAATGTGAGCAGTCAGGTTGTGTTAAGAAGACTGTATACATTATCTTACATAGAAAAGCCTCAATTTACTGCGTTTAATAAGACTCTTAAGGAAGGTTTCTCCCAGTTACCTGAGAAACAAGAAAAAGCAACAGGAGGTAACTTCTACATTAAATTCACAAAGAACAACAGCAAGACTTTTATTTATGACGTATTGGATGCATATAGGCTTAACAAGATTAGTCACTTTGATGTTTTAGATTTCCTAAACATAAAAAATTCTACGTTAGCTAAATTAGAAAGTAGATTATGAACCAGTATATTGTTGATACTGATGTAATAATCGGCTTTTATGACTCCCTCCCTATGGATGTATATAAAACACAGTGGAAGCTCATAGGAAAGTATATTGAAGACAAGAGAATCGTAATTTGCGAGGCAGTGTTTAATGAAATTAAAAAAGCGGAAGAACTTAAGCAATGGCTAAATAATTATAGGAAGGATCTAATTCCATGTTACACCCAAGAAACTCTGATAGAAGCGAAGGTAATTATTAATAAATACCCAAAATTAATAGACGTTAATAATACCAGCGATCAATCAGATCCTTATGTTATTGCCTTGGCGAAACTTAAAAAATTAATAGTGCTTTCGAATGAAAGCTACTCAGAAGGTGGCAAAAAAACCAAGATACCTTACATCTGTAAAGATTTGGGTATTATTTGTAGAAACACTCGTGAATTTTACAAGGATGAACAATGGCAATTCTAATTTGTCATTGCTAATTTAGCATAATAAGTTCCAACATAGTCAACCAGTGCCAGCCAAAGTTCGTACTCGGATTAGAACCTAAAAAGACCTTACTAAAGTTTGTTGAACTGTAAACTCACGAGTGTTATCATCTGGTCACATGACTCAAGGAGAACGCGATTTTACTCCATCAGCAGATTTTGTATTTCCAACATTTGCTGAATGGCAACAAAGATTAAGAACTATTAGTGATGTGCATCAACAACTTTCTGGTTCTGAAAGTGCTGCAATGTTTTCCAGGATCTCGGTTTTGTTAGGAGAAAGTTTAAGGTTGCCTTCACATCAAGACTACTACAGACCAGAGCGCGCTGCTTTAGTCTTAGAGACAATAAAACTTTTATCACCCGAGGACAAGATAGGAAGTATTGCATACGTTCTTAATGCTACAGATCAAGGTAGTTTAGTTGGAGCTGAAATTAGTAGAGGTGTTTTAACGCTTTCAAATTGGCTCAACATACATATGGATATAGCTAATAAAATAGAAGGAGTTCTTAAATCTAAAGATTTTGATCAAGTACCTTCACAGTCAGCGGCTCTAGTCCAAGAGTGGTTAAATCAAGGTTCTGGTCAACCGCTTGCAGTCTGGCTTCGTACAAGTGTTGAGAGAACTCAAGCATAATTAGGAATATAAAAGCTATCTGATGTTGTTTTAAAATAGGTTCGAATAGCGTCTATGTCCGGCAGCTTCATTTAGCCTTAAAAATATTATAGTACTTTAGAAGATACCCCTGAATGTACTGTTGACAGTACTACTTTATTAAGTTAAAATACCCTCATATATGATTAATACTGTTTCCATTACTGATTTAAAACAGAATACCTCTAAAATTATTGAGAAAGTAAAAACAGAAGGCAAAAGCCTTGTAATACTTCAGCGATCTAAAGCTGCTGCTGTTCTAGTCGACCCTGATTACTTTGATATTTTGGAGCAATCGCTTGAAAATGCCAGCGACCTTAAAAGCATAGAAGAGAGAAAAGATGAACCAAAAGTTCCTTTTGAAAAGGTTTCCGGCAAGTTGAAATCTTCGTGAATATATCTTTTGTAAAGTCTGCAGAGAAAGAACTTCTCAAATTAGATAAAAATTTAGCGAAAAGAATTTTGGATAAAATTTATCTGCTTGGAAATGATCCTTACGGACAAAATAGTCAAAAACTGGGAGGAGGTAGGGGTTACAGAATCCGGGTTGGAGATTATAGAGTAATTTATACCGTAGATAAAACTGAAAGAGAAATTACTATTGTAAGGATAAGGCATAGAAGGGACGTCTACAGATAACTATTGAACATGCTAATATTTCTTATTGGGAATAGTTGAAAGAAAATTAGGTCTTTAAGTAAGAATTAGATTCGTATAATAGATTCCAACATAGTCCAATAGCGCCAGCTAGCTGTGGTATGCCGAATGTACGATGTTAGAGACCTATTTGATGTTTGGAAAACGTTTAGGAAAAAATATTCCCAGTAATTGATGTATTGATACTGCCACTAAAACTAGGGTATATGTTGCCAAAAAGTTATTATTTTCCCCACGACCCAATTGAACAAGACCCTTAAGCACAAAAACCAACACAATATAACTCATTAAAAAGTAAAAGACATTATGCGGTAGCCACCAGATGCTTTTATGATTAAACCTAATTGTAGATATTAAGGCTAATGTTACAGAAATAATTAAAAGAAAGTTCCAATTAGATGATGAAACAAGCATTGTTGATGACACGACGTTTTGGTAACTTTGGGAAATTAAGAAACCAGCAAAAGGAAGCAAGAAAAAATCCCCTATTATTACACCAGGACTTTTTATGATGTTCTCTTTGAGTGATTTTGTTTTAATTGCAACAAGTAGCAAAGAGCCAAATCCAAGAAACCAGACGGTAAGAGCAACTACCAATGGGTGAAGTTTGAAGAAAAACCAAAGGATGTCATTTTCTGCCATTAAAGACATTATATGGCTGTTCTATAAAAGGTTCCAACATAGTCAACCAGTGCCAGCCAGTAAGAAGAAGAAAGCCGTTGGGAGGTAGAGCTTGCCGGGCCTCCGAAACTGTCGGCTCGTAAAAGTCGCTGAAAGCGACTAAAAGAAAAACGCAAAAATTTTAAAGAACTTTTTAACTCAAATGGCCACTCTGGTTGTAGTCAACTCGGATTGCTCCAAATTGTCCAAAGTGGCCATTAAAAAAGCAATCCGCAAAAGTTGACTACAGTTACAATATAGCAAAAATTAAAACAAATAACTAATATGCTGTTAAAGCTTGGTGAAAACCTTCTAGCCTTGAAGTAAGAAAAGAAGGGCTGTTAACCTTAAGTTGTTAGGAGGTGAACAACCCTTCATGCGTATTCTAACGCGCTGCCCTGACAGGGTAAAGTACATACTTAACTTCTCGTCGCCATTTCTTAAAAGGTTAGTCAGGAAGAAGAAGTTTGGTAGGCATGGATACGACTATCAATTGATCTTTAAGTACCTGCTTATTAAACAAGCCTGTAACCTGACATATCGGGATTTATCATCAACGACTGGTATTCATCACTCAACACTGGTCAAAGTACGCAGAACATTTGCCAAGAAGGATGTTTTTGCCAAATTCTTCCGTCACCTTGTAAAGGAGCTTATTACCCGTGGTGCCGTAAGCTGCGAATATGTAGCCATTGATGGTAGTTTTGTCGAGACGTATTCCAAAAGATGCGAGGAAGGATCAGCATACTGGGGCAAGGTTGAAGCGCACGGGTTTAAGCTGCATGCTTTAGTTGATGCAACAACTGAGCTGCCTGTAGCTTTGGTAATCACGGATGGTAAGGTACATGACTCACGGCTTCTAGTGCCCCTGTGTCAGAAATTGTCCAGGTACCATCTCAAACCATCATATGTAATTGCTGACAAAGCATATGACAGTGATGACCTGGTTTCCTACATCGTCAAAAAGTTGGGCTCACTTGCCAGTATTCCAGTAAGGGCGAGGTACAAGCAGAAAGAACTTAACCTGACCTTAAAGGAACAAGGTCGGACAACGGATCGAACCATATACAAAAAGCGCACAAGTGTTGAAAGAGTCTTTTCTTACCTTAAGGGGAGGTACAGTTTGGGACGGGAGAAGATGCGGGGTATTGGCAATTTCCTGATCAATGTATTTTTGTCAGCGATTTGTTTGTTAGTTGAGAAATTTCGAGGCTGGAGAGTCAGGATTTTGTGAGGTTTTCACCAAGCTCAATATGCTGTTATTCTCACATTGGTTAAATTTTGATAGAATAGACCTATGACTGAGGAAACTAAAAATTTGTTGCTTCCAGAGAAAAAATTTATCAACTTTCCAGACCACCAAAAGGTTGCATTTAGCGCGCTTGATTTGTTAAGTCGCGATGAGAGAGTTATTGGTTTGTATCTTTCTGGTTCATTCGCTGACGGCCAACCCGATAAATATTCTGACGTAGACATAAATATTCTGGTTGAAGAAGCACAAAGAGAGCAAATAATTAAAGACCACTCCCGACTAATACAACAAGTAGGAAAAGTTGCAACAGTTTTTCCTGCGACCCATATGCACGACCCAAATCAAATAATTGTTTTTTATGAAGAGACTATTCCAATCCATGTTGACTACCAATATCGAATAGATAGTGAGCTTACTCCAAAGCCAAAAAACAAGAATATCACAATAGTTCTTGATCGAAATGGAAGATTAACTGCTTGGAAACAAGAATGTCAGAAGGCTGAACCTGAAAAACCACCGCTCCAAGAAAAATTACAGTACTTTGAAGATAGATTTTGGGGCTGGTGTTGGTACACGGACACAAAAGTTGAGAGAGGTGAGCTTTGGGAAGCAAGGGACGCAATTGAATTTGTTCGTAGTAACGTACTTATTGCTCTCGCTTATTTTAAATTAGATTTGCCAAACGAAGGTGGAAGACGAATAGAAAAGAAATTTCCTCAGGATGTGCTTAACCTGTTAGTCAAAACAGTTCCAACCGGATTAGACAAGCAGTCGTATAAAACCGCACTTTTAGGATTGATTGACGGGTATAAGCAACTTCTCCAAGGCGTTTTGGACAACAGCTCTTCATTGCAAATAAATCAAGTTGATAGAGATTACTTTATCGAAGCAATTTAAGAATCCACAATAAAATCTAAAGGGAGATCTTGTCCGCGTATGGGAAGGGTGGGACAAGGACACTCGCCTGAAAGGCGTGAAAAAGAGATTGCGGAGCAATCGCAAAATCGCGCGCGCAAAAAATAAGCAAAGCTTGCGTCCTTCGGACTAAAGCGGAGGCGCGGCGGGTGGGGGCGCCGCGCCGGAGCAAGCGAGGCCGAAGGTCGAGCTAATCAAATGAAGTTCGACATTTTTTGTAAACGGCCAGCCAGTAAGAAGAAGGAAGCCGTTGGGAGGTAGAGCTTGCCGGGCCTCCGAAACTGTCGGCTCGTAAAAGTCGCTGAAAGCGACTAAAAGAAA
>Ga0209343_10003905_pt1 | contig 18542 bp, 15 predicted proteins | sample RifCSPlowO2_02_FD_184026 | JGI IMG/M metagenome (GOLD analysis project Ga0209343, IMG submission 184026) | Groundwater microbial communities from Rifle, Colorado - Rifle CSP2_plank lowO2_0.2 (SPAdes) (version 2) | ecosystem: Environmental > Aquatic > Deep subsurface > Groundwater | place... | reverse complement strand
GATGTGCGCTTCGTGTGCGCCGAAGGCGTGGCCATGGGCCCGGACGCCAAGGCCCAGGCCCTGACCACGGCCGAGAGCGAGATCCAGAGCCACACCGCGGTGGCGGCCCATCAGGCTGAAGTGGCCGAAGCGGCCTGATAAAAAGTCAGAACACGCCAAAAGCCAGCCCGACGCCGGCGCGAAATGCCCCCCAACCCAGAATGCGGCGGAACCGGCTCCGCCGGGCCGCTCGCATTGCCCCCTGGGGGGTCGCGCGCAGCGCGGCGGGGGGTTAATCGAATCTTTGCGTAAAGATCAGATCCAGCGCGTTTTCTTCGCCCGCGCGGGCGCGCAGCGTCAGGCGGCGTGACAGGTCGTAGAACATGGACACCGTGCCCATGGCGCCGGCCAGGCTGCGTTCGTAGGTCAGGTACAGCTGGCTCGACAGGCGTTTGCCCATCGTGACCGCGGACGCGGTGGTGCTGCCGTTGCTGGCCGTGCCTTCGCCCCGGTAGCTCAGTTCGTCCAGCCCGAGGGCGCTGGCCAGGCGGCTGTCGAGCCCGCCTTCGTTGCCCGCCAGCAGGGCCAGCGCGGCCTGCTGCAGCACGGCGGCTTCGGCGCCGGCGCCGCTGGCCGGGCGGCCCAGCACCAGCCAGGCGAGTTTTTCGCTGTCCGGCAGTTCCGGCGTGCTGATCAGGCGCACGCGCGGCGTCTGCGCGCTGCCGCTGATCTGCACGCCCACGCGCTGGCTGTCGTCGCGCGCCTGCGGGCGCACCGCGACGATGTCGAGCGTGGGGTTGTCGTAGGGCCCGGTGAAGCGCAGCACGCCGGTTTCGATGGCGAGCCGCTGGCCGTAGGCGCGGTAGGTGCCGTTGACGGCGCGCACTTCGCCCAGCACCCGCGGCTCGGGCTGCGTGGGCGTGGCGCGCACCTGCAACTGGCCGCTCAGGCGGGACTGCAGGCCGCGACCGCGCACCTCGAACTGCTCGCCCAGATCCAGATCGACCAGCACATCGGGCTGCACGCGCTGAGCGTCGTCGGCCGTCGGCGGGGGCAGGTTGCGCCCGCCGCGCACCACCACGTCGGCGCCCAGCGAGGGGGTGAGTTCGTCGGGCAGGATGAAGAGCGCCGAGTCGGCGGTGAGCCGGCCGCGGATGTTGAGCAGCGGGCCGGCGAGCTGGGCCGTGACCTGGCCCGAGAGGGTGAGCCGGCGGTCGGCCCGGGTGGACACGCGCAGTTTGGTGGCGGTGGCCTGCAGGTCGATGAAGGTCTGGCGGCGCCCACCGGGCTCCACCGCGCGCCACTGGGCCACGCCGGTGGCGTCCAGCGTGCCGCCCACCTCGGCGCCGCGCGGGCCCTGCAGGTGGAAGCGTTCGATGGTGACGCGGTCGCCCGTGAGCGTGGCGCGCAGCTGGCCGTTGGAGAACGAGAACCCGTCCACCACCGAGCGCAGCGCCAGCTGGTCGGCCTGCAGCGTGCCGTTCCACTGTGGTGAAGCGCGCGTGCCGCCGATCGTGGCGCTGGCCTGCAGGGTGCCGCGCATGCGCCAGCCCGGTGGCGCCAGTGCCGACCACACGCCCACCTCGGGCAGTTGCGCGCTGAGCGTGCCGCGCAGGGGCGCGCTGGTGGGCCACCAGCGCTCGAGCGCGCTGGCGCCCGGGGTGGTGTCGGGGGTCGCGGCGAGTTCGGTGTCCAGGCTTGCGCTGGCCTGGCCCAGGCGCTCGCTGTCCCAGCGCAGGCGGGCCTGCACCGCACGGCCTTGGGCGCTCAGGCTCAGGCTCGCCTCGCGCACGCCGGCCTGCACCCGCAGGGCGGCGCTCCGGCCGGTGCCTGTGGGCGCGCTGGTGTTGTTGTTGCCGCTGCTGCTGGTCTGCACCGAGAGGTCGCCGCCGGTGCGCTGCAGCCGGGCCGACAGGCGCAGCGGCGTGCCGGCCTGGGCGGGCAGCAGCAGGTCCCAGTCACCGTCGAACAGCAGGTCGCCCGCCACGCCGGCCTGGGTGATCGGGCCGCTGCTCTGGCCCTCGGCGGTGGCCAGCGCGTCCACCCAGGACAGCGGCAGACCGCGCAATTGCCCCTTGCTCTGAAACGCGCCGGCCTGCCAGCTCAGGCTGTCCCAGGCGAGCGTGAGGGGACGGGTTGCGATGGGCGCGGCGGCGCGGGCGCTGGCCGTGGTGGGCGCACCCGCCACCGCGCGCACGCTGGGCAACAGCTGCAACTGACCGGCAGCGGTCTGCAGGGCCAGGCCGGCGGCGCCGGTCTGCATGGCCAGCGACAGGGGTGTGCTGCTGTCGAGCGTCCAGTCCACCACGCGGTCGGGCCGTGAGGCGTCGCTGGCCTGCAGCCGCAGCGTGCGCAGGTCGAGCAAGGTGGACGCGGGGGCGCTGGCCGTGGCCCGGGTGTGGCGCAGGCGGCCGCGGGTGTCGAGCACCCCGCGCCACGGCGCCTGCGCCGCTTCGCCCCGGAGCTGCAACGCCAGATCGGTCAGGGGGCCGCTGGCCTGCAGGCGCAGCTGGCGCACCTGCCAGGGGGTGTCGCCCGCCGCGTCGAGCTGGGGCAGGTCCAGCGAGGCGTCCAGTTTCAGCGGCACCGGGCGGCTGGCGCTTGCGCCGCCGCCAGCCGGGGCCGGTGGGGCCGGGTGGCCGAGCTCGGCCAAGCCGCCTTGCCAGCGCGCCGCGAGCCGGGCCTGGCCGCTCAGCGCCAGCTCGCGCAGCGTGGGCTGTTGGGCCAGCCACTCGGCCACGCGCGGGCCGATCACCGGCAGCGTGTCCAGCCCGCGCAGCCAGGCCAGCAACTGGCGGGCTTCATCGACCCGCAGGGCCAGATCGCCCCGGCCATCGGCGTGCGCCAGGGCGCCGTCGAAACGGCCGCTGGCGCCCGGCAGCCGCAGCGTGGCCTGGCCGGTGAAGGCCTTGGCGGTGAGGTCCACCCGGCCCTGGGCGCTGGCGCGGGCCTGCGCGGCGTCGAGCACGGCTTCGCTGAATTCGAATACGCCGCCCGTGCCGCCCGGGCTGGTCGGCGCGGCGGGGGTCCAGCGGCCTTTCAACTTCGCTTCGTTCAGGCGCAGGCCGGGTGGGGCGTTGGCGGGCCGGCCGGGCGAGGACAGGACGCGCGCGTCCAGATCGATCGCCGCCGGGGCCGGCCCGCCTGCGCCGCCAGCTGTGGCGGGCGCGGCGCTGCGGGCGCTGAGCGTGGCGTCGAGCGCGGTGGTGGTCAGCGTGCTCCACAGCTGCGCCGGGTCCAGGTTGCGGGCCTGCAGCTCGCCTTGCCATTGCGCCGGGGTGCGATCAACAGCGGGCTGGAATGTGCCGCTGGCCTGCACCCGGGCGCGCCCGATCTGTGCCACCAGCTCGGGCAGCAGCCAGCGTTCGCCGCGCTGTTCCAGGCGGGCCTGCAGGCTTTGCAGCGGCAGGCGCTGCTGGTCCCAGGGGCCGCTGTTGGCGTTGCTCAGGTCCACCCGGGCCAGCCAGGCCTGGCCGTCGGGTTGTGCGTGCACCGTGCCGCTGAGCGTGGTGGCCGGGGCCTGCGGCCAGAGCGTGGCCAGGTCGAGCCGGTGGGCGGTGGCGTCCAGGGCCTGCAGCGGTTGGGTGGCCCAGGGCATCACGCGGGCGGTGGCGGCGAGGGTGGGGGTGTCGCCCGGGGTGGTTGGCGCCGGGGCGGACGGTGCGGCACCCACTGCGGCGGGTGGCCCGGGCCGCACGTCCGCCGTCACGTCCAGGGTGGCGTCGCGGCCGGCCAGCGTGCCTGTGGCGGCGGCCGTGGCCTGCAGCGCCAGGCGGGCCGAGCCGCCGGGCAGCTCGGTCAGCACCGTGCCCTGGGCGCTCAACACCAGTGGCATCGGGGCCTGCGCGCCGAGCAGGGCCTGCAGGCGGTAGCGGCCCTGTGCCAGTTGCAGCGAATCGACGTTGAGCTGGTGGGTCTGCCGCACGCCGGGCCGCTCGCCCAGCGCGGTCCGGTCGCTGGCCTGGGCGTCGCCGTAGCGGTAGCGGCCCTGGAGGGTGTCGAGCGTGAGCGGGGTCGCGCCTTCGTAGGTGAAGCGGCCGACCGACCAAGCCAGCGACACCGGCAGGGGCAGCGCGAGCGACTGCACCGGTTCGCCCGGGGGCGTGGGCGCGCGCTGGTCGCGCACTTCCAGCCGTTCGAAGGCGAGTTCCTGCAAATGCACGCCGCGCCCGAGCAGGGCGTCGGTCCACAGGCGCGGGTTCCAGTGCAGGCGCACGCCGTGGGCCTGCACCTCCAGGCCGTTGAAGGTCCAGCGCAGGCGCCCGATGGCGCCGCCATGGCTCAGGCTGCCCACGGCGCCTTCGGTTTCGAGTTGCCCCAGGGTGTCGGCGCGCTCGGCCAGCCAGTCCTGCGCCCAGCCCAGGGTCTGGCCAAGCGAGCCGGGGCTGGCGGCCCAGAGCCACAGCGCCAGCGCGGCGGCCGCCAGCAGCGCGACCGGTGCGCCGAGCAACCACAGCAGCAGCCAGCGCAGGCCACGCCAGCGCCGGGGCACAGGCGCGCGCGGGGCTTCGCCGGGCGGGGCGGGGGGTGGGGTCTGGTCGCTGTCCATCGGTGGGCTCAGGGGCTCAGAACGTGAAGCCGACGTTGAAGTGCAGGCGCAGGGCCTTGGGCTTCACGCCGTAGGCCAGGTCCAGCTGCAGCGGGCCGACCGGGCTGTTGTAGCGCACGCCGGCGCCCACGCCCCATTGCGGCGGGCGCAGCTCGCCCGGCTCGTTGGCCACGGCACCGGCGTCCACGAACACCACGCTTTCCCAGGGGGTGCGCACGCCGTCGCGCCAGATCGGGCGCTGCCACTCGACGCTGGCCACCGCCAGATAGCGCCCGGGCGAGACCCCGCCGTCGGCCTGGGGGATGCCGATGTCGCGCAGGCCGTAGCCGCGCACGCTGGTGTCGCCGCCGGTGAGGTAGAGCAGGGTTTCCGGTATGCCGGCGTCCTTGCGCGCCCACAGCGCGCCACCTTCCAGGCGCAGCGCCAGCCGGCCGGCCTGGCCGGTCTCGTCGTCGCTGGGGCGGGCCACGCCCAAGGGCGGCGCACCGCGGCGCACCAGGCCCTCCAGCGAATTGGCCAGGGCGGACACGCCCGAGTCGATGGGCCAGTAGCTCAGCCAGCGGGTGTGCAGCCGCACGAAGGGGCGGCGCGGGCTCTCCAACGTGGTGCCCACGCCGATCTCCATGCCCAGGCCGTTGCCGGTCTTGGGCAGGGGCATGCTGTCGAAGCGGCGGCGCGTCCAGGCGTAATTGATGCTGAGGGCCGATTCCGCGTGGGTGGTCTCCGGGCTGCCGAGCACGGCGTTTTCCGCGCGCGCGCGCTCGAACTGCAGGAAGTAACTGCGGTCCAGCGGGGTGCTGTCCTGCGAGCGGCCCGCGCGCAGGCGCTGGCTGGTGGTGGTGTCGAAGCCGTCGATCTGGCGCGCCATCTGGGCGCTGGCGATCCAGCGCCAGCCCTGGCTGTCCACCGGCGCGCTCCACTGGCTGCTGAGCAACTGGTCTTCGCGCTCCAGCTGCAGTTTGTTCACCGACTGCCAGCCCAGGCCGGGCACGCGGTGGTGGGTGTACTCGGCCGAGAGGCGCGCGCCGTTGTCGGTGCTGCCGCCCACACCGAGCACCAGTTTTTGCCGCGGGCTCTCGCGCAGTTGCACCACCACCGGCGCGGTGCCGTCCTGCGGGTGGTCGGTGTCGACGAACACGAACACCGAGTCGTAGGCGCCGGATGCGGCGATGCGTTGCTGCGCGTCCTGCAACTGGTCCAGGTCGTAGTCGCTGCCGGGCCTGAGGCCGGAGAGGTGCACCAGGTGTTCGACCGTGGCGGCCTCGTAGCGCTCGGCGCCTTCCACGCGCACCTCGCCCACCCGCAGGGGCGCGCCCGAGTCCAGCTCCACGCTCAGGCGCGCGCTGTGGGTCTTGGGGTCGATGTCGGCCAGGCTGTTGGCCACGCGCCCCGTGGGGTAGCGGCGGGCGGTGAGCGCGCGCAGCACGTTCGTCTTGGCGCTGCTCCAGTCGGCCTGGGTGAAGCTCTGGCCGGGTTTGAGCGTCCAGGCGCGGGTGACGGCCTCGCGCTGTGCCGTGGCCTGCGGGTTGCTGGCGATGTCGCCCAGGAAATAGAGGTCGGCCGACTCGACCCGGGTGATCGGGCCCGGGTCGACCCGGATGCGCACCGTGCCCAGCGGGGTGGGGCCGGTGGCGGCCGGCTCGTCGATGTGGATCTCTGGCGCGAAATGGCCCAGCGTGCCCAGCAGGTTGCCCAGGTCGTCGGGCGTCTTGCCCAGCAACCGGTCGAGCTCGCTGGCGTCCAGGTCGCGCAGCGTGCGAAAGCGCATCAGCTCCATGTGGCGCAGCAGGAAGTCGCGCAGCTCGTCGTTGCCGGCTTGCAGGTCGACGTCGAAGCGCGGCGGCGCCGGGGCCCGCGTGCGCGGGGTGCGGCGGGTCGCCGAGGGCGCGAGTGTCTCCACGGCAGCGTCGTCGGTGGCCTCCTGGGCGGCCTCGGGGGTGGGGGTGCCGGTGGCGGGCGCGAGCGCCGGCGAGGGGGTGGTCTGGGCCAGCGCCCAGAGGGGAAGCAGGACCACCGTGCCCACCAGCCACAGGGGCGGTCGCGCCCATCCTGCGCGGCGCAGGAATGGAGATTTCATGCGGTGTTTATTTCGACAACAGTCTCATGGCGTCTTCCAGGCCCTTCAAGGTCAGCGGGTACATGCGCTGGCCCATCAGTTGCTGGACGACGCTGATGCTCTGTCGATACTGCCACACGCCCTGCGGTTCGGGATTGATCCAGGCAAATTTCGGGAAAGCATTTGTGAGCCGTTGCAACCACTCCGCGCCGGCCTCTTCGTTGTTGTATTCCACGCTGCCGCCGGGCTGCAGGATCTCGTAGGGGCTCATGGTGGCGTCGCCCACGAAGATCAGCTTGTAGTCCTTGTTGTACTTGCGGATGATGTCCCAGGTCGGGAACTTCTCGGCGTAGCGGCGCCGGTTGTTCTTCCACATGAAGTCGTAGACACAGTTGTGGAAGTAATAGAACTCCAGGTGCTTGAACTCGCTCTTGACGGCGCTGAACAGTTCCTCCACCCGCTGGATGTGTTCGTCCATCGTGCCGCCCACGTCCATCAGCAGCAGCACCTTCACGTTGTTGTGCCGCTCGGGGATCATCTTGATGTCGAGCCAGCCCGCGTTGGCCGCAGTGGCGCGGATGGTGTCGGGCAGGTCCAGCTCGAAGTCGTTGCCCTCACGCGCGAACTTGCGCAGGCGGCGCAGCGCGACCTTGATGTTGCGCGTGCCCAGCTCCTGCGTGTCGTCGTAGTCGCGGTAGGCGCGCTGGTCCCAGACCTTCACGGCCGTCTTGTTGCCGCCCTTGCCTCCGATGCGGATGCCCTGTGGGTTGGACCCGCCGTGGCCAAACGGCGAGGTGCCGCCGGTGCCGATCCACTTGCTGCCACCCTCGTGGCGCTCCTTCTGCTCTTCGAGCCGCTTCTTGAGCGTCTCCATCAGCTCGTCCCAGTCCATCTTGGGCGCATTGGCCTTCTGCTCGTCGGACAGCAGCCGCTCGATCTCCTGGCGCAGCCAGTCGGCGGGAATGGGCTTGGTGAAGTCCGCGATCAGTTCCACGCCCTTGAAGTAGGCGGCAAAGGCGCGGTCGAACTTGTCAAAGTGCTTCTCGTCCTTCACCAGCGCCGTGCGCGCCAGGTAATAGAAGTCGTCCATGGAGCACGCATCGGGATTGCGCGGTCCCACCACGTCGGCCTGCAGCGCTTCAAGCAGGGTCAGGTATTCCTTGACCGAGACCGGCAGCTTGGCCGAACGCAGGGTGTAGAAGAAGTCGATCAGCATGGCAGGACCTCCGGATGGGGGGCGCAAGGACTGTCGTTCAACGGTTCCTCTGGTTCATGAACACCAGCTTCTCGAACAGCGTGGTGTCCTGTTCGTTCTTGAGCAGCGCACCCACCAGCGGCGGGATGCTGACCTTGTTGTCGGCGCTCTGCAGTGCTTCGAGCGGAATGTCTTCGGCCATCAGCAGCTTGAGCCAGTCCAGCAGTTCGCTGGTGGAGGGCTTCTTCTTCAGGCCGGGCAGGTTGCGCACGTCGAAGAAGGTTTTCATCGCGGCGGTGAGCAGTTCCTTTTTCAGCTCGGGGAAATGCACGTCCACAATCTTGTGCATGGTCTCGGCGTCGGGGAACTTGATGTAGTGGAAGAAGCAGCGGCGCAGGAAGGCGTCGGGCAGTTCCTTTTCGTTGTTGGAGGTGATGAACACCAGCGGGCGGTGTTTGGCGCGCACCAGCTCGCGCGTCTCATAGCAGTAGAACTCCATGCGGTCGAGTTCGCGCAGCAGGTCGTTGGGGAATTCGATGTCGGCTTTGTCGATCTCGTCGATCAGCAGCGCCACCGGCTGGTCGGCGGTGAAGGCCTGCCAGAGCACGCCCTTGACGATGTAGTTGTGGATGTCCTTGACCTTCTCGTCGCCCAGCTGCGAGTCGCGCAGGCGGCTCACCGCGTCGTACTCGTAGAGGCCCTGCTGCGCCTTGGTGGTGCTCTTGATGTGCCACTGCAGCAGCGGCAGCTTGAGCGCCTGCGCCACTTCCTCGGCCAGCATGGTCTTGCCGGTGCCGGGCTCGCCCTTGACGAGCAGCGGGCGCTTGAGCGTGATGGCGGCGTTGACGGCCAGCATCAGGTCTTGCGTGGCGACGTAGTTTTCGGAGCCTTGGAATTTCATGGACGGGGTCGGGTGTGGTGGAGGTGGCGGGAGGGCCTTGGGGCAGGCCGATGCTGCATTCTGTGCGCGACTCGGGGCTGCGAAAGCCGGCGGCGTCAGGGTTATCAATAAGTCGGGGGTGATAGACCAGTCTATATAATCGAGCGTTGATTTTTATCAAACATCCATCTCATTGTGCTTGCAAAATGAACCAACTGTTGCCCATGATCGTCCGTTCCGTTGTCGCCGCTGCGACGTTTTCCGCAGCAGCACTGAGCGCTCAGGCTCAGGGTGTCACCGGCAGCGCCGAAGCCGGCCAGAAGAAGGCTGAAATGTGCATCGGTTGCCACGGCATTCCGGGCTACCAGAACAGTTTTCCCGAGATCCACAAGGTGCCCAAGATCTCCGGGCAGTCCGACAAGTACATCGTTTCCGCGCTGACCGCCTACAAGAAGGGCGACCGCAAGCACCCGTCCATGCGCGGCATCGCGGGCTCGCTGTCCGAGCAGGACATGGCCGACCTCGCCGCGTTCTACACCGCGCAGGGCGACCAGCCCGCCGACGAAACCCCCAAGGTGGCCAACGTGGCCGCTGCGGCGCTGATCGAAAAAGGGGCCTGCGCGTCCTGCCACGGCGCCAACTTCAGCAAGCCGATCGACCCGAGCTACCCCAAGATCGGTGGCCAGCACGCCGACTACCTGTTTGTCGCGCTCAAGGCCTACACGGTCGAAGGCAACAACGTCGTGGGCCGCTCCAACCCCATCATGGCGGGCATCGCCAAGCAGTTCAAGCCCGCCGAAATGCGCGAGATCGCCAAGTACCTGGCCTCGCTGGACGGTGAACTCAAGACCGTGCCGCAGTCGCGTTTCCGCTGATCGTTGCCCACCCATGAAAAAGCCGCTCGATGAGCGGCTTTTTCGTTTCAGTCCTGCGTCGCTCGGCGGCGCACCTGATCGATATAGGCCTGGCCGTCGGGCGGTCGGCCGGCGCGCTGGCTTTCCCAGAGCATGGTGCCCAGGCACTCCATCACCTCGTGGTGCGCGGCGTGCAGATCGCCGCGCCGCGCCGCCAGCAGCTCCACCGCCTGGCGGATGCCCGGCGGCTGGTCGATGCTGCACTGTTCGCTGATGGACAGGTGCATGGACAGGTGCAGGAATGGGTTTTCGCGGGTGGCGCTGCCCGGTTCGCCCAGGCGAGCCAGGGCCGCGTCCACGTCGGCCAGCTCGGCGTGGTACTCGGGGTGCTCGGCGATCCACTGGCCCGCCAGCATCTCGATGGCCTCCATGGGCTGCTGTTGCAGGCTCTTGTCATAGACCGCGCAGAAGAAGCGGCGCACATCGGTTTGGGACGGACTGAACATGGGGGGATTGTCCCGCAAGCGGCCCGGCCCCTGGGTGGGCTTGGGTACAGTCGCTTGCCATCTTCAGGAGACAAGAAATGACCCAGGCCTACATCTGCGACGCGATCCGCACCCCCTTCGGCCGTTACGGCGGTGCCCTCAGCAGCGTGCGCACCGACGACCTCGGCGCCATCCCGCTGCGCGCCCTGATGGCGCGCAACCCGGGCGTGGACTGGGCCGCCATCACCGACGTGCTCTACGGCTGCGCCAACCAGGCCGGCGAAGACAACCGCAACGTCGCCCACATGAGCAGCCTGCTCGCCGGCCTGCCGCTGGAGGTGCCCGGCGCCACCATCAACCGCCTGTGTGGTTCCGGTCTGGACGCCGTGGGCACGGCCGCCCGAGCCATCAAGAGCGGTGAAGCCAGCCTCATGATCGCCGGCGGCGTGGAAAGCATGAGCCGCGCGCCTTTCGTGAGCCCGAAGGCCGAGAGCGCCTTCAGCCGCAACAACGCCGTCTACGACACCACCATCGGCTGGCGCTTCGTCAACAAACTCATGAAAGCCCAGTACGGCGTCGATTCCATGCCCGAAACGGCAGAGAACGTGGCGACCGAGTTCAAGATCGAGCGCGAAGCCCAGGACCGCATGGCCCTGGCCAGCCAGATGAAAGCCGTGGCCGCGATCAAAGCCGGCCACCTGGCGCGCGAGATCTGCGCCGTGAGCATTCCGCAGAAGAAGGGCGATCCGCTGGTGGTGGACACCGACGAACACCCGCGCGAGACCAGCCTCGAAGCCCTGGCCAGGCTCAAGGGCGTGGTCAAACCGGACGGCAGCGTGACCGCCGGCAATGCCAGCGGCGTGAACGACGGCGCCTGCGCCCTGCTGCTGGCCGACGAAGCCACGGCCACGAAGAACGGCCTCACACCCAGGGCCCGCATCGTCGGCATGGCCACGGCCGGTGTGGCCCCGCGCATCATGGGCATGGGCCCGGCGCCGGCCACGCAGAAGCTGCTCGCGCTGACCGGCCTGACGCTGGACCAGCTCGACGTGATCGAACTCAACGAAGCCTTTGCCGCCCAAGGCCTTGCCGTGCTGCGCACCCTGGGTCTGAAGGACGACGATGAGCGCGTGAACGCCTGGGGCGGCGCCATCGCGCTGGGCCATCCGTTGGGCGCCAGCGGCGCGCGCCTGGCCACCACGGCGGTGAACCGGCTGCACGCCAGCGGCGGGCGCTACGCGCTGTGCACCATGTGCATCGGGGTGGGGCAGGGGATCGCGTTGGTCATCGAAAAAGTCTGATCCTTGATCACCGATCCGTATTTCTATCTGGTGGCGATCCCCGCCGTGCTGCTGCTGGGGGTGAGCAAGAGCGGCTTTGGCGCCGGCTTCGGCTCGCTTGCCGTGCCCATGATGGCGTTGGCGGTCACGGTGCCGCAGGCCGCGGCGATCCTGATGCCGGTGTTGCTGCTGATGGACCTGCTCGGCATGGCGGCGTTTCGCAAGAACGTGGACCGCCGCTTGCTGCGTTTCCTGCTGCCCTTCGGCCTGCTCGGCATCGTGGTCGGCGCGCTGCTGTTCAAATTGCTGGACGCCAAGGTGGTGGCCGGCATCGTGGGCGGCTTCACCCTGCTGTTTCTGGCCCAGCGCCTGCTGTTCCCGCCGAAGGCCGACAGCCCACCGCCGCCGCAATGGGTGGGCGCCATCCTGACGGCGACCTCCGGTTTCACCAGCTTCATCGCCCACGCGGGCGGCCCGCCGATCAACGCCTACGTGATCCCGCTGCGGCTCTCGCCGGTGCTGTTCACCGGCACCATGGCCTTCTTCTTTTTCTTCATCAACATCGCGAAGTGGATTCCCTACGCCTGGCTGGGCCTGCTGGACCTGCGCAACATGCTGACCTCGCTGGCGCTGCTGCCGTTTGCGCCGATCGGGGTCTGGGTGGGGGTGCGCATCGCGCACCGCATCCAGCCGCGGTTGTTTTACCGGATGGTCTACGCCGGCATGTTTCTCACCGGCGTCAAGCTGGTGTGGGACGCGTGGCGCTGAGGGGCTGGCGATACCATAGGGCCTGTTTTCAGACAACGAGGAGGTCGGTATGCCTATCGTGGTGGTTGCGAATCCCAAGGGCGGGGTGGGGAAGTCCACACTGTCCACCCATGTGGCGGGCTATTTCGCCGCCCAGGGCCATGCCGTCATGCTCGGAGACGCCGACCGCCAGCAGTCGGCGCGTCTGTGGCTGCAACTGCGTCCCCCGGCCGCGCGCCCGATTCGCACCTGGGAGGTGTCCCACGACCTGATCGCGCGTCCTCCGCGCGGCACCTCCCACGTGGTGTTGGACACCCCCGCCGGTCTGCACGGCTGGCGCTTCAAGGACGTGATGCGCATGGCCGACAAGGTGCTGGTGCCGCTGCAGCCCAGCATCTTCGACATCTACGCCACGCGCGCCTTTCTCGACGAAATCGCCGAGTTCCGCAACGCCGACAAGCTCAAGATCGGCATCGTGGGCATGCGGGTGGATGCGCGCACCATCGCGGCCGACAAGTTGCAGGAGTTCGTCTCGGGCCTGGGCCTGCCGGTGCTGGGCTATCTGCGCGACACGCAGAACTACATTCACCTGGCCGCGCGTGGGCTCACGCTGTTCGACGTGGCGCCGGGGCGGGTGGAGAAAGACCTGCAGCAGTGGCAGGGCATCTGCGACTGGCTGGAGCGGTAGGGCCCCCACGCTCCGCCGCTGCGCGGGTCGCTGCCCCCCGAGGGGGCTGTTTCGCCTTGGGGCGGCCCGGCGGCGAAACATGGCCCTCACATTCCGCCGCTGAGCAGATCGTTGTCCCGAGCGGGCTGATCCGGCTTGTCGCGGGGCCGACACCCGCCACCCGGCCGGCGGGCTAGAGTCGCACCCCATGAAAACCTTTGAAACCCTGGCCGATCTGGCGGCCTGCGTGGGCCAGGAAGTCGCGCTCAGCGACTGGGTCACGGTCACCCAGGAACGTGTCAACCAGTTTGCCCAGGCCACCGGTGATCACCAGTGGATCCATGTGGACGTGGAGAAAGCGAAGCAGGGGCCGTTTGGCGGGACGATCGCGCACGGTTTCCTGACGCTGTCGCTGCTGCCGGTGTTTCTGGAGTCGGCGTTCGCGGTGCGCCAGTCCGGCATGGGCCTGAACTACGGGCTCAATCGGGTGCGCTTCACGGCGCCGGTGCCGGTGGGCAGCCGCCTGCGTGCGCGCCTGACCCTGCTGGCCGCCGAACCGATCGAACACCAGGGCCTGCAGCTGACGTGGTCGGTGGTGGTTGAGCGCGACGGAGCCGACAAACCGGTGTGCGTGGCCGAGTCGCTGGTGCGGCTCTACCCCTGAGCCTTCGGCCGGCGCAATCAACGGATCTTGACGAGCTGTTTGCGGTCCAGGCTGCCTTCAAACGCCCGGATCAGGTCGTTGATGCGTTCGGCGGCGATGGACTGGTTGTGGCGTTGGGAGATCAGCTGGTAGGCGTCGTTGCGCAGCATCCAGAGTTCCTGGGGTGTCTTGGCGTTGTCGATCTTCAGGCGCAGGCGCTGCGCAGGCAGGCTGATGCAGTCTTCGATGCACGACAGCAAGGCCTGCCGGATGGTGGCCAGGTCTTTCACGCTGACCGGCTTTTTTGCGCCTTGGCGCGGTGTCAGGGCCGCCTGAACGATGCGGGCAATGGTGGGGATCAATGCGGTCTCCAGGCGGCCGGTGGGGTCGCGTGTGTCGGATGGGCCGCCGGCGTTCGTGACGGGCAGCGCGTGTCGGGAAGTGTGAGCATTGTGCGGCCGCTGGAGGGAGTGGGGTGGGGCGTGCAGCTCACAAAAGAGTGAACTGCGTCACGCTGACGGGGCGCCAAAGCCCTGCTGTCGCCAGGCCTCGAAGACCACCACCGCCACCGCGTTGGACAGGTTGAGGCTGCGCTGGCCTTCGATCATGGGCAGGCGCAGGCGCTGCGTCGGGGCGAAGCGCTCGCGCAGGTCGGCGGGCAGTCCGCGGGTCTCGGAGCCAAAGACCAGCCAGTCCCCCGGCTGGAAGCGGTTGTCGTACACCGACAGCGTGCCCCGGGTGGTGAGCGCGAACATGCGTTGTGGGTCGGGCTGTTCGGCGTGCAGGAAGCTGGCCCAGTCGGCGTGGCGGCGCACGTCGGCGTATTCGTGGTAGTCCAGCCCGGCGCGACGCATCTGCTTGTCGTCCATCGAAAAGCCCAGGGGCTCGATGAGGTGCAGGGTGCAGCCGGTGTTGGCGCTGAGCCGGATCACATTGCCGGTGTTGGGCGGGATTTCGGGCGCAACAAGGACGATGTGGAACATGGTTGCGCGGCAGGTACCGGTGGGCGTGGCAGACATTGGAGCGGGCCAGTGGCCTGGTCTGTGGGCTCTCCCTGCAAGCTCGCGATGATAACGTTGGAATCGCGCTCCGCCTGACGGTGGCCCGCGGTGGCCGGGTGGCGGTCGTTCAGTGTGGCGGTGTGCGGGCCAGCACCAGCGCGTCGACCCGGTGAGCGCCCGCCTGCAGCAGGGTCTGGGCGGCGGTCTGCAGGGTGGCGCCGGTGGTGGTCACGTCGTCCACCAGCAGCACATGGGCCCGGGCCAGCCGCTGCCGATGAAGCGGGTGGGCGGCGAACGCTCCGCGCAGGTTGTGCAGGCGCTGCTCGCGCGGCAGGCTGTGCTGGTCCGGGGCTTCGCCGATGCGCAGCAGGGCATCGGCCAGCGCGGGGGGCATGGGGGTCGCCGTTGCGACGGCTTGCCGGCGCAGCGCCTTCACCAGTTCCCAGGCCTGGTTGTAGCCACGGCTGGCCAGGCGCGACGGCGTGAGCGGCACCGGCACCACCAGATCGTAGGGGCTGGACGGTGGCTGGGCCTGGTGCGCCCGCCACATCAGGGCGGCCAGGGTTCCGGCCCAACCGGGTTCGTTCCTGAATTTGAAGCGGGCGATCAGGGTGTCCCAGGGGTAGCTGTAGTCCACCGCCGCCACGCAGCGCTGCAGCGCCGCGGGCGCCGTTCGGGTCTGGCAGGCGCCACAGAGCGCCGGGCCAGTGGCCGCCAGAGGGGCGGCGCAGGCACCGCAGCGAGGCGTGGGTGCGGCAAAGCGCTGCTCGCAGGCCACACACACGGCCTGCGCCGGCCAGCCGCCGCACACCTGGCAGGTGGCGGGCAGGTGGCGCGTGAGCCGGGTCCACGTGTTGAACATGGGGCCAATATACTGGGCGGTCGGGCTGTGTCCCGTTTTCCGGGCCCGTTCCTAGCGCCCCTGTCCGGCGATGTCGCCCGCACACCACCCGCTCTGGTTTTCCCTTGAACAACACGCCCGAAGCCGAAACCCCCGTTCCGGGTCTGGACCCGGTCGCCGCGCAGCGCTGGCTGCAGCGATCCCGCACCCAGAGCCCCTGGCTGCACGAAGAGGTGGCCTCGCGCATGGCCGAGCGGCTGCAGTGGTTTCGCGACAAGCCCTCGAGCTGGCTGCACTGGGAGCCGGTGCTGGGCGGCCTTCAGGCCCACCAGCGCGTGCGGTCCTTGTTGCCGCAGGCGCGTTGCCATGTCGCCGCGCGGCAGTTGCCACAGGCCTTGCTGGCCACGCGCGAGCCGCCGTCGGCGTCGTGGAACCCCTTGAACTGGGTGCGGGGCAAGACACCCGCGGCCGCGCAGGACGAAACCCGCGTGGCCATGCTGTGGGCCAACATGGCGCTGCATCTGGAGCCACAACCCCAGGCCTTGCTGCGGCGCTGGCACGCGCACATCGAGACCAACGGTTTCCTGATGTTCTCCTGCCTGGGGCCGGACACCCTGCGCGAGCTCCGGCAGATCTACCAGCGCGCGGGCTGGCCCGAGCCCACCCATGCGTTCACGGACATGCACGACTGGGGCGACATGCTGGTGCACAGCGGTTTTGCAGAGCCGGTGATGGACATGGAGCGCATCACCTTGTCGTACAGCGCTGCGCCGCTCCTGCTCAAGGACCTGCGCGAGCTTGGCCGCAATCTGCACGCGGACCGGTTCGAGGGTTGGCGTTCGCGCGCCTGGCACGAGCGCCTGTGCCAGGCGCTGGAAGATGGGCTGCCCCGTTCGGAAGACGGGCGTCTGCTGCTGACCGTGGAGGTGATCTACGGTCACGCCTTCAAACCCGTTGCGCGAGCGCCACTGGGGTCCAGCACTGCGGTTTCGGTGGACGACATGCGGGCCATGCTGCGCTCCGGGCGCCGCTGAACCGGGCGTTCCATCGCCGGTCGATGGGGCCGGCGCGGGGGTGGATGGGGCGCCTCGGCAGGAAAGCCCCCCGTTTCTCGCCGCTACAATTGACATAAATCAAAGCCTTCGGGGTGCTTTCCCTGCAAGTACGCGCGGATTCTCGGATCGGTCGCGGATATGGCCAGCAATTGGTGCGTCAAACCTGCAGCGCTTCCCCGTGGGCAACCCTGTTCGCCGATGGACTGCGCTTGGAGCTTGCGGTGCAGTTGTTCGGTCATGCCCGCGCAGCCCATGGCTGCGCTTGTCTTGCGGGGTTGCGGGGGTTGGGTATTCCCTGAGTGGGCGGCCCTATGAAAGTTTGTTCTAATCGGCATTGATATAAATCAATACTTATATTTGAGGCGCTTAAAGTGAGTACGACGAAGAAAACAGTTGATTCCATGCGTAAACGGCTGGTCACGGTGCGCGCGGCCGCCTCCACACTGGCGCTGAGCGCGGGTGTCTGGGTGACGCAGGCTGCCCATGCGGTGAACGACCTGCCCGGTGGCCCCGCTGTGAACCAGCTCAATTTCGCCCCGCCGGTCACCCGCATTGCCGAGGAGCAGCACTGGCTGCACTGGTTCATGATGGGCATCTGCGCGGTCATCTTCGTCGTGGTCTTCGGCGTGATGTTCTATTCGATCGTCAAGCACCGCAAGTCGGTGGGCCACAAGTCGCAGGTGCTGGCCGAGCCGATCTGGGTGGAGCTGGGCTGGACCATCGTGCCGCTGCTGATCGTGATCGGCATGGCCCTGCCGGCCACCAAGGTGCTGGTGGCCCAGAAGGACACCACCAACAGCGACCTGACCATCAAGGCCACGGGCATGCAGTGGAAGTGGGGTTACGACTACATCAAGGGCGAGGGCGAAGGCATCGGTTTCCTCTCCACGCTGGACACCACCCAGCGCGAGATGTCCAGCCAGGGCAAGCCCGAGGGCGACGACTACCTGCTCAAGGTGGACCACCCGCTGGTGGTGCCTGTTGGCAAGAAGATCCGCATCATCACCACCGCCAACGACGTGATCCACGCCTGGATGGTGCCGGCCTTCGGCGTCAAGCAGGACGCCATCCCCGGCTTCGTGCGCGATACCTGGTTCCGTGCCGAAAAGACCGGTGATTTCTACGGCCAGTGTGCCGAACTGTGTGGCAAGGAACACGCCTACATGCCGATCCACGTCAAGGTGGTCTCGGCCGAGCAATACACCGCCTGGGTGACCGAGCAGCAAAAGGCCATGGCCGCTGCCGCCGATGACCCGAGCAAGGTCTGGGCCCTGGCCGACATGGTCAAGCGCGGTGAGTCCGTTTACGCGGCCAACTGTGCCGCCTGCCACCAGGCCAACGGCAAGGGCGCTGGCCCGATCAAGCCGCTGGACGGTTCGGCCATCGTGAACGATGCCGACAAAGGCAAGATGATGACCGTGCTGCTCAATGGCGCGGCCGGTGGTGCCATGCCGTCGTGGAAGCAGCTGTCGGACACCGAGCTGGCCGCCGTCATGACCTACGCCAAGAACAACTGGTCCAACAAAACCGAGCAGGTCGTGCAGCCTGCCGATGTGGTCGCTGCCCGCAAGTGATCCGGTTACAGAAAATCATTGAGTCTCAAAGGAATCGATCATGAGTGCAGTTCTCGACCACCACGATGCGCACGGTCACGACCACGACCACCACGCCCCGTCGGGCTGGCGCCGCTGGGTCTACGCCACCAACCACAAAGACATCGGCACGCTGTACCTGCTGTTCGCTTTCACCATGCTCATGGTGGGCGGCGTGCTCGCGTTGCTGATCCGCGCCGAGCTGTTCCAGCCCGGCCTGCAACTGGTCAACCCCGAGCTGTTCAACCAGCTCACCACCATGCACGGCCTGATCATGGTGTTCGGCGCCATCATGCCGGCCTTCGTGGGCTTCGCGAACTGGATGATCCCGCTGCAGATCGGTGCCGGTGACATGGCGTTCGCGCGCATGAACAACTTCAGCTTCTGGCTGATGATTCCTGCGGCCATCATGCTCGTGGCCTCGTTCTTCATGCCCGGTGGTGCCCCCGCCGCCGGCTGGACGCTGTACGCACCGCTGACGCTGCAGATGGGCCCTTCGATGGACGCCGGCATCTTCGCGATGCACATCCTGGGTGCCTCGTCGATCATGGGTTCGATCAACATCATCGTGACCATCCTCAACATGCGCGCCCCCGGCATGACGCTGATGAAGATGCCCATGTTCTGCTGGACCTGGCTGATCACCGCCTACCTGCTGATCGCCGTGATGCCCGTGCTGGCCGGCGCCATCACCATGACGCTGACCGATCGCCACTTC
>Ga0209343_10003901_pt1 | contig 18560 bp, 19 predicted proteins | sample RifCSPlowO2_02_FD_184026 | JGI IMG/M metagenome (GOLD analysis project Ga0209343, IMG submission 184026) | Groundwater microbial communities from Rifle, Colorado - Rifle CSP2_plank lowO2_0.2 (SPAdes) (version 2) | ecosystem: Environmental > Aquatic > Deep subsurface > Groundwater | place... | reverse complement strand
TGGCGCCGCCCGCTGCGGCGTGCGATCCTTCCGCGCATGGACACCAGGACGATCCAGAGCCGCGACGTCGCCTACCAGCTCCACCCGTTCACCAACCTCGGCCGGCACGAGGCCGAGGGGCCGCTCGTGATCACGCGCGGCAAGGGCGTGTACGTGTACGACGAGGCGGGGCGCGAGTACCTCGAAGGGCTCGCGGGGCTCTGGTGCACGGCGCTCGGCTTCGGCGAGGAGCGCCTGGTCGAGGCCGCGACGCGCCAGATGCGGCGCCTGCCGTACTACCACCAGTTCGGCGGCAAGGCCAACGACACGGCGATCCGGCTGGCCGAGCGGCTGATCGGCCTCGTGCCCGTGCCGATGTCCAAGGTGTTCTTCAGCAACTCGGGCTCGGAGGCCAACGAGAGCGCGATCAAGCTCTGCTGGTACTACAACAACGCGCTCGGCCGCCCCCGGAAGAAGAAGATCCTCTCGCGCCTGCGCGCCTACCACGGCGTCACGCTCGGCGCCGCGAGCCTGACCGGGCTGGCGATCGCGCACCGCGACTTCGACCTGCCGATCCCGCAGGTGCGCCACGCCGACTGCCCGTACCCCTACCGCTACGCGCGGCCCGGCGAGCGCGAGGAGGACTTCGCGACGCGCCTGGCCGAGAGCCTCGACGCGCAGATCCTGCGCGAGGACCCGGACACCGTCGCCGCGTTCATCGCCGAGCCCGTCATGGGCGCGGGCGGCGTCCTCGTCCCGCCGCGCACGTACTTCGAGAAGGTCCAGGCGGTGCTCCGCAAGCACGACGTGCTGCTGATCGCCGACGAGGTCATCTGCGGCTTCGGCCGCACCGGGCGCATGTTCGGCACCGAGACGTTCGGCCTCGGGCCCGACATCATGACGATGGCCAAGGCGCTCACCTCGGGGTACCTGCCGCTCTCGGCGACGCTCGTCTCGGACGAGATCTACCGCGCCTGCGTCCGCCAGAGCGAGAAGCTCGGCGTGTTCGCCCACGGCTACACCTACACGGGGCACCCCGCCGCGTGCGCGGTCGCCCTCGAGGTGCTCGACGTCTTCGCCGAGCGCGACCTCCTGGGCCACGTCGGGCGCGTCGGGCCGCGCCTGCTCGACGGCCTGCGCGCGCTCGGCGACCACCCGCTCGTGGGCGACGTGCGCGGCGTGGGCCTGCTGGCCGGCGTCGAGCTCGTGCCCGACAAGCCCGGGCGCGGCACGTTCGATCCCCCCGGCGCCGCGGGCACGCTCTTCGTCGCGCGCGCCGAGGCCAACGGCCTCATCGTCCGGGCGCTCCAGGACACCGTCGCGCTCTGCCCCCCGCTCGTGATCTCCGAGGGCGAGCTGGACGAGCTGCTCCGGCGCTTCGGCCGGGCGCTCGACGAGACGGCCGAGGCGCTCGGCCGCTGATGCCGCGCGCGCGCCCGACGCCGTACGCGCTCACGCCCGCGTTCGGACGGATCCTGTGCGTCTCCGCGCATCCCGACGACAACGAGTTCCTGATCGGCGGCAGCGTCGCGCGCTGGGCGCGCGAGGGGCGCGAGGTCGTTTTCTGCCTCGTGACGAACGGCGGCGCCGGCACCAACGCGCACACGCCCTCGCCCGCGGGCCTGGTGCCCGTCCGCGAGCGCGAGACGCGCGAGGCCGCGAGGATCCTGGGCGTGCGGGAGCTGGTCTTCCTCGGCTACCCCGACGGCGTGCTCGAGCCCACGCTCGACCTGCGCCGCGACCTCACGCGCGTGATCCGGCGCCGGCGCCCCGACGTCGTGGTGTGCGGCGACCCGACGCAGCGCTGGTTCGGCCGCGAGTACCTGAACCATCCCGACCACCGCGCCGCGGCCAGCGCCGCCCTCGACGCGGTCTTCCCCTCGGCGGAGACGAACGCGATCTTCCCCGAGCTGCTCGACGAGGGCCTCCCGCCCCACAAGGTGCGCCAGGTCCTCCTCGCCGCGACCACCGAGCCCGACACGTGGGTGGACATCGGCGACACGCTCGCGACCAAGGTCGCCGCGCTCCGCGCCCACGCGAGCCAGGTCGGCGCGGGCGAGTGGGTGGAGCCGCTCCTGCGCGGCTGGGCCGAGCGCGACGGCAAGCGCGCGGGCGTCCGCCACGCCGAGGCGTTCAAGCGGTTCGACCTGAACGGCACCTGAGGAGGGACCATGAGTCTGCAGGAGAGGCTGGACAGGATCCGGGAGGGCGCGAAGGCGCGCATCCCCGCCCCGATGTACGAGATGATGACGAAAGCCGTTGCGGACCTCACGGCGTCGGGCCAGGCCGCCCGGGCGCTGAAGGTGGGCGACCGGATGCCCAGCTTCGAGCTGCCGGCGGCCGCCGGCCGCCGGGTCGCCTCGGACGCGCTGCTCGCACGCGGCCCGCTCGTCGTGAGCTTCTACCGCGGCCGCTGGTGACCGTACTGCGTCGCAGAGCTGGCAGCTCTGCAGCAGGCCCTGCCCGACATCACCGCCGCCGGCGGCACGCTCGTCGTCATCTCGCCGCAGATGGCGCCGAGCCCGCGTGAGGCGGGCGTGCAGCACCCCGAGCACGCCTACGAGCTGCTGATCGACCGCGGCAACGAGGTGGCGCGACGCTTCGGGCTCGTGTTCGCGCTCCCGGACGAGATCCGCGACATCTACCGGACGTTCGGCAACGACCTCGAGCTGGCGAACGGCGACGCCTCCTGGACCCTGCCCATGCCGGCCCGCTACGTCGTGGACCGGCAGGGCGTCGTCCGCGCGGCGGACGTCCATCCCGACTACACGCGGCGGACCGAGCCCGCGGAGACCGTCGCGGCGCTCGCGAGGCTGCCATGAGACACCGGATCGCCGCGATTCCCGGTGACGGCATCGGCAAGGAGGTCGTGCCCGAGGGCATGCGCGTCCTCGACGCCGCCGGCCGCCGCTTCGGCTTCGACGTGGAGTGGACGACGTTCGACTGGAGCTGCGAGCGCTACGCGACGACCGGGCGCATGATGCCCGAGGACGGCCTCGACCAGCTCCGGCGCTTCGAGTCCATCTTCCTCGGCGCGGTCGGCTTCCCCGGCGTGCCCGACCACGTCTCGCTCTGGGGGCTCCTGATCCCGATCCGCCGCGGGTTCCGCCAGTACGTCAACCTGCGCCCGGTGCGCCTGCTGAAGGGGGCGCGGTCGCCGCTCGCCGGCCGCGGCCCCGCCGACATCGACATGCTGATCGTGCGCGAGAACAACGAGGGCGAGTACTCGGAGATCGGCGGGCGGCTCTACCGCGACACGCCCGAGGAGCTGGCCGTCCAGCAGGCGATCTTCACGCGGAAGGGCTGCGACCGCGTGCTGCGCTACGCCTTCGAGCGGGCGATGCGGCGGCCCCGCCGGCACGTGACCTCGGCGACCAAGTCGAACGGGATCATCCACAGCATGCCGTACTGGGACGAGCGCTTCGCGGCGATCGCGAAGGAGTACCCGGACGTCACGACCGCGCAGTACCACATCGACATCCTGACCGCGCACTTCGTGCAGCACCCGGACTGGTTCGACGTGGTCGTCGCCTCGAACCTCTTCGGTGACATCCTCTCGGACCTCGGCCCCGCCATCGCCGGCTCGATCGGGCTCGCGCCGGGCGGCAACATCAACCCCGAGAAGGAGCACCCGTCCATGTTCGAGCCGGTGCACGGCTCGGCGCCCGACATCGCGGGCAAGGGGATCGCCAACCCGATCGCGCAGATCTGGACGGGCGCGATGCTGCTCGAGCACCTCGGCCACGCCGACGCGGCGGCCGCCGTCGTCCGGGCGATCGAGCGCGTCGTGGAGGAGGGCCGGACGCTGACGCGCGACCTCGGCGGCCGCGCGACGACGCGCGAGGCCGCGGACGCGATCGCCGCGCTCGTCTAGCGTTCCGTCCGCGAGGTCACGTTCACGGTCGCGGCGCGACGGGCCGCCAGGCGCGGGCGGGAGGGTCGACGGGACCGCGCGGCCCGCTGCCCGCGCGGCGGGAACGGTTCCCGTCGCCCCCTCCCGCCCGCGCCGTCGGCCCGGACGCGACGCGGGACGGGGCGGAACATGACTTCGAGAACGGCACACCCGTGCGCAGCGCGCACGAGCGGTCGTCGCGTGTGGCGGGCGGATCCTGGCGCCGGGCGCCGCCCCCGCGGGGCCGGCACCCTGTGCCACCCGCGCGGTCACGCCATCGCCGTTCGTGAATGATGTGGGCGGGCGGGCGGCGCGGCGCGCGCTACCCGGCGGGGCCGGCGAGCGCCAGACGCCAGGCGCCCGCCACGGCGAGCGCGGCCAGCGCCGCGAGCGCCCCCTGCGCGCGCGGGCCGAGCGGGCGCCGGAGGGCGCCGCCGGCGGCGAGCCCGAGGGCGCCGCCGCAGAGGAGCCCGAGGCCGTGCGCCAGGACGTCGGCGTCCGGGCTCGCCCCGAGCATCGCCAGGAGTAGCAGGCTCGCGGCAGGGATCGTCCAGCGCCTGCCGCGCGCGCGCGCCGCGGCTGGCGCGGCGACGAGGCGGAGGGCCGCGAGGATCCCGATCGCTCCGAAGGTGGCGGTGGAGACGCCGACGGCGACGTGCCGCGGATCCTGCGCGAGGGCGCCGAGCAGATTGCCGGCGGCGCCCGCGAGGAGCACGAGCGCGACGCCACAGCCCGGCCCCAGCTCCCGCACGACCGCGGCCAGGAGCACCGCGGTCGCGACGGCGTTGCCGGCCACGTGGACCGCGTCCACGTGGAGCGTCAGCGCCGTCACCGCCCGCCACGGCTCGCCGTCCACGATGCGCCCGGCCGCGCCGGCGCCCCGGGCGAACCAGCGGGAGCCGGCGGCGGGCGGGCCGGTCACGGCGAAGAACGCGAGGAGGAGCGCCCCGGCGGCGACGCCGACCGTCCACGCCACGCGGGGCGAGGCACCCGGGGGGCTCGCGGCGGCCGGCGCGGGCCGCGCCTCCTCGTCGTAGGCGTCCAGCGCCGCCCGCGCCCGCGCGACGTCGTCGGAGTGGACGAGCAGGCTGAGCCCCGCGTCGTCGAGAGCGACGCGGTGCGGGATGCCGGCGGCGGCGAGGACGAGGGCCCAGTCCTCCGCCCGGGCCGGCCGCCGGGTTGTACGGATCGCGGTCTCCACGGCGTGATGCTACCCTTGCGCCGCCGGTCGCGGGCGACTCCCGGCGGCCGGGCGGGGACTATCATCTCTCGAGAGGAGCGACGCGAGTACATGGCGAAGAAGATCCCGGGCGCCCGGCTCGAGGTGATCGCGGGCGCCGGCCACTCGGCCAACCTCGATCAGCCGGAGGCGTTCAACCGCGTCCTGCTGGGCTTCCTCGACGCGCTCCCGCCCGCGTGACATGAGCCGCCGCGACGCGGCCTCGCTCGCGCACGACGTCGGCCGCCACCTCCGCTTCTCGCTCGCGAAGGACGACTACAGCGCGACGGCCTACGACCGGTTTCTCGCGTTCGCCTACGCCGTGCGTGACCGCGTCCTCGAGCGCTGGATCGCCACGCAGCAGGCCTACCACCGCGCGAACGTCAAGCGCGTCTACTACCTGTCCATGGAGTTCCTGCCCGGGCGGTACCTGCTGAACAACGCGATCAACCTCGGCCTGGACGCGGCGTGCCGCGAGGCGGGCGGCGCGCTCGGCCTCGACTGGGCCGAGCTGCTCGACCTGGAGGCCGACCCGGGGCTCGGCAACGGCGGGCTCGGCCGGCTCGCCGCCTGCTTCCTCGACTCGCTCGCGACGCTCGGCTACCCGGCCGTGGGCTACGGGCTCCGCTACGAGTACGGCCTGTTCCGCCAGAGCGTCCGCGACGGCGCCCAGGTCGAGGAGCCCGACAACTGGCTGCGGCTCGCGCACCCCTGGGAGGTGCCGCGGCCCGAGTACGTGTTCGCCGTCCCCTTCGGCGGGCGCAGCGAGCCGGCCTCGGACACGGGCGCGCTGCGGTTCCGCTGGGTGGACACGCGGGCGATCGTCGGGATGCCGTACGACGTGCCGATCGTCGGCTACGGCGGCGCCCACGTGAACACGCTGCGCCTGTGGTCCGCGCGCTCCGACCGGGAGTTCGACCTCGAGGACTTCAGCGAGGGCGACTACGCGGCGGCCGTGGAGCAGAAGGTGCAGGCGGAGAACCTGACGAAGGTCCTCTATCCCGACGACCGGGTCTACGCCGGCCGCGAGCTCAGGCTCCGGCAGCAGTACTTCCTGGTCTCGTGCGCGCTCCAGGACATCCTCCGGCGCCACCTCGCGGACCGCAATCCGCTCGAGGCGCTGCCGGACAAGGTCGCGATCCAGCTCAACGATACGCACCCCTCGCTCGCCGTGGCCGAGCTGATGCGCCTGCTCGTCGACGGCGCGGGGATGGCGTGGGACGCGGCCTGGGACGTGACCACGCGGGCGACGGCGTACACGAACCACACGCTGATGCCCGAGGCGCTGGAGCAGTGGCCGGTGGAGATGCTCGAGCGGCTCCTGCCGCGCCATCTGCAGATCATCGAGGAGATCAACCGCCGCCTCATGGACGAGGTGGCGCGGCGGTGGCCGGGCGACGCCGACCGGCGCAGGCGCCTGAGCCTGTTCGAGGAGGGCGAACCCAAGCGCGTGCGCATGGCGCACCTGGCGACCGTCGGCGCCCACTCGATCAACGGCGTCTCCGCGATCCACACCGCGCTGGTGCGCGAGCGCCTGCTGCCCGACTTTTGCGCGCTCTACCCCGAGCGGTTCAACAACAAGACCAACGGCGTCACACCGCGACGCTGGCTGCGCCTCTGCAACCCCGGGCTGTCGGCGTTCATCACGGGGCGCATCGGCCGGGGCTGGGTCGCCGACCTCGACCGCCTCCGCGCGCTCGAGCCGGCGGCCGACGACGCGGGCGCGCGGGCGGAGTTCCTGGCGATCAAGCGCGGGGCCAAGGAGGCGCTCGCGGCGCACGTCGCCGCCACGCTGGGGACGCGCGTGGACCCGGCGAGCCTGTTCGACGTGCAGATCAAGCGCCTGCACGAGTACAAGCGCCAGCTCCTGAACCTCCTGCACGTCGTGCTCCTCTACCAGCGGCTGCGCGACGAGCCCGGCGCCGACTGCGTCCCGCGCACGTTCGTCTTCGCCGCGAAGGCCGCCCCGGCCTACTGGCAGGCCAAGCGCGTGATCCGGCTGATCCACTCCGTGGGGCGCGCGCTCGAGCGCGACCCCGCCGTGCGGGGCCGCCTGCGCGTCGTCTTCCTGCCGGACTACCGCGTCTCGCTCGCCGAGCGGATCGTGCCGGCCGCGGACCTGTCCGAGCAGATCTCCACCGCGGGCACCGAGGCCTCGGGGACCGGCAACATGAAGCTCACGCTCAACGGCGCCCTGACCATCGGCACGCTCGACGGCGCCAACGTCGAGATCCGGGAGGCCGTCGGGGCCGAGAACTTCTTCGTCTTCGGCCTCGAGACCGGCGAGGTGGCGGCGCTCCAGGCCTCGGGCACGAACCCCGGCCTCGCGGTGTACGAGCGCGACGCCGAGATCCGGCGGGCCGTGGACTTCCTGCTGTCGGGCCACTTCGACGGCCTCGCGGCCGAGGAGCTCGAGCGGGTGCGCCAGGCCCTCGTGGAGCGGCCGGACCCGTGGATGCACCTCGCCGACCTGCGCGCCTACGCCGGCGCGCAGGCGCGGGTCGGCGCGCTCTACCGCGATCCGCACGCGTGGGCGCGCGCCGCGCTCCTGAACGTGGCCCGCGCGGGGCGCTTCAGCTCGGACCGCACGATCCGCGAGTACGCCCGGGAGGTCTGGGCGCTCGAGGTCAGTCCTTCGGCAGGCCCAGCACACGCTCGCCGATGATGTTGCGCGGGCGCGTCCTCGAAGTCCATCGCCTGCGGGCTAGCCGTGCGGCGCCTCGAGGCCCTGCGGCACGTGGGCCACCTCGAGCTTGAGGCGGTCGGGATCCTCGAAGAAGACCGCATAGTAGCCGGGCCCGTACTCGGGGAACTCGCGGGGCGTGTCGTAGAGGGGCGCGAGCCCGCGCGGCTCGAGGAACTCGCGCGCGAAGCGCTGCACCGCGCCCTGGGAGTCCACGCGGAAGGCCAGGTGGTTGAGCCCGGTGCGCTTCCGGTGGAAGCCGAACCCCGCGTGCCGCTCCTCGGCCTCGATGAGCCACACGTCCACGGTCCCGTCCGAGAAGCCCAGGCTCTGCGCGTCCTCGTGCATGCGGCGGAACTCGAGGTAGGCGAGGAGCGCCCGGTAGAAGGGGAACGAGCGCTCGGCGCGGCTCACGTTGACCTGCACGTGGTAGAGCGCCGCCTTCATCGCCGTCCTCCCGCTCAGATCCTCAGGAGCTTCGCGGCGACTTCCTTCATGACCTCGTCGGCGCCGCCGCCGATCGTGCCCAGGCGCCAGTCCACGTAGGCGCGGGCGGCGGGGTTCTCCCGGATGTAGCCGCTGCCGCCGAAGAGCTGCACGCAGGTCGTCGCGACGTACTGCTTCATGTTGGCGACGAACACCTTGGCCATCGAGACGTCGAGCGTCACGTCCTCGCCGGCGACCATCTTGCGGATGCAGCGGTGGGCGACCTCCTGCGCCGCGGTGATCTGGATCATCATCTCGACGAACTTGAACCGGTTCACCTGCATCTTCGCGAGCGGCTTGCCGAAGGCGACGCGCTGCTGGGCGTGCTCGAGCGTCAGCTCCCAGAGGCGCCGCGCGGCGACGGGCCCGGCGACGACGGGCACCATGCGCTCGTCCTGGAACTGGTTCATCTGCTGCTGGAAGCCGCGGTTCGCGTCGCCGATCGTGTTCGCGACCGGCACGCGCACGTCGTCGAAGAACAGGAGGCCGGTGTCGGAGCCGCGGTTGCCGATCTTGTCGAGCAGGCGGTAGGAGAAGCCCGGCGTGTCCGTGGGCACGATGATCTGCGTGTAGCCGTGGTAGCCGGCCGCGGGATCGGTGACGGCGAGCAGGCAGAGCCAGTCGGCGTTGGCGGTGTTCGTGATGAACATCTTGGAGCCGTTGATCACCCACCAGTCGCCGTCGCGCACGGCGCGCGTCTTGATCCCGGCCACGTCGGAGCCCGCGCCCGGCTCGGTGACGGCGATCGCGGCCACGTGCTCGCCGCGGATCGCGGGCACGAGGTAGCGCTCCTTCAGCGCCTCGCTGCCGAAGCGGGCGAGCGCGGGCGTCGCCATGTCGGTCTGCACGCTCACGCCCATCCCCACGCCGGCGTTGTCGCAGAGGGTCAGCTCCTCGAGGAACACCGCGTGGTAGGAGTAGTCGAGCCCCTGGCCGCCGTACTTCGGGTCGTAGCGGATGCCGAGCAGGCCCATCTCGCCCAGACGGCGGAAGATCGCCTTGTCCGGCCGCCCCGCCTCGTCGAACTCGCGCGCGCGGGGCGCCAGCTCCGTCTGGACGAACTTGCGCGTGGCCGCGCGGAACGCCTGGTGCTCGGGACTGCCGTAGATGTCCTCGCCTGCCATGTGTCCTTCCAGCCGTCAGTCGAACGTCAGGACCGCCATGCCGCCGGCGACCTGGACGGCGCCGGTCACGTCGTCGACGCCGAGGACGACGTGTCCCCGCGTCGTGACGTACACCGAGTCGATGTTGATGCCCGCGTTGGCCATGACGAGGGCCACGTCGCCCAGCGTGCCCGGCTCGTCGAGCAGCCTGACGACGAGCACCTCGCGGGTGTCGTGGGCGATCCCCGCCGCGCGGAGGGCCGCGGCCGCCTTGTCCGGATCGTTCGGCACGAAGTGGATGACGCTCTTGCCCTCGCGGCTCATCCCCTGGATCGCCTCGATGTTGACGCGGGCGTCGCCCAGGACGCCGCCGAGCCGGGCCAGCGTGCCGGGCCGGTCCTCGAGCACGACTCTGAGCTCCGTCGCCATCGCCGATCCCCCTGACGCGGCCGCGCCGCTCCTGCACTACACGCGCGCGCGCCGACGAAGTCAATCCCGTTCGTCCGGCCGGGAAAACTGAGGCGTTTTGCGGAGACGGCACGCGCGCCGGGCGTTTCGCCGCGCTCCCCGCACCGGTAGACTGGCGGCGGGGAGCTCGACATGTCCGACGGCGCGATGCGGGCGGCGGTCTTCGCCGCCCTGGGCAAGCGGTGGTTCTACGGCTGGACGATCCTCGCCGTGGCGGGGCTCGGCATCTTCGCGACCGGCCCCGGCCAGTCGCACACCTTCAGCGTGTTCGTCGGGCCGATCGGGGCCGACCTCGGCCTGTCCAAGGCCTCGATCTCGTCGGCCTACGGCGTCGCGACGCTCCTGGCGGCCTTCTGCCTGCCGTACATGGGCCGGCTCGTGGACCGCTTCGGGCCTCGGCGCATGACGACGGTCGTGGTGCTGCTGCTCGGCGCGGCCTGCCTCGCGTTCGGCGCCGTCGCGAGCCTGCTCTGGCTCGCCGTCGGCTTCGCGGCGCTGCGCTTCCTCGCGCAGGGCTCGCTGATGCTGACCTGCGCCAACCTGGTCTCGCAGTGGTTCAGCCGGCGGCGCGGGTTCGCGCTGAGCCTCATGGCCCTCGGCTTCGCGGTCTCGATGGCCGTGCATCCGCCGCTCGGCCTGTACCTGATCGAGACGATCGGCTGGCGCCAGGCGTGGGTCGTGCTCGGCGTGCTCACCTGGGGGCTGATGCTGCCGCCGGTCCTGCTCCTCGTGCACGACACGCCGGAGGACAGGGGGCTCCGGCCGGACGGCGCCGCGGTGGAGATGGAGGAGGCCCCGCCCGGCGCGCACGCCGCGCCAGCGGTGAGCGGGCTCACGCTCCGCGAGGCCCTCGGCACGTCGGCCTTCTACATCGTCGCGGCCGGCTGGTTCGCCATCGCGATGCTGGTCACGACGCTGCACTTCTACCAGGTCTCCATCCTGGGCGCGCAGGGGGTCGCGACCGAGATCGCGGCGCGCGTGTTCCCGGTCTCCGCGCTGACGATGGTGGTGACCATGCCCTTCGTCGGCCGCATGTTCGATCGCCGTCGCACGCGGCACGTGTTCGCCGGCGCCCTGGTCGTCACGACGGCGTCCCTCGTCGGCGTCACTTTCGTCCACGACGTGACCACGGCGGTCCTCTACGCGATGTTGTTCGGCCTCAACAACGCCTGCAGCATGACGATGTTCGGCTATCTCTGGCCGCGCTACTTCGGCCGCCGGCACCTCGGCAGCATCCAGGGCACCGGCCAGATGGTCGGCGTCGTCGGCGCCTCGCTGGGCCCGCTGCCCGTGGGGCTCGCCTTCGACGTGATCGGCAGCGCCGGCGGCACGCTCCGGCTGCTCGCGCTGCTGCCGCTCGCCTGCGCGGCGGCGGCGCTGTTCCTCCGGACGCCTGCCGGGATCACCGGCAGCGAACACCTGGAGTGAGGGGAGAGCCATGGCCAGCCTGGATATCGCCCCCGGCGAAAGCCTGCACTACGAGTACGACGCGCCCGGCGCGGCCGGGGCGACTTTCGTCTTCGTCAACGCGCTGGCCGGCAGCACCGCGACCTGGCAGCATCCGGAGATCGGCCCCATCCTGCGATCGGCAGGGTTCGGCACGCTGTGCTGGGACTTCCGCGGCCAGGCGCAGAGCCGGTGCGGGCCCGCGACCGATCTGTCCCCTCGGCTCGTCGTCGAGGATCTCGCACGTCTCGTTGCCAACCTCGCGCCGCCGCGGCCGATCCTGGTCGGCCTCTCGATCGGCGGGCTGTTCGCCGCCCAGGGCTACATCGCCGGCGTGCCGGCGGTCGGCCTCGTGCTGATCAACACGCTGAGGAAACCGGGGACGCGCTTGGAGTGGATCAACCAGGCGGTGGTCGCGCTGGCCCGGACCGGCGGCACGCAGCTCGTCATGGAGGCGAACCTGCCGATGCTGGTGAATCCCGAGCAGCTCGCGACGATGCGCGCCGGCGCGTTCAGCGGCGGGCCGTACCGGCCGATGGCGCCGACCGACGGGCTGTTCCGGCTGCTGGCCGGCTCGCTCGCCGCCGACTGGGACTTCCCGTGGGAACGGCTTGCGGTGCCCGTGCTGATCATGACCGGCCTGCACGACCGGGTGTTCTATGTGGCGGCGGACGTCGAGGAGCTCGCGGCCCGGATTCCACGGTACCGCGCTGTGGCCTTTCCCGACGCCGGCCACCTGATCCCGATCGAGCGGCCGCGGGCGTTCGCCGCCGCGCTGCTCGACTTCGCGCCCGGGTTCTGAATCGGCTGGCGCTCGGGCTCCCTCCGCGCCGACAATGGGCGCCATGCCACCCCGTGGAGGGCCCGACATGGACGGTGGGGAGGCGCGGCGGTGAGGGCCGGGCGCGCGCGGACGTCACCTTGGCCCAAGAGCGCGCGCTGCGCCGTCATGCTCACGTTCGACTTCGACGCCGAGACGCTCTGGCTCGCGCGCGATCCGACGTCCACGGATCTGCCCGGCGTCATGTCGCAGGGCCGCTACGGCGCGAGGGTAGGCGTCCCGCGCCTGCTCGCGCTCCTCCGCGCCGAGGGCGTCCGGGCGACCTTCTACATCCCGGGCTGGGTGGTCGAGCACCACGCCGGCGCGGCGCGCCTGATCCGGGACGCCGGCCACGAGATCGGCCATCACGGCTGGCGCCACGACTGGGCTCGTCCCGACGACCCCGACGGCGAGCGCGCCGCGTTCGAGCAGGGGATGCGCGCGCTCGAGGGCGTGCTCGACGTGAAGCCCCGGGGCTTCCGGGCCCCCGCGTGGGAGCTGACGCCGATCACGCTCGACCTCGTGCGGCAGCACGGCATGTTCCACTCCTCGAACCTGATGAACGACGTCTACCCGTATCTCCACCCCGGCACGCCGCCGGTCGTTGAGCTTCCCGTGCAGTGGGTCCTCGACGACGCGCCGTACTTCCTCATGCATCCGCGTCTGGCGCCCCGGCCCATGCAGAGCCCGGAGGTGGTCTTCGGGATCTGGCGCGACGAGTTCCGCGGCTTCTACGAGTGGGGCGGGCTCTTCAACCTGACGTGCCACCCGCAGGTGATCGGCCACCCGTCGCGACTGCTCATGCTGCGACGGCTGATCCGCTTCGTGAAGCGCCACCGCGGCGTCTGGTGGGCGACCGCGACCGAGGTCGCCAGCCACTGGCTGGACGCCCATCGCGCCCCCGGGCGCCGCCCGCGCTGATCCGGATGCCGTGAGCGTCTTCACGACGAGCGGCGGGCTGCGCCTGGCCTACGCGGTGGACGCCTTCAGCGGCCCGTGGGCGTGCGCGCTACTTCTCGACGGGGAAGCCGACGATGCTGCCCCATTCGGTCCAGGAGCCGTCGTACACGCGCACGTTGTTCCAGCCGAGCAGGTGATGCATCGCGAACCAGAGGAGCGTCGCGCGGTGGCTCAAACGGCAGTACGCGACGATGTCGCCCGGCCGGTCCGGCGTGGCACCCCGCAGGCGCAGCACGGCGCGCAGCTCGTCGGCGCTCTTGAGGGTGTCGTCCTCGTTCAGGAGCTCGCGGAAGTAGAGGTGGACGGCGCCCGGGATCCGTCCCGTCCGCTCGGCGCCGTGGTCGAAGAAGGGCGGTGGCATCACACGCTCGCCGCGGAACTCCTCGGGCGAGCGCGCGTCGAGTAGCAGGCGGTCCGGCCGGCCGAGCCCGGCGCGCACGTCGTCGCGCCCGACGCGGCTCGCGGCGTCGCCCGGTGGCGGCGGGTACGACACGGACTCGAAGCGCGGCAGGTCCGTCGCGAGCGGCCGCCGCTCGCCGACCCACCGCGTCCTGGCGCCGTCGAGGAGCCGGACGTCGGCATGTCCGCACAGGGAGAGGACCCAGAACGCGTAGGCGCCGTACTGGACCGGATCGCCGTAGAGGACCACCGTGGTGTCGGGCGTGACACCGATGCGCCCGAGACGTCGGCTCATCTCCGCTGGCGTGGGAAACTCGCGGTCCGACTCGTGCCAGAGCGCGGCCTTCCAGTACCACCACGCGGCGCCCGGCACGTGGCCTGCGCGGTAGGCGGCCGCGTCGTCCACCGAGGAGATCTCGATGACCCGCAGGCGCGGCGCCCCGAGCCGTTCGGCGAGCCACGCCGTGGAGACGAGGCGCGCGCTCACGCTAGCGTCCGCGCGCGAGGCGCAACAGGCCCAGCACGAGCGCGACGCCCGCGCCGAACGCGAACGCGGCCTGGGGGCCGAAGAGCACCCGTACGCCCTCGCCCTTGAGCTCGCGGGCGACGAGGAAGCCGATGGCGCTGTCGCGGACGTGAGCCGTCCCGGCGGCGACGAACGCGCCTGCGGACTGGTCCAGCGTCGCCTCCTGCGCCACCACCGCCGAGACCGCGCACAGCTGGAGCTTCGCCTCGGCGGTCAGGACGCCGCCGACCGTGCCGGCGGTCACCTCGAGCTCGCCGGCGCGCGCGAGCAGGACGCCGCCCTGCTTCACCTCGACCTCGTTCGCCTCGACGCGCACGGCGCCGCCCTGGCGGATCGTGACGTCGTGGGCGGACAGGGACTGGACTCCGCCGCGACGGATCGTGACCGACTCTTCCGCGTGGTCGTCTGACATGCACTCCTCCTCGCTCGGGACGCTAGCTCTGGACGAGGACCGCCTGTGCCTTCTCCCGGATCGCGGCCGGCAGCGGCGTCGGGCGCCGCGCGTCCATGTCGAGATGGACGCCGAGCTGCTCGAGCGCCGCGACGCGCTCGCCGCCCGGCTCGCGCGTCATGACGTGGAGCAGACGCATCGAGGAACCGCCCACGTGGAGCAGCGCCGAGCGGACGCGCACGAGGTCGCCGGGGCGGAGCGGCGCCAGCACCTCGAGCTGGAACTCGAAGGTCGAGAAGCCGCGGCGCTCGCCGCGCATGTAGTCCGGCGTGAGCCCGAAGACGGCGATGGCCTGGCCGTTGCACGCCGAGAAGCGCTGGATGTAGTGCGAGAGGGCGCTCTGGCCGAGCAGATCCATCTCGCACGGCTTCACGGTGTCGCGCGCGGTGTCCCGGAAGCCGTCGAGGCCGCGCGGCCGCGGGCGCCGCTCGCGCGCGGGGCCGTCCCACGCGACGTGCCGCGCCTCCGCGGCGCGGCGCTGCTCGGCGGTGAGGGGCACCGCCGCGCGGTCCGCGAGCGTCACGTGGCGCGCGCGCTGCTCGAACGTGGTGCAGAGCTCGCCGCTCGCCGAGTCGAAGAGCTTGTGGCCCAGGACGAGCGCGTCGTCCTCGACGCCGATGACCCCGCTCTCCACGTGCAGGAGGTCGCCGACGCGCAGCTCGCGCCGGTAGCGGACGTAGCAGTCGACGGTCACGCAGCCGCGCCCGCCACGCTCCATGTACGCCGGGCCGAGGCCGAGCGCCGCGAGCAGGGTCAGGCCCGCGTCGGCGGCGCGCGCGAAGTAGTACGAGACGGTGAGGTGGTCGTTGTGGTCCACCTCCCAGCGGAAGACGGTGCCTCGGCCGGTCTCGAGCCAGTCGCTCACTGAAGCCCCTTTCTCCCGAGCCGCTCGCCGGCGTAGCGCCGCACGCGGGCGTTCTCGTCCCGGGCGAGACGCTCCAGCGCCGCCTGCGTGGCGGCGGGGTTGATCGCGAGGGCCAAGCGTACCTCGTCCTCGGGATCGCCGGCCAGGCGATCCATGAGGGAGGCGTCGATGGCCGGGTTCTTCGCGACGCCGGCGCGCGCGAGGGCGCTCCCGGAATCGGCCAGGCGCCGGATGATCGGGAGCGGCGTGCCGGGGTTCCCCGCGAGGTGCTGCGTCGTGACGTTGTCGGCGTCCCGGGCGAGCTCCTCGAGGATGTCCGGTGGCGTCTTCGCGTTGAGCGCCAGCCCCCAGCGCACCAGGTAGCTGTCGCGCCGGCGCGCGAGGTCGCGCAGGATCGCCTCGGTCGCGTGCGGGCTCACGGCCACGTCGTAGAGCACGTAGTCGCTCGGCGACCGCGCGAGGGACGCCACGACCTCCCGCGGCGCGTGGGGGTTGCGGAGCACGTGTCGCACGACGGCCAGCGCGTCGCGGTCGAAGAGGTTGACGAGGCCGTGGCGCTTGTCGTGCAGCAGCGGATCCTCGCTCCGCGCCATGGCGAGCAGGGTCGCCGGCGGCGTGCTCGGGTGGGCGGCGATGGCGGCCAGTTGCAGGGTGTCCCTGCGCGCGCGCGCCCGCCGGTAGGCGTCCTCGAGGAGGGGAGCGTCCACGCTCCCCCACTTGATGCGGAGGAACCCGGCGACGCTCCGCGCGTCGCGCCCGGTGTAGTACGTCGAGGTCAGCAGGAAGAGGACGGCGCCGGCCCAGACGACGCCGCGGCGCGGCCCACCACGGAGCGCCTGCCGGGTGTGGACGAGCGCGTGGAGGCCGAAGCCCCAGGCCGCGGCCGAGCCGGCCGCGACGGCGAAGACCCACGGCGTGAAGAGGAAGCCGATCGCGGCGGTGGACGACCGCTGCTGGAGGACCAGCGACACGTAGAGGACGCTGCCGCCGACGCCGCCGAGCGCCCCGGCCACGAGCGCCCAGCGCGCCGGCGCGTGCCGCCAGATCGTCCCGAGGTACGCGAGCACGAGCAGGACGAGCACCAGCGGCGCGAGATTCAGGAGGAAGGGCATGGACGGCGCGCCGGCTAGTGCAGGCGCTCGACGGTGTTGCGCAGCGTGCCGATCCGCTCCAGCTCGATCTCGACGACGTCGCCCGCGCGGAGCGCGTGCTCGTCGGGCACGAGGATGCCGGTGCCCGTCGAGAGCACGGTGCCGGCGGGCACGGGGTTCGAGCGGCTGAGCCAGTCCACCAGCTCGTCGCAGCGGCGCTTCATCTCGCGCGTGTTCACGCGCCCCTCGAAGAGCAGCCGGCCGCCGCGATGGATGCGGCAGGCGAGCGCGAGCGCGTGCGGATCGCCCACCTCGCGCGGCGTCGCGAGGACCGGCCCCATCGCGAAGCAGCCGGCGAAGATCTTCGACTGCGGCAGGAACAGCGGATTCTCGCGCTCGATGTCCCACGCGGAGAGGTCGTTGCCGACGGTGTAGCCGACGATGCGGTGGCGCGGCCCGATCACGACGGCCAGCTCGGGCTCGACCGCCGTGAGCGTCGAGTCGAGGCGGAGCCCGATCGTCGCGTTCGGTCCGGCCGTGCGCGCCGCCGTCGCCTTGAAGAACAGCTCCGGGCGCTCGGCTTCGTACACGTAATCGTAGATGCCCTTCGTGCGCCCGCCCGCGTCCGTATGGGCCTCGTAGTACTCGCGGCTGCGCCGGTAGGTGATGCCGGCCCCCCACACCTCGGGCGGATCGAGCGGCGCCAGCAGGTGCGCGCGACGCGGCGAGGGCGCGCGGTCGAGCTCGCGCCACACCAGCCGCGTCCGCGCGCGCGTTGCGAGCCGGCGCGCGCGGCGCTCGAGCGCGTCCGCCGTGCCGCACGCCTCGATCAGCGCCCGCACCGACGGCGCCTCCCGGCCCGTGATGTCGGCGACCCGGTCGCCCTCGACGACGCCGACGCGCGTGCCGCGGCCCGGCAGGTGGAACTGGCAGAGCTTCATCGCGCCTCCTAGAGGTAGACCGCCTTCATCGCGGGCGCGGGATAGCGGAGCCCGGCGCCCGCGCCGGCCGGGGCCGCGGCGGAGATGCGCGCGACGTCGTCCGCGCTGAGATCCACGGCGTCGGCGCCGGCGTTTTCCTCGAGGCGCGCGCGGCGCTTGGTGCCGGGGATCGCCACGATGTCCTCGCCCTGCGCCAGGAGCCAGGCCAGCACCAGCTGGGCGAGCGTGCAGCCCTTGGCCTTCGCGATCGGCTGGAGCCGCTGCACGATCGCGAGATTCGCCGCGAGGTTCGCGTCCGTGAAGCGCGGGTGGTCGCGGCGCCGGTCGTCCGGCGGGATCTCGTCCGTGCCGTGGACGCTCCCGGTCAGGAGGCTCCGGCCGAGCGGCGAGTAGGCGACGAACGAGATGCCGAGCTCCCGGGTGGCGCGGAGCGTCTCCTCGGCCTCGACGCGGTAGAGGAGGGAGTACTCGCTCTGCACGGCGGTGATGGGGTGGACGGCGTGCGCGCGACGGATGGTCGCGGGCGCGGCCTCGGAGAGCCCGAGAAAGCGGACCTTCCCCTGCGTGACGAGCCGCGCCATCGCGCCCACGGTGTCCTCGATCGGCACGCCCGGGTCGACGCGGTGCTGGTAGTAGAGGTCGATCACGTCCACGCCGAGTCGCGTGAGGCTCGCGTCGCACGCCTGGGGCACGTACTCGGGTCGCCCGTTGACGCCCGGCGTGCCGTCGGGCTTGCGCAGGTTGCCGAACTTGGTCGCGAGCACGACCTGTGCGCGCCGCCCCTTGATCGCGCGCGCGAGGAGCTGCTCGTTGTGGCCCCAGCCGTACATGTCCGAGCTGTCGAGGAAGTTCACCCCGAGCTCGAGCGCCCGGTGGATGACGGCGATCGACTCGGCGTCGTCCCCCTTGCCGTAGACGCCGGACATGGACATGCAGCCGAGGCCGATCGCGGAGACTCTGAGACTGCTCTTGCCGAGGGTGCGGTGGCGCATGACTCCTCCCGTGAATGCCATCGCCGGGCATTCTACTGGACGCGCGCGGTACAATGCACGTGAACCATGAAGGACAGATCGGTGGATCTCTCGGTAGCTCTCGGCGCGGACCCGCGCGGCGTCCCGTTCCGCACCGAGCTGAGCCTGGCGCCGCTGGTCGCGTTCTGGACGAAGGCCTTCGGCGACGACCCGTCCGCGAAGGGCATCTTCGCGCGCATCGTCCGCGAGGAGGTCGAGCG
>Ga0209343_10003899_pt1 | contig 18566 bp, 6 predicted proteins | sample RifCSPlowO2_02_FD_184026 | JGI IMG/M metagenome (GOLD analysis project Ga0209343, IMG submission 184026) | Groundwater microbial communities from Rifle, Colorado - Rifle CSP2_plank lowO2_0.2 (SPAdes) (version 2) | ecosystem: Environmental > Aquatic > Deep subsurface > Groundwater | place: Rifle... | reverse complement strand
GTGGCTGATTGCGAAGCAATCAGACGGAGGATTTATGGAGACAAACTCAGAGTTAGAGTTTGTCTCTCCCAAATCACCCGTCATCGCACTTCGTGCGATGCCACCCTCTTTTTCAAAGAGGGTTTTGAACCAAACCTCCTTTGAAAAAGGAGGTGGCGCGAAGCGCCGGAGGATTTGTGGAGACAAACTTTAAATTAGAGTTTGTCTATCTCAAATCACCCGTCATCGCACTTACGTGCGATGCCACCCTCTTTTTCAAAGAGGGCTAACCTCCTTTGAAAAAGGAGGTGGCGCGGAGCGCCGGAGGATTTTTGGGAGATAAACTCCAATTCAAAGTTTTTGTCTCCCAAAAATCACCCGTCATCGCACTTACGTGCGATGCCACCCTCTTTTTCAAAGAGGGTTTTACTTGCCCAATGCACTCATCAAAATTTTGTAAAGAAATCCGTTTAGCATCTCCATAATTGCCGGGCCAAATTTGATCAAACCGATGGAAAAAATCACCATCACTGAAATCACCACGACATATTTCAAAGCATTTTCCATGAATAATTTTTTCATCATCTCGGTTTGATCTTGTTGCGCCGCCTTGTTGCGCGAAGCCTTTTTTGCCTCTTCGAGTTGTTCCTCTTCGGTCATCTCTTCCTGATTTTGCTCTTCACCTTCCTTGTTTTCATCTTCCTGATTTTGTGCGGCAGAATCTTCTTTCTTCGCCGATTTTTGCGATTTGGCGGCAGAAGTTTTTTTGCTAGATTTTTCGCTGATTTGCTTTTTCATGAAAGAGAAAAGCAAGTCTTTGTTTTGCTTAGACATAGACGAAATTATGAATTTATGATTTACGATTTACGAATCATGAACCTCTCGCAAATCGTAAATCGTAAATTTTCATGGAATCATTCCTTCTCTTCCCTCTCCTCGCTATAATCCTAATCTCAACAGCCTCATCTATTCTCGGCGTTTTCGTATTGTGGAAAAAATTGGCATATTTTGGCGATGCCTTGTCGCACGCAATTCTGTTTGGATTAATATGCGGCGCATTTTTTGAAATAAACCAGATTTTTGCTTTGATGATATTTGCCATAATTTTTGCCGGCGCGGTTTCTTCTCTGTCGCAAAATCGTTATTTCAACAAGGGAACAATTGTGATGATTCTGTCATATTTTTGTGTCGCTTTGGCGATAGTTTTAAATGATGTTTTTTCCTCCGGTTTTAATTTTACATCCTACATTTTCGGCGATGTTCTTACCGTGGGAAGCACTGAAATCACAGCGCTTACAGCAATCACGTGCTCAACAATTTTTTATTCAATTTTTGCCTTCAGAAAAATTCTTTTGATCAACGCCAATCCCGATCTGGCAAAAATTTCGGGAATCAAAACTGAAAGATGGAACGCATCTTTTCTGATTTTATTAAGCCTCACCATCGCTTTTTCAGTGCAAATTGTCGGAATTTTGCTGATGACCGCGCTTCTGATTTTGCCTGCTTCAATCGCAAGAATTTTTTCTACGTCAGCAAAACAAATGATGGTTTTAAGCCTGATTATTGGCATCACAATTTCCGCCACTTCTTTTGCAATCGCAAACCGGTTCAACCTCACTTTGGGCCCGACAATCATTGTGATTTTTGGCATTATTTTTTTTCTCTCCCTGATTCGTGAAAAACTTCGTGAAAAACTTTGAAAAAAAAACCGCAATTGTTTTGTTCAATCTTGGCGGACCGGATAAAATTTCAGCGGTCAAACCTTTTTTGTTCAACCTATTCAACGATAACGCAATCATCAACCTTCCACAACCTTTGCGCTTTCTTTTGGCAAAATTTATCTCGGCAAAAAGATCAAAAAAAACCCAAAAAATTTATGAACAAATCGGCGGCAAATCACCGCTTTTGGAAATCACGCTTTCACAAGCACATTCGCTTGAATATGAGCTTTCTTTTTTTGGTAATTTCAAAGTTTTTGTGGCGATGCGTTATTGGCATCCGCTAGCATGTGAAGTAGCAAAGGAAGTTGAAAAATATCAGCCGGATCAGGTGATTTTATTGCCGCTTTATCCACAATTTTCTTCAGCAACCAGTGCATCTTCGATTAAGAATTTTTTACAAAATTTTTCTGCAAAAATTCCGATAAAAACAATTTGCTGCTATCACGAAGAGCCGGATTTTATCAAATCGCACACTTTTCTAATCAGGCAAAAAATTGCTGAATTTTATGACGGCAATTTCGACAAATTACGTTTTTTATTTTCTGCCCACGGTTTGCCACAAAAGCTGATCAACAAAGGTGATCCCTACGTTTTTCAAATCAATCAAACCGCCGCGGCAATTGTAAAAAATCTTGGCGATGTTGCCCATGTCGCAAATCAACTTTCTGAAAAATCCGAATCCTTTATTTGCAATAACTCGTCGAGTTTAAAAATGGTAAGAAATGGGGATTTGCGACAGTCTCATATTGATTTCAGAATCTGCTATCAGTCAAAAGTTGGTCCTTTGCAATGGACACAACCAAGCCTTGAACACGAGCTTGGCAAGGCAATTCTGGATAAAAAAATTCCGGTAATAATTCCGATTTCTTTTGTTTCCGAACATTGCGAAACCTTGTTCGAGCTTGATGTAAAATATAAAAACCTGGCATATCAGCTCGGCACAAAAAATTATCTGCGCGTGCCGGCATTAAACATCGAGGGACATTTCATCAAAGCTTTGGCAAAAATGGTGAGAAATGCTGATGATTTGCAAACAAAAATCTGTCCGAAAAATTTCAAATTATGTTTCAAAAATGATTGAAATTGACATCGCAACTAAAAGCAAAAAATGGCGCGGGTTGGAAAATCTTGTCAAAAAAACCTGCCTGAAACTAATCCCGATAACCGAGCTAAAAAAACTCCTCAAAAAAAACATCAGGCTTGAGCTTGCAATTTTGCTGGTTTCGGATCTGCAGATGAAAAAGATCAATTTCAAATTCCGGCAAAAAAACCAGCCAACCAATATCCTTTCTTTTCCGGCTCAAACTAAATCCATAGGCAATCACCTGTTTCTAGGCGATATCGTAATTTCCATCGACAGATTACAAAAAGAATCCCTGGCACAAAAGAAAAAATTCGAACATCACTTGACGCATTTAATTCTGCACAGCATTTTGCACCTTCTTGGCCATGATCATGAAGATGAAACATCGGCAAAGAAAATGGAAAATCTGGAAATAAAAATCCTGCAAAAATTAAGAATTAAAAATCCCTATCAGTGAGAATCTATCGACAGCTGAAAAATATCATTGATCACCTTCCGACTGCCAAGAGAGCCGAAGCCGTATTAGCGGCATTTCACTGCAAAGTACACTATAAAGGTTTATCCGCAAAGGAACTTCATGAGGCAATGGCGCTTGCTGCTGCAAAGGCTGGCGGGATTAAAGAAGCAGACATGCCACAATTTTTACATGATAATTGTGGTTATGAAGAAGGAGATGCGCGGGCGTTATTGGACAGAACCGGAGATTTCAAAACACTGGTTGATGAGGCTGTTAGTGACGTTTCCACAGCAAGTCGTAAACAAGAAATTACAGAAATTCTTCCAGAACATGCTGCAATTGACGATGATCCAAAATTTAAAGATATTCTAGTCGCTATTGCCCGTTCTTCAGCCAATACTGATCAGGCCTACAGATTCAAACACTTTATCTATGAAATGTATGCCCAACAGCGTGCCTATATCAGATTTCAACAAGCCGTTGGCAAACATGTAGAAACTCCGGATCAAAGAGTAAGATCGCGCGACTTATTACTCACAGAAGTAGCATCCTACAGCCAAGCAGTTAGAGACAGAATGAGCGCGGGAACTCAAGAAGATGCCGGCGAGTTTCTGACGCCGCTGTTTGATGCTCTGTATGAAAGCAATCCTTTGTTAGAGGAAATGACATCGAAACCGGATGATACTACTCATGCAGAATCAACCGTCCTTACCCCGTGCAATGTTATTCATCTTGATGTTCCGTCAGAAGCGACAACAGTTACAAAAGTTACAGAAATGTTTACGCAATTCTGCGGGGAAGAAAGAGTCCAGACAGGAAAAATACAACACCGAGAAATCAAAGTAGCACAGCCTACACAGGATGTGATGGTGATATTGAAGCGCTTTCAATATACAGAAAGAGGAAGTGTAAAAATCAGATACAGAGTCACGCTAGATAATATTTCTTTACCCGTTCAGGAAACCGGAGAAAACAAAACATATACAGCAACTGCCTTTGTGGTTCACACAGGAAGCCCATCAAGCGGGCATTATGTGGCATATATCAAGGAAAGCGATGAGAAGTGGTATTGCTATAATGACAGCAGTAGAACGGAAATATCAGGAGATGCTCTAACCGCAGCAATGGGCGATGCCTATCTGGTGAAATATTCGCCACCGAAAGCAAACTTGCCAGATAAGCAGGAGGGCACAAAAAACACCGGCAATAGCTGCTATCTCAATGCCGCTTTTGCCTTTGCACTTTCTTTTACTTCTCTGCATGAAAGCGAGAAGGAGAGAAGAGCTCCTGATTTAGATATCGATGCAGAATCTGGTCTTTTTGATACTGGAGCAGATATAGGAAGTAGGGAGAAAAAAGAGACATCGCAATCAACGCAATCAAGATCACGAACATTCAGCAGAAGTAGCAAACCCGCAGCGAAAGATTTAGAAGAAAAAAAACAAGTCAGGGAAGAAAGAGGAAAAAAATTATTACGTGATTTTAAGGAATTAAGCGACAGCGACGAGATTCATCCGAAATTAAAAGCAATAAGATATCAGGTACAAGTTGCGAGACGTGCTAAAGAAATAACAGCAACAACCCAAACCCAAATAATGGTGGAGGTGGGGGTGCTGATTCAGGAAATATGTGATAAATATCGCGAATCAGATGACGACATCGTCAAAGGTGGTTTTCGCGATGAATTGCTGATATGTTTTGATAGGCTTGCAACCTACCTAAAAGCAGATTTCAAGACAATAGCAACGATAAGCGATACAATAAAAAATGTAAAAAATCTGGTTCCATTTGAAGTGGATACAGCAGCTGAAGATGCAGATATCGCAGGCACAGATGAAGTAAAAAAACGCATCGCCAAAGCGCAAAAGGCCAGAAAAATTGCGGAAAAAAAACTGGAGGTTGAAACACTTCGGGCCAATATTTATCAGGCTTTTCTTGGCTCATTACCACCAAAGTTGGAAAGAGACGAAGTTGAAGCAGTTATAGACCTGATTGGAAAGATGAAATTTGTTTCACCGCGCGACATGGGTGAAGAAGGCGAAATAGATGAAGAAGGCAAAGCTTCCCCTGAACTCAAACATTACAGAATTCTCTGTCTTAAAAATTTCCTCGATCGCGCATATCCAACAAAAGGCGGTGCCACCATATCGGTTGAGGATCTTAACCATGTTATCACTTTTATTACCGAACAACATTTAACTCTTGACGAGGTTAAGGAATTACTTGGTGGCTGCAATATTGACTTGTCTACTGAAGAAGTCCAAACAGCAATAAGGCAGCTTTACAAACGGCACCTAACCACTGATCTGGAAGCAATACACTGGTATGATGAAGGAGAAACCGACGAAATAACTCAACCTCAAGGTTACGCCGAATGGGAGGAGCATAAAGTCGAAATAAAAACCTGCGGCCAAACTTTTATAGAAGAGGAAATAAATTCTGTCGCGCTTGAAGCAAAAGATGATCTACCTTCATTTTTCGACAAATTAGCCAAAAAGGAAAAAGAGATTTATGAGCGCGAATTGCGCAAGAAAGCGCTTTATTGTCTCTATGAAGTAATCAGGGAGCAATATGAATATACTGTCGTCGACAAAATCCATTCAAGAAAAGGTTGGTGGGAATCAGGCGCTTCTGATATTGAACGAGCAATACAGGCATTTCCTGCCTTACTTGATCAACTAAAAAAATTAATTGATCACATCGATGAAGATGAAGCCAAAAAAACAACAGAAAAACTACTGAATAAATTCAGCTTTCTGCGTCAGGTAAGATTGGAAGACGGGACAGGAAAAAGTAAACTATATGCGGCATTAAGAGCGGTATCGGAAGGAGGCGTCACCTATACTAACGGAAGAACAATAAACAAAACAGGCGCCGGCACATTAAGCAAACTGGGAGATTTTTTTATCCCACTAGATTTTTTACCACTGGAAGCGGCAAGATCAGAAGAAGATCAGTATTATGAAAGTGTTTATGTAACGTTCGGCGATTTTAGAAGGCTTGAAGACGGAACCGACAAAGGAATCCTGGAATGGAGCCTTGAGTGCATATCAGGCCAAATTACAAGATTGGGAGAAGATAAATTTGCTGAAATTGAATTCCAGTTCGATGGAGAACAAACCAAAACCCACAAAGTAGTCGCATATAAAAAAGATGGCGTAAATAAATGCAAAGTAATTTTCTACATCAGGGAAAATCCCGGCGAGGAAGAGGAGAGGCTGATTAATGCCTTTGTTGCAAATCACAAAGAATTGCTCGCCAGAATTTGCAGCACTCCAAAATATCAAAATTTTGCTGCCGCTTTGGTTGATCTTGCGGAGAAAGGCATAAGCGCAAATGATCTAGCCAGTGGTTATCAGCAATTATTCCAACGCGAATATCTGCAGGCCATAGAAAGCGGCAAAAGAGATGTGGTAATGAGCGATGTCATTGATCCGCTCGGATTGCCGGCAATTCTTGATGCCATATATCACAAACATATCCATCTCGACCGGCTGGAAGTTTCATTCAGAGCGCAGGCGGTTTTGCTTCCGGAATTGGAAAAATTTTACAGCAAACAAAGGGATGAGGATAAATTACCGCCCGCCCATGTTTTTGTTAAAGAGCTGGTTATCAGAGAGGATGAATTTGCCGATAAAAATAACCTAAGGGACTCGCTGTTTTATCTGGCAAAACTGGGAATAAAAAAACTGACACTGATTTCTCGCAATCCAAAAGTTTTGAACCACAAGCAACATCAAAATGAAATATTGGAATTATTGCATTTCATCGAGAAAAACGAGCTCGACATTGAGCTGGATTATCCATTTTATTATCACCCAAGACAGGAAGAAAAAGATGCAGCAAGAGCGGTTGTAAGAAAAATCAGGGCCAAGGCAGCTGATGATGCAGTATCGGAAATAAGCGATGAGGAGGAAGAAACTGATGCAAAAAAACCAGTCGGAAAAGAAGGCGGTGCTGTCAAAGTCCGATTCGAAGAACGCCCCACAACCTCTCCCGAATCCGTCAAAGGCCATGGCCATGCCAGATTAGTCAGCGGCAAAGCCAGTGTTTCGGTTGAACAAACTCAAGCTTTACAACAGGAACAGGAACAGGAGCAGGAACAGGAGCAAGAGGAGGAGATGGATGAAAATCAGCGCTTCAACGAAGATCGTTTAATCAGACGCAGAAATATTTATCAAAAATCGCATGGTCCCGGCGGCAAATTAAAATTTCCCGAAACCCTTAAAGCACGAAACGAAGAGGAATTACAAACTGCCTGGGATCAAATCACCGGCATGACCGGCATTGCTGGCGATGGCGTAAAATTTGCCGATGAAAGAGCCAGAATCAGCGCGATGACAATCGATGCCGCCGAGATGCTCTATAGTTATTGGAATGACGGCATATTTGCTCCCGGCCTCAATTTGCTTTATCTGCCGGAAGGTTTCTATCTGTGCAAAAGAGGTGATGACATTGTCCTCGATTTCAACATCAGTCGCAAATCGGCAAAATCACCTTATCCCCGCCTCACTTTTGACCGGGTTCGGGAATATGCTTATCATGATGATATATACAACTATGCAGCGTTGGGAAGGCCTGGATTTCGTAATTATTTGATGGGATGTGTTGGTGCCGATGAAACGAAGCAAAATATTGAAACAAGATACAGCAGATTATTTACAGACAGAGAAGACTATCAGATACCATTTTTTAAATGCCTCTATCACGGTGATTTAAGCTCTTTAAAAACATTCCTGACAATTTGCGAAAACATCAAACACAGCGTTGGGGAAGAACGTTTTTCGTTATTTAAACAATTCTTCCTCGATCCGGTTACCGCAAATCAAAATTCCGGCTTTAACTTCTTCATCGAAACCGAGCATTTGGAGCTATTAAACCGCTTATGCTCGATGTCAGAAACAGAACAGAATTTTTTCTTTTATCTCGCTGGAAGAAACCGCGAAATAGCGCCAAATTTAAACCCATTATATCTGATTGATTCATTCATCGAATTCCGCCGCACATTAGATTCTTTTGGAATAACAGACGAAAATTTTCCGACAAAGTTCGATCTTCAAGGCGATGGCGATATGAGGGTGTTGCTGTATCGGATGACAAAAATCCTGACTCATAAAGCATGCGAGGGTAAACGTCCGGAGATTTTGAGACAAATTTGCGCCGGAGAAATTTCTCTCGCTGAAAAAGGAGCCTATCACGCCTTGTTTGTTGATGGTTTTGAGCAGCTGGATAAGGGTATGGAGTTATCACCTGACAGAATGGGAAGAACCTATTCTTATGCGAGGTCACTGACAGAATTAAGAAATCTGGATGTAGAATATGCTGAGTTGGCTGTCAATTTCTTGCGCCACATCGCAACTCCCGTCAAAAACCCAACAGAGAAGAAAATAGTTTTTGAAGAATATACTGATGAATTCGGACACAAGGTTAGCGCACTTGAACAGGCAAAGAATTTTTTGGCAGATTTGGAAAATCTCGAGGGTATCGGGGAAGACAAGGGTATCGGAAAAGACAAGGGTATCGGGGAAGAAGATAAAAAAAATCTATTAAAGCTGCTTATCGATTTTCCACCGCAGCAACATTACAGAAAAGGATATATCGATTTCCTTTATTTTATTATTAAAAGCAAAATTCCTTCATTTTGTCAATTATGCGAAACCATCAAAGACAATAAACCAAGCTTTGATGATCTGGCCTTTATCGCTGCTGCAACTCAAAAATATCCGAATGATAAAGTAAGAGTATTCACCGAAAATTTGACAAAAACCAAAGGTCACGATTGGAAATTTTATTCCAGAATTTTTCAAAATATTGCAGCGAGAACATCAGAATTTTTTGATTTCAATGAAGCTTTCAAACTTCTTGAACCTGGATGCAACCCAAGCACCGAAACAGACTTATTTCCCCAGATTTTCACTCTACTAACTCTTGTTCGAATCAGATACACATCAGAACAGTTGGATGCACTGATTGCAGCCGCTAAAACTCTCGATCCAGCAAAACTTTATGATTTATGCACAATCAGGCTGATAGCTGGATCAACCTTGGTAACAATCGATGAACTGACACGATTCATTACAGAATACCAAACCAAAACCGGCGACGAAAAAGCAGAATCATTAGCCACTTTTGTAACAGCAAAACTCGAGGCAGAATTACAACCTCTTTCCTCCAAGAAATCCGATTATTACACCACTAAACGTTTATTCCGTGATTATGAAGGAAGATTCAAAGAAGCGGGGTTAGATGGGGATGGCAGACAAATCTTCACAGATGTCGCACACAATCTGAATCCACCAATAATCGAAAGAAGACATGACACACCAACAAGAAACTTTGAAATGAAGGTGAGGATTGGTGATGAAATAAAAACCGTAACAGAGAAGATGAGTTATGAAGAATTTCTTGTTTTGATCGGAGCTGATGATGGGGATGTTGTTAAATGTTCTCATCGCCTCCACGTCACGAAAAACCCACAAATAAGTAGGCAATGTTTTGAAGATCGAGACCAGATGCGGAAGGTTTGGGATGAAAATATGGTATATAAGTGGTTGCCCGATAATCGGATGATATTTTTTATTAATCTAACCATCGATAAACAACCAGAGGCCTCACTTCAAATTCCACCAGAAAGGCGGATGAAGTACCAACCAATATTTGAAGCCGCCTTAAAAGCAGGCGAGACCACCAATACCCAATCAACATTCCACGATTTCTGTCTGGAATTATTATTCATGAAAGCCGTGGTCGGCGAGAGGGAAATGGATTTGAAAGATGTGAGAAGATTAAGAGGAATTGAAAGAGAGCTAATAGGATTTATTAAAGAAAAACTGGGAATAGCCAACTTCACAACTTTTGATGCCAACAAAGAACAGATAATTTCCCTCTTTGACACCATCGCACTTCTTAACCAAAAATTCCCCAATGATCTGGAAGTAATTTTAACCGCATTTCGACATAACGAATCTTTAAATATCACTGACGAAAACCGAAATTTTTTCCTCAAAAGACTAAAATTATTCGCCACTTCCTGCGAAAAAGATTTTCCGATAGATTTCTTTTATTATTGCCTTGAGAACAAAAACCTGAATCCGGGATTAATCAGAAGAGTCGTCGACAACCCGCTGGTTAAAACAGAAACCAAGGAAAAATATGTTATTTTGCAACCAGATGTGGTTGCGATAGTTGGACTTGATGAAGTCGGCACAAGATTACAGGCCTTATTTGAGAGATGTAAAAAGGATGATAAACATGATTTTGATCCTGATTTGCTGGATAGAATTTATGGCAAGGCAATTCATTTTATAAACCAAATTTCCTTTTCAGAAGGGATTGATGATATTGCATCATTAAACAGATATGCCCGCTCCTATTGCTCCCGCATCACCGACATTTTACAGGCAATCGAAGGTTATGTTGAAACTCTGGAAACAGAAAGAGACCCGCTTGAGAAATTTAGAATCAAGCAAAACATTGATAATCTGGTTAAAATAATCGAAGCCGGCTTTGCTTTGGAAACAGATGAAGATCATAAAAGCTATCTCAAATTTCTTGATTACACCATAGAAACACTGATCCGCGGTGGAAGAACAGACACAACAAAAGCATGCGCTGATTGGGAACATTACCAGCATTTAGCCCTTAATTTCCTTGAGCATTCAAAAATCGAAAATGTCGATAAATTCACCAAATTCTGTAATCTTGTTTTGGAAAAAGAACATGGAGGATGTGAAAAATTAAGAGACTTATACACCGATACCCACACCCATTTCGACAAACTGACCAGCTATTTTGATGATGATAATGCGGATTATAGACAGCTGCAGGAACAAGGTGAAGAGCTTAAAAAATTAGAACAAGACAGAGCTGCATTTGATACAACTCAGGAAGAACTAGAAACAAAAAGTGAATCACTAAAAAAACTGCAAGAATATGCTAAACGAGCGATAGCAGGATTAACAAAACTTGGTTCAGATCGGCTTAGTGCATATAAACTATTTCGTCTACAAGATGATTTTAGGAAGGATAAATTTAATGAAACTGTACCAGGACATTATGCAATATTTTCTAAACTCATAACGGAAATAGAAAATCTATTAACAGCAATAAAACTCATAGGCGAAGAACCAAGCTCCACAAAATTGATGAGAGAGAAATTGATAAAAGAGATGGAGGAAGAACTAGATGGATTAAATTATGATAATAACGAAGCTGAAAATATAGCCTCAATAATCCAACATCTCGATTCCGAAATCTCCAAAACAGAAAAATCCCTGAAGGAAGTCAGTGGTGATTTCGATGGTTATGTCAAAAGGCTACAAACCGCAACCGATCGTGATCCAACCGGAAGTCGTGATGTTGATTTGCACGTACAATTCGATGATTCATCCCTGTTTCTTGCCGATCGCATTAATCGTTTGATCAGTCAAGGTAGAGAAGAAGATGCCGGTCATATTCGCAGACAAATCCGGCTTCGCAGACAAATCCAGCATAGCTTTCATCTGATAAATAGCGTCGGCAGAGTATATGCCAAATTTAGCAAGAAAGACCTTCAGGAAAAAATAAAAAAGGTCAGTCAATCCTTGTCAAACAGCGTGGATTTAGCTCCCGAAAAAAAATACGGCGCGCAAATAGAATTGCTTGCCTTGCTGCGTGAATCATGTTTTCGCGTTGATCACAAATTTGCCTATTCAACACAATTTTTGCCGATTCTTTATCTGATGCATGCAGATGAAGATGGCGCCAAAAAGCTAATGGCTGAAATTGCCACCGGACAAGGCAAAAGTCTGATCACGGCGCTTTACAGCTCATTTCAGGCTTTATCCGGCAATGCGGTTCATATCACCTCTTCAACCGATGCCCTTTCAATCAGGGATTATTTTGAGAATAAACGTTTCTACGAATATATCGGCCTCGAATCCTTCTACATAGACAATAACGGCATCAGCAAAGGTGGCGCCTACAAAAAGGGCGCGATTTATCATTCCAGCCAAAGCAATCTCTATTTCTTCTGCGCCAAAGCGCATCTTGAAGGCAGATCGGGAGTTGTTGCGGTGGGAGACCGTGTTCTAATCTCCGATGAAGCAGATACCATGCTTGACAACAAAACCACCTGGAGATTGGCGGTTGGGGATGAAAGGGAAAATAAGCTGAAAGATTTATATCCGATTGTTAACGGATTCTATGCCGAAAATAAGGATGAAATCGACGATATTCCAGCCCTAGAGGATGGTCAAGAGGAGGCAGCAAATGAAATTGCCAGGAGTTTTCTTGATCTGTTAAGAAGGGATTATCTCGATTTATACAACGCCTTAAATGATTCAGTCGGCAATAGTGAAGAATTACTGCTAGATAAGGCAAAATCCCTGCTGGCCTCCGCGCGCTACGCCGCAACTCTTGCGGAAGGCAAGGATTACATGGTTGAAGCGATAGAAACCAAAATCCGGGAAGCTGGTGAAGAAAAGGTTCGAAAGGTCAATGTCGCAAGAATCATCAAATCTTCCGGCGAGCCGGATCGTTATTCATCATGGGGAGACGGTGTACAACAATTGCTTCACGCAAGACTTGAAAGAGAAGGAGGGGGAAAATTCGCCTGCGAAGTTGAAAATCTTTCTCTAACTGCCGGAACCGGAAGACAATTAACCAAATATTTCGGCCATTTTGTTGGCATCACCGGAACGATGGGCGTTGAGGAAGATTTGGATTTACTACGCGAAACATTCGGCGTTCAGGATGCGGTCAATATTCCAACTCACCGGATTTCCAGAAGAAAAGATTTGGATGGGGTGATGGTTGATGATGATGCCGCGCAAGTTGAACTATTGACAGAAATCTGCCGAGGAGATCACGAAGACGCCGCACAAAATCGTGAAGATCAACAACCAATGCTGGTAATTTGCGACACTATGCGCGCTGCTGATGAGTTGTTTGAAAAAATGAAGTCTGATACCAATGTTCAAATCATCTCCGGCAGAGAAACAACTTTTGAACTGGAACGTAAACTGGAAAGAGCCTCAAAAAAAGGCATCGTCACAATTTCCACTCCATTTTCCGGACGCGGAACCGACATCAAAACTGATCATCCAAAAGGACTTTATACCGTGCTGCTTTCAGTATTTCCCGATCGCACCACCGCACAGGTTAAAGGCAGAAGCGGCAGAAATGGCTGGCCAGGAAAAACCATCTCGATCATCGATCGCAAGAAATATGCAGCAATTCTTGATACACATGGCGAAAAAGTGCCAGACTGCAAAGATCCGGCAGAAACACAAATCAGCTACATCAGAAAACAACTCTACGCCAAAGACCGCGAAAGCACCAAACTACAAGTTGCGGAATCGGAAGCAGCCGAAGATCTGTTTCTACAATTTTGCCACTATAAGAGAGCGATCATGGCCAATAATGATCGCTTTGCCCCGGACGAAGTCAGCACCCTGTCCTCCGATCTTGATAAAAGATTTGCCAGCTTCATGAGCAGCAAATTCGCTTATTACAAAAACCAATATGAGCTGGGAGAAGAGTTTGATAAAGACCAGTTTGATAAGGCGGTTGAGGAACCATTGCTTGAGGAGTGGGAAGGTTTTATCGAAAAACAGCTATTGTCGGAATTAAGGCTTAAGCCGGAAGAAGATAAAAAACTTGAAACACAAAGCGAAGAATTGGCGCAAAAAATAAGATCAGAAGTTGATACAAATATTAGAAGTTATCAAGCCACTCTGAACGCGCAGGCTGGAATGGCGTCTTTCCACGAAAGAGCAAAGGTAACTGCCGATTATGCGCAACAGAGAAGGGCTTTCTATCACTATCATAGAAGAACTTATAGCGACGAGGATGAGGAGGTAAGATCACTATCACAAAAAGCCAGAGATGCGATTCACAAAGAGATGGCGCTCAGAAAAGTATGTGTTCCAACCGGAGAATTAAGTTATGAAATTTATCACCAACTTTATCTTGGAAAGGCAGGAAATTACACGGGGATGCAGCTTCATATGCTATCCATGGCTCATCTGCATGATCATGGATATAAAATAAAAGGCCTTAGCGAAGAAATAGCAGAAACTGAAGAAGGAAAAATAAATGGAGTTGTAAGCCTGCAGGAAATGATCACAACATCTCAAATCGGATTTGTTGTTCCAAAAACAGGGGAAGGAAAGCAAAAATTAAAACAGCAATTAAAAGAGGTTTTGAAGGGGTTGTTAGATGGAGAGCCTAAGGAAGTAGAAAATGAAAAAGATTTAAGCCCTAAAGAGTTTGTTAAAGCATTCCTTGAAGCAAATCCAATTCCAAACATCACTTTCGGCCGAGAAGGAGAAGAAATACTCGAGAAAAAAGAAGAATATGTTGATGATGACAATGAGCTGTATGTCTTAAATTTTGAAGATTTAGCAAGTCGAAAAAAGTTTAAAGAAAAAGCAAAAATACCGGATCAAAAAGCAAAAATACCGGATCAAGAAGATGGTATTAAATGGGTTTTTAGCCAGCCCGCTACCAAAAATCTCACACAAAAACATGACTGGTTCTGGGGCAGAAACAAAGATCACAAAAATGTGATTTTATTTTATCCGCAGGAAAGTTTGGAGAAAGCGCTGGAGAAAAAAGGGAAAATTCAAGAAGAAGCAATACAAGCCAAGCTTGATGCAGGAGAAGATTTTAAAATCATGGTGCCATTGTCAAATGGCGAAGTTGTTTATGTTGATTGGGATAAATTTTCTTCCACTGAAGCAATAGAAAACACTGAATGGCAAGAATTTAAAGCAAGAGTAGCAACAGTTGAAGCAAGTGAGAAAAGATCACAACACGAATCCCTAACCAAACAACAAATCGCTTCCCTATTCATCCGCGAAATTTTAAGCGGCCGTGAGACTGGCAGCAAACCAAAAACTATTCCCGAGGAAGACAGCAAATTCGCAACCTTCAGAGATGAGCTATTATGCGAAGACAATGCCAGCTTCACTCGCGCTTTAGGATATCATGTTGAAAGCGTAAAAAGAGGCAAGGCCGAAGATGGCGCAAGCGAACATTCGGATGATAGCAGTGAAATTATGAGTAACGGATTGTTCCGCGAAGAAAGCGTTAACATTAAACGATTTGATACAGTTCGCGATGCCTTATGTGATGAATGCAGCACTGATTTTGATCTTTCAAAAGCAACACGAGACTTAATAACCCAAATCACAACAATTCCCGATTGTAAACACGACACATGCGACGATTTCATCGTGCCAAATATGCCGGAAATGAGCGACCTGCTGAAAAGATTTGCCAAAGAAAGAAATCTGGATCTGGAAGATGAGGTGGTTGGAGAAGGAAGAAAAGAGGATGAAAAAGAAATAGTCTTCACCTTAAGAGGAGATACGGCCAAACGTGGCTTTTGTGAAAGGTTGCAAGAATATGTCACACAAAAACGAGTGAATTTAACAGACCTGATTGATCAGGTCAAAAATCACCTGAATCTGCACAAATTTGAAGATAGAGATAAAAAGAAAAAAATCGGAAAATTTTATTTTGACAAAGAAAGTGAAGATATTTTTGTTCAAAATAAGGAAGGAAAATTAGAAAAACTTCCATGGTGCAAGAGAGAAGGAGCTTTGAAAGCAATGTTGGCAACTCTCAATACAGAGAGAGAAGCTAACACACCGGCTTATGTGATAGAGCTAGCCTTTATCAAAGCCAATGGCATGGACAGAAAATTCCATCTATCCAAAAAAGATTTTGAACAAGAAGGATTGTCAGAAACAATAGATGCGGAAACAATAAAATTAATGGCTTTGCGACCGGAAAAAGATCAAAATCCTGCCGTGTTATATTATCCTGAATTTGTTGGTCTAACCATTGATTTCGAAAGGGTTGATCAAGAATATCTCGAAAAATTTTTTAAACACGCCTTCTATGCCGATTTCCGCAAATGCACCATTAAGAACCTTGATTTATCAGGCATGACGCCGGAGATGAAGAAAACCATAGACACCATGGTTTTTCACAATTGCACTTTTAAAGATGTTACACTGCCAGCACCAGAAGATTTTCGGTTTAAATGGTCAAGTATCACAGCGGCTAGTGGAATAGAGGAAAAAAATCTTGAACCAAAACCAACAATAAAACCGAGAGAAACAAGCAAGCTTGACCAATCGGCAGAAAGACAAAGATCGCAGGAAAGACTACGCCCATCCCCATCAACCATACCAACCAGCGCCACTCAATTAGCTATGGCAAGATGCGGAATCGCAGCTGCAGCAGCTTAAGAACCTGTCCTAAATCTTTTTTAACCCCATATTTTACGGTTGTTCTTAAAATTTGTGTCCAGAAAAAACAGATCCTGAAACAAGTTCAGGATGACAATTAGCGCCAATTCCGAATAAGAACCTGCCTAAATTTTTCTCGATCTACTCCCCTCTCCCCTTGTGGGAGAGGGTTGGGGTGAGGGGTAAATTTTAAAACATCAATTCAGAAATTTTGGCCATGTCGCAAATCAACTTTCTGAAAAATCTGAACCCTTGATTTACAAGGGCTTGTCGAGTTTAAAAATGGTAAGAAATGGGGATTTGCGACAGTCCCATTTTGGAAAGAATCGATTAAAAAAGTTAATACCCCTCACCCTAACCCTCTCCCACAAGGGGAGAGGGAACTAATCGAGATTGGCTTGATGCCTTATCCGGAATTGGCGTAGATAAAGCTGCGGAACTACAACCAATCTTCAATCCCATCCAGCACAACCTCCTCCAACCTCACTGAATCAAGCTGGTTGATTTGTGGAATGCAGGTTGGGGAAGTAACGTTGATTTCGGTTAGATAATCGCCGATCACATCAATTCCGACAAAAAATAATCCGCGTTTTTTTATCTCGGGGCCAATACGTTCGCAAATTTCTTTTTCCCTTTGCGACAATTGCATTTTTTGCGCCACGCCGCCGGTGTGAAGATTGGCGCGCACATTATCACTCTGCGGAACACGTGCCACACCGCCGGCAAATTTTCCATCAATCAGAATAATTCTTTTATCGCCAAATCTGACTTCCGGCAAAAATTTCTGCGCGATGAGAGAAGTTTGATAAGCTTTAGTCATCAGCTCAAAAACCGAAGCAAGATTTGGATCATTTTCCTCAAGCAATATCACACCTTCACCACCACAGCCGTAAAGCGGCTTGAGAATGATTTTGCCGTGTGTCTTGCGAAATTCCATAACCTTTTTGATTTCAGAAGTGATTAGGGTTGGCGGAGTTAAATCGGCAAATTCGGAGACAAAAATCTTTTCCGGACAATTTCTGATTTCGCTTGGATCGTTAATAATCAAAACCTGATTTCTGATTTTTTCTAGAATGTAGGTTGAGGTGATGTAGTTCATGTCGAATGGCGGATCCTGCCGCACTAAAACAACATCCATCTCGGTTAAATCGCGCTCCTTTGTTTCAAGAATTTCAAAGTGATTTTTTTTCTCCTTTTTGAGGCGGATTTTTTTTAGCGGCGCAAAAACTTTGCGCGCGGCAAAATCAAAATTTAGCTCACGCGGCAAATAATAAAAAATCTCATAACCGCGGTTTTGCGCGGCGAGAAGTATGGCAAAGGTTGAGTCGGATTCAATGTTGATGGATGAGAGCTCATCCATTTGAGCGACTAGTTTCATAAATAAGAATAATCGTAAATGTGGTTGTTATCAGAAATGTTGTATCTCTAAAATAGATCCTGAAACAAGTTCAGGATGACAAGAGGTGATTGTCATCCTGAACTTGTTTCAGGATCTAATTTCAGACACAACTTTGTACAACAACCCAGTTTCTAAGAACAATCGTAAATGCATCCCTCAACTCAAAAAATTTTCCCTTTTTTCGATCTTGGCGACTTTGTCTTGCGTGAAAAATGCGATGAGGATGTTGAGAATTTTTTTGCCTATTATTCCAATCCCGAAGTCAACAAATTCATTCTCTGTGAAATTCCAAAAACCCTCGAGGAGGCCAGACATGAGCTGCATTACTGGCGTAAAATTTTTTATCAAAATGACGGCGCTTATTTTGCCATCGCCGACAAGCAAACCGATAAGATGATTGGTTCAATCGGGTTAAGCAGTTTTAACTCATATCAAAGCCGCATCGAATTAAGTTATGATTTGGCACAGGAATATTGGCGACGCGGCATTATGACACGGGCAATTGAGCGCATAGTTCAATATGCTTTCGACGATTTGCGCGTAAATCGCATTGAAGCTTCGATTTCGGTTTACAATATCCCGTCAAAAGAGTTGTTGTTGAAATGCGGATTTGTTCTCGAAGGCATTCTGCGCCAACATCGCCTTCATCTTGGCCAATTCGTTGATGTTTATTTTTTCAGCATGT
>Ga0209343_10003894_pt1 | contig 18607 bp, 16 predicted proteins | sample RifCSPlowO2_02_FD_184026 | JGI IMG/M metagenome (GOLD analysis project Ga0209343, IMG submission 184026) | Groundwater microbial communities from Rifle, Colorado - Rifle CSP2_plank lowO2_0.2 (SPAdes) (version 2) | ecosystem: Environmental > Aquatic > Deep subsurface > Groundwater | place... | reverse complement strand
TATACCAAACTAAAAATCTATACTCCTAATTAAAAACAATTAGAAAACCTCCTCAACCAATTACGGTTTAACAATTTTGAGGAGGTTTATGGCTAAAGCTTATTCTTTAGATTTAAGGGAGAGGGTTTTTGATTTACTCGCAAAGGGTAAATCAAAGTTGTTTATTGAAGAAACTCTTGAAGTGGCAACGAAGACAATATTGAAGTGGCAGAGACGACATGAGGAGTTTGGTTCGATGGAAAGAATTGTTCCGGCGACAACCAGACCAAGAAAGGTGAGTTACAAAAAGGTTCGGAGATTCATTGAGAAAAATCCCGATAAAACCCTTAAAGAAATTGGTGAGAAGTTTGGAGTAAAAGATACGGCAATTCTCTACATCGCCAAAAAACTCAACATCACATATAAAAAAACGCTTCCTATACGAGGAAAGAAGGGAAGATTTGAGGCAAGATTACCAAATAATCTTAAACCAAATCCCAAAAGAAAATCTCATTTATCTAGATGAGAGTGGATTCGATCTAAACATGAAAAAGGAATATGGCTGGAAGGCAAGAGGACAAAGGCTTTACGACAATAGAAGTGGTAACAGAAAGAACAAAAGAATCACAGTTATTTCCGCTTATTCGAACCAAATAAAGCAGCTAATTGCTCCGATGTATTTTGAAGGAAACACCGATACCGAAATCTTTAACCAATGGATCGAAGAATTTCTGATTCCAGAGCTTAAGCCAGATCAAACCGTGATCATGGATAATGCCGCTTTCCATAAATCGCAAAGAACAGCAGAACTTGTTGAATCAAGACAATGTAGACTTCTTTACCTGCCACCATACTCACCAGATTTTAATCCGATTGAGCAGAAATGGGGACATGTGAAAAGTTTGGTAAAGAAAATCAGAGATAAATTTCAGAACTTTAATGAGTGTTTAGAAAGTGTTCTAGTGGGAGTATAGATTTTTAGTTTGGTATAGTCCGAATTCGGTGCTACTCCCTCTCCCCTTGTGGGAGAGGGTTGGGGTGAGGGGTAATATTTTGTGAGGGGTATTTTTTTGTGAGGGGTAAATTTTTGTGATGGAGGCAATGTTCTTCAAAGAGTAAGGTTGGGAGCATTTTTCTTAAGCGTTATTGGGGTTAAGATTAGCTAAAAAAATCACCAACTTTTTTGAAAAAACTTTCCGATTTCGGATTGTTAGCTTTGTTTTGCATCAGCTTGTCGAGTTTCATTAGTAATTCACGTTCTTCCCCGGTTAATTTCACCGGAGTTTCTATACTGATTTTGACATACATATCGCCTCTACGGCCACCTGAATTGATGATGCTCATACCTTTTGATTTCAAACGAAAAACATCATTATTTTGCGCACCTTCTGGAATTTGTAATTTGGCCTTTGTGCCGTCAATAGTTGGAATTTCAATGGCACCACCAAGCGCAGCAATTGTAAATTTAAGCGGGATTTCAAAATGAATATCGTCGCCTTTGCGCGTAAAAAACTGATGTTTGCGCAGCGAAATATAAACATACAAATCTCCGGCTGAACCACCGCGTGAACCAGCTTCTCCCTCGCCCGCCAAACGGATGCGATTTCCTTCTTCAACTCCGGCAGGAATTTTAACTGATAAGGTTTTTTCCTTATTAATTCGACCTTCACCTTTGCAAGTTTTGCACGGATTTTTGACAATTTGTCCAACTCCAGCGCAAGTGGTGCAAGTGCGTTCAACAATAAAGAAACCTTGCTGGGCGCGGATTTTGCCACTACCTTTGCAACTTGAACAAGTTTCCAATTTTTCACCGCCAGCGCCATTACAGGAAGTGCATATAGCAGGAATAGTGAAAGAAATTTTTTCAGCAGTGCCGCGAAAAGCTTCTTCCAAAGAAATTTCGAGATTATAACGCACATCGCTTCCGCGCTGTGCAGAACTTCTTTTTTTGCTTTGGCGCGCACCACCGAAATCACCAAAAATATCGGAAAAATTATTGAAAATATCGTTGAAATCAAAACCTTCAAAACCATGTCCGCCACCGCCAAAACCGCTCTGCCCTTGCCCAAAAGCCTGATGACCGAATTGATCGTAAGCTGATCTTTTCTGATCATCTTTTAAAACTTCATAAGCCTCTGTTGCTTCTTTGAATTTGGCTTCAGCTTCTTTATTTCCCGGATTGCGATCGGGATGATATTGCATCGCCAATTTGCGATAAGCTTTTTTAATTTCATCAGCGGAGGCGTTTTTAGCCACAGCAAGAATTTCGTAGTAATCGCGTTTGGACATAAAAAATTAGTGGTAAGTAGTTACTTGGTTCTGCTTTGCAAGCCACTTGCTGAACTTTTTAAATGCTTTGGCACGGTGAGAAATTTGATCTTTTTTTACAGCAGAAATTTCGCCAAAAGTTTTATCCATGCCATCTTTGGTAAAAATCGGATCATAGCCAAAACCTTGATTGCCACGAGGTGGAAAGGTTAATTCACCACCAACTCTTCCTTCAAATGAAATGGAAAAATTTGTTTTGGGATCGAAAAGTGAAAGATTGCAGATGAAAAAAGCGCTGCGATTTTTGCCAATTTTTTCTGCGATTTTTTTGAAAGCTTGTGGAAAATCTTTTTTACCATTCTCGTTAATAGCAAATCTAGCTGAGTGAATTCCAGGTGCATCTTTCATGGCGCAAACACACAATCCTGAATCATCAGCCAAAGCAGGAATGCCGATTTTTTCGCCATAAAATTTTGCTTTAATCAGAGAATTTTCGGCAAAATTTGCGCCGGTTTCTTCCGGTTCTCGCAAATCAAATTGAAATGATGGAATTGCTTCAATGCCAAGCGTTTTGAGCAGCGCTTCAATCTCAAAAAACTTCCCCTTATTGCCGGTGGCGATGAGAAGTTTTTTGAACGAATTTTTCATTATGCGGCAAGCGCTTCTTCACTTTTTTGTGCGGCTTCTTTGATCTTTTCCAGCTTTTCCAAAGCCTTTTTCTTGAGATTTGAACCTTTGGTTTTTGGCGCGAATTTCGGCTGGTATTTTTCAGCACCTTTAACACCAAGGGCCATCAAAAATTTTGCCACTTTTTCAGTTGGTTTAGCGCCAACAGAAAGCCAATATTCAACACGTTCCTTGTTAATGGAAACGCGCTTCTCATCAGAATCAGCAAGCAATGGATTGTAGGTTCCAAGCTTCTCCAAAAATTTTGAATCTCTTGGCGAAGTGTGATTGGTTGCAAGAATGCGATAATACGGAATATTTTTTCTTCCGCCTCTTGATAGACGAATTTTGATCATTGTTTAGTTTTTAAAATTGCTGACGGTAAGGAGGCGCGGCAAACTAGTAAGATAAAAGTTTTTTGCAACTATTCACTTTGTAGCGGGGCGCTGCACTTGTTCAAAGTGCGAGAAGCGCGGGCAATCGGGTTGGTTAGATAAAAATCAAAATCCTGAATCATAATCTGTTTATCGATAAAATCGGCTTTTATTGCACCCGATTTTACCCAATCTTTTTTCACAATTTCCGGCTCTTCAAGTTTGATTGCGGCTTCGAGCTTTTGCGCTAATTCCTGAATAATTTTGATATCTTCTCTGGCTTCGCCTGGCGCAAAAACGGCACGTGATGTTTTCTGTTTGCGACCTTCACAATTGAAATAAATCGCTTCTTTTTCACTGTAAGCGGCGGATGGTAAAATCACGTCAGCAATATGCGCACCACGATCACCATGAGTTCCGATATAAACCACGAAGCAATCTTTTAGCTTTTCAAAATCAATGTCGTCGTCAACTGCGTGTAAAATTACAAGTTTGATTTCACCTTTTTCAGTTTTGGATAAAATTTCAGAAACGTTCGAATCACCGACAAATCCAGTGATTAAGCCATTTAGCAAACCAGTTGATTTTGAAAGAAAATTAAAACCATTCCAAGACTGTCGCAAATCCCCATTTCTTACCATTTTTAAACTCGACGAGTCCTTGTAAATCAAGGGATCAGATTTTTCAGAAAGTTGATTTGCGACATGGCCATTCCAGCCATCACGAATCATGTTATAATTTTCAGCGATTTTTTTGGAATAGGCGCAAACCAGATCTCCATCTGACCTTACAACCACATCATGCCCTAAAATCAGCATGGGATTTTTGGCGTTTTTTAGCGTTTCTGCAAATTTTCCATGTCCATCAAGAATTTCTTTTAGCACCCAAATATCATCACCGAGATGTTCGTAATCATAGGTCAAATCGGCTTTGCAACCAATCGCAGCGATTTTTATTTTTTTGCTTAAAAATCTTTTTCTGATGCGAGCATTGATAATTGGTGCATCTTTGCGTGGATTCACGCAGATAAGCAAACAGACATCGGCTTCTTCAATTCCGGCAATAGTGGTGTTAAAAAGGTAAGATGCACAATCATAGGCATTGAATTTCTCACCTTTCAGACGGCAGTCAAAATTTCTTACACCGATTTTTTCCAAAAGATTTTTTAGCGCCAAATTTTCGCAAGCGGAAGAAAGCTGGCCGGACAAAGCAGCAATTTCACCAATCCGAACTGATTTTATTTTTGCAACAATTTCATCATAAGCTTCATCAAAACTTGCTCGCTGCAATTTGCCATCGCGTTTGACATATGGCTTATCGAGACGTTGATATTTGAGGCCGTCATAACAAAAGCGCGTTTTGTCGGAAATCCATTCTTCGTTAATTTCTTCATTCAAACGTGGTAAAATGCGCATCACTTCAATCCCGCGTGAATCAATGCGGATATTGCTTCCAACTGCATCCATCACGTCAATTGTTTCGGTTTTTTTCAATTCCCAGCTTCGGGCTTTAAAGGCATAAGGCTTAGAGGTGAGAGCTCCAACCGGACAGAGATCGATGATATTTCCTGAAAGTTCAGATTTGATGTTAGCATCAAGATAGGTGGTAATTTCCATATTTTCACCGCGACTAATTGCGCCAAGCTCAACGGTTCCAGCCACATCTTCAACAAAACGAATGCAACGTGTGCATTGGATACAGCGCGTCATCTGGGTTTTGATGAGTGGTCCCATATTTTTGTCTTTTACGGCACGTTTATGTTCGTGATATTCAGATTTGCCGCGACCATATTGATAGGCTTGATCCTGCAAATCGCATTCGCCACCTTGATCACAAATCGGACAATCAAGCGGATGATTGGCAAGCAAAAACTCCATCACTCCTTCACGGGCTTTTTTTACCATTGGCGTATCGGTATGAATTTTCATACCATCGGCAATCGGCATCGCGCAAGAGGCCACCGGCTTTGGCGGCATGCCCTCAACTTCAACTAGACACATGCGACAATTTCCAGCAATAGCCAGACGTTCGTGATAGCAAAAACGAGGGATCTCGACATCAGCAATTTCACAAGCCTGAATGATTGTAATTCCTTCCGGAACTTGATGCTCTTTTCCGTTGATTGTGATTTTTGGCATAAGCAAAAAATTAGCGCATCTGAATACACTTCAGATGCGCTAAAAAATTTTTAAATTAAAAAATTTTAATTCCTAGAGACTGTATTTCTAGAATGGAATTTCATCATCAGCTTCTTCTACAGCAACATCATTGTTTTTTGACCTGTTATCTGAAGAGTAGGAAGAACCACGTTCACCACGTTCTCTTGAATCAAGAATCTGCAAAGTTGAGTTAAAATTTTGTAAAACGATTTCGGTGGTGTATTTTTCAATTCCCTGATTGTCAGTCCATTTTCTGGTTTGCAATGAACCTTCAACATAAAGTTTGCTGCCTTTCTTGACGTAGTTTTTAACAATACCAACCAAGCCTTGTGAAAAAATCACCACACGATGCCATTCGGTTTTTTCTCTTTTTTCGCCGGTATTTTTATCTTTCCAACTATCAGATGTGGCAATGGAGAAATTGGCAATTTCACGGCCATCATTGGTTGTTCTGATCTCTGGATCCTGGCCGACATTACCTACCAAAATCACTTTGTTGATTGACATAAATTACCTCATAAACGTGGTTAAAAAGAAGGCGCAAATTAAGAGTGAAGAATTTAAAAACTAGCCAAGATTTTTATTGATCTCGAAATGAGACTTGTTTTGAATGCGCGCTCTTTTTTCACAACCGTAAACATATGAAAAAAATTTTAACTCTTTTCACATTTTTTCTTCTCGTAATGAATTCAGCATCGGCACAAAAAAACAAAGCTTCTGATCCCGAAAATATTCTCTACATCGATCTCAAAGACGGGCGCGTTGTTATTGAGATGTTACCGCAAATCGCACCAAATCACATCGGAAGAATTAAAACCCTTGCACGGCAAAAATTTTATGACGGTATAGTTTTTCATCGTGTCATTGACGGATTTATGACACAAACCGGCGATCCAACCGGAACCGGCATGGGAAGTTCAAAATTACCCGATCTAAAAGCAGAATTTTCCGATGAACCACACATTCGCGGCGCGGTTTCAATGGCCAGAGCAACTGATCCAAACAGCGCTAACAGCCAGTTTTTTATCGTTACTCACGATTCAAGATTTCTCGATGGCCAATATACGATATGGGGGCGCGTCATCAAAGGCATGGAATTTGTCGACAAAATCAAAAAAGGCAGCGGACGCGATGGCAAAGTGCAAAATCCCGATGTTATGATTCGTGTTCGCGTCGCTTCTGATGCTGAAAGAGCGAACTAGAGGCAAAAAAACCTCAAAAAGAAACCCAAGGGTCATAATATGAATTAACTTCAAATCAGAGGAGTTCCTTGGGCGTACGCGGGTCATTGTTTATGAGAAAAAAAAAATGTCAAAAATTTTTTAATAACCTTGTGGCACGGGGTTTGAGACGGCGTCAATTTTAACTTTTTTTAACTTTATGCATCAAATTCCAAAACCCATTTTGGAAAAATTTTTTTCCAAAACACGTCTTGAAAAATACCAAAACCTCGCTGACCTCGCTGGTCAAAATTCTGATTTTCTCAAACTTTATCAAAACAACAGCAAATACAGCGAAAAATTTTTTACCGCATTAAGTCAATTTGAAGTTATCTTGCGCAATGCGGTCAATGAACAATTGATTCAAGATTTTGGAGAAGACTGGTTCGAAGAAAAATGTTTCAATTTTTCTGTCAGACAAAAAGATATGATTAGAGCCTGTTTTCAAACCCAGCGCGTTTCGATTTTGCCCAAATTTTGTGCGACTTTTTGGCAAAATTTTGCCGCTGTATCTGGCATACAGCAAAAAATTTTGCCAAAAAACGAGCCAAAATTTGGGCAAAAGCGAAATGTGGTGGGTTTGAAAACAGGCTCTAATGAAGCAAAAATGAGATTATTGGGAAAAAAGAAGGAAATTAATTCGTGCAATATTACCTCAAACTTAAGTTTTGGATTCTGGATTAATCTTTTTAGTTCTGATTATGATAAAATTTTGTGGCGAAGTTCACTTTACAAAATTTTTTACACAACGAAGGCAAAACCAGGCAGGGGAAAATTGCGTGAAAGATTGGAAAAATTTTTGATTTTGCGAAATAGAATTTCACATTGCGAATGTATTGTTCATTTTCCGCTACAAAAATATCACCTACAATTGATTGAAGTGATTGGTTGGATCAATTCTGATATCGCCAAATGGCTCGAGTTAGAAACAAATCTACAAAACTTATGAGCTACGACAAAAACAATATTTTCGCCAAAATAATTCGTGGAGAAATTCCGGCCAAGAAAGTTTTTGAAGATGAAAAAATTCTGGCTTTTTACGACATTTCTCCTGCCGCACCAATTCATGTTCTGGTTGTTCCAAAGGGTGAATATAAAAATTTTTCTGATTTTGTTGCGCAAGACAACGCGCAGGAAATAGTGTATTTTTTTGCAAAAGTTGCAGAAATTGCAAAAGCGCTCGAAGCTGATAAATCAGGCTTTCGCCTGATTACAAATACAGGTTTCGATGCCAATCAAACCGTGCCTCATTTTCATGTGCATATTTTGGCAGGCAAAAAAATGGGATCACTTCTTTCACAAAATTGCAAAAATTGAGGTAAAAATGAGCAGCAAAAAAATGCAGGAAGCCACTCGAATCATTCACGCCGGACGCGATCCAGAAAAACAGGGTTGGATGGTTAATCCACCGATTTATCAGGCTTCAACAATTGTTTTCCCAACTTTGGAAGATTTGCTTTATGCCGAGCGCGGCTATGCCAATAACGATCTGGTAAAACCTTACGAGCTGAAATATGGCCGCTATGGCACACAAACAAACTTTGCTCTCGAACAGGCAATTGCTGAAATTGAAAATGGCTACAACACTTTCATAACCTCATCAGGCGCAGCTGCGGTGAACGCTGCTTTGATGGCATTTTTGAAAAATGGCGATCACATGCTTTTGGTCGATAACGCTTATTCGCCAACACGCGGCTTTGCCTCAAATTTTATGCCACGACTTGGCATTGATGTTGGCTATTACGATCCAATGATTGGTTTCGGAATTGAGAGGATGATCAAAAAAAATACCAAAGTGATTTTTATGGAAAGTCCTGGTTCGCTGAGCTTTGAAGTGCAGGATGTTGATGCTATTGTCAAAGTGGCAAAAAAACACGGAATCAAAACCATCTTCGATAATTCCTGGGCCAGCGGCATTTATTTCAAACCGCTTGATCATGAAGTTGATGTTTCAGTGACCGCTCTAACCAAATATATCAACGGCCATTCCGATGTGATGATGGGCGCAATCACAGTGCAGAAAAAAGATTTTATCGCCATGTATAAATCTTTCCGCTACATGGCAGTAAACGCCGCACCGGCGGCGGCATATCTGGTGCAACGCGGCTTGCGCACTGCCAAAGTGCGTATGGATCACATTTTCAAATCGGCAGTTGAACTTGCGAGCTGGCTTGCAGAAAGGCCGGAAGTTGAAAAAGTACTTTATCCGGCTTTGCCTTCAAATGAACATCACAAACTGTGGAAGCGTGATTTCACCGGCGCCGCAGGTTTATTCTCAATTGTTTTGAAGAAAAAATATTCGGAAAAATCTTTGGCAAAAATGCTCGATAATCTCAATTTTTATGCCATGGGATATAGTTGGGGCGGCTATGAATCACTGATCTTGCCAATTGACATTAGCTCAATTCGCACCGCAACCAAATGGCCTTATGGCGATAAAACCTGTCTTAGAATCAGCGTTGGCCTGGAAGATGTAGAAGATTTGAAAGAAGATTTGGAAGCCGGATTTGAGCGGCTATAACAACTTCTTCCGCTTAAAAATCGCTAGTGGAGCTATTGAAGAAATCAGCATCAAACCAATTGCTAGAGGATATCCAAAAACCCAATCCAATTCCGGCATAAATTTGAAATTCATACCATAAAGGCTGGCAATCAAAGTTGGCGGCATAAAGACGAGAGAAGCTACGGTGAAAGTTTTAATTACCTTGTTTTGTTCAATGTTCAAAAGACCCAAAAAGCTGTTTTGCAGATATTCCAAACGGGTAAAATTGAAGTTGGCATGTTCGATCAGCGAGTTGATGTCTTTGATGATGATGCGTATGCGATTATAGCTATCCACCATCAAATCTTCGTTGCGATGAAGTGAGGAAAGCACACGCTGCTTGTCAAACAAAGCTTCGCGAAGCGACATGGTTAAATCCTGATATTCGTTAATTTTCAAAATCATTTTTTCATCCTTATTGTCATGGGGAATTTTTTTACTGATATCGGCAACATATTTTGAAACCAACTCCATCAAATCAGCGTCAAAATCTGTCCTTGCTTCAAGAATGGCGATAAAAATTTTGACAGAATTGGCAAAAATTCCGGGAAATTGTTTGATCTTTTTTACCGTTTCGGAAATGACGCGGCTGTCAAAATAGCGCAAAGTAAAAAGGGTTTTTTCAGTAATAATGAAGGACATTTCATGTTCTTCGATCTTGCCAGAATAAGGAATGATATTGATAAAAGTGGAGTTGATCTTGATGACACCAGAGTTTTCAAGATAGCGCGATGAGGTTTCAATTTCTTCCTGCTGCTGACGTGTTGGAAAATTGATGTTGTAAAATTCTTCAACCTCCCTGATTTGTTCAGGAGTTGGATTTTGCAAATCAATCCACAAAATATTTCGCACCACTTCAGAAAAATTCTCAATCTCGTGCAAGGATGAAAGCTTGAGCTGATTGTATTCCGGAAGTTGAAAAATGCGGATCATGGAAGTTGTTCAAAAAGTTGTTCCAAAACTGAATCTGAAATTCTGCGTTCTGTCATATTCTTCTTTCTTTGCAACCTTTGCAAAATCAAGGCGGATTGGTCCCATTGGCGATGACCAGGCAATGCTGATGCCATAAGATGAACGAATCGAGCCCGAATCTGCTATATCAGTGCCGGCACGGCTCAACTGATCAACGCCTTTTACCGTGCCGTTGTCGGAAAATAAAATGCCGTTAATGCCGAGTTCGCGCGGTAGGCCAAGCGGAAACATGAATTCGGCAGTTCCAACATAATAGACATTACCACCAATCACATCACCACCTTTTGCCGATCCTTGAGAATTTTTAGTGCGCGGGCCCAAACCGGCATATTCAAAACCGCGAAAATTATTGCCGCCGAGGAAGAAGCCATTATTGCTACGCACATCTTGCCCCAACCCATCAATCACGCCACCACGCGCCAAAAATTTTAAAACAAAATCATTGGAAAATAGCGGCTGGTAATAGCCGGCAGAGCCTTCATGTTTCAGATTGTCAATATCGCCGCCGATACCGTTGTAATCCTGCGATGCCGAAATGAAATAACCGCTTCTGGGATTGAGACGATTATCTCTTTTGTCATAAAGCAAACTATGTCCGACACCTGAAGTAACAAAATTTCCCTGCAAATTTCTGATACTGATTGATGCGCTTGAATCAACATTGCTGACAGTTTGATCAGAATAAAAATAACGCAGCTGATGGCTTAAAAATTCGGTGATGGAGTAATTGCCGCGCAAGGTGATGCCCTCGGAATTTTGGTCATAAACAAGTGAGTTGCGCTTATCGAGCTCATATTTGAAAAGATCAAAACCAACATCAATCTGACGTCCCAAAAAATATGGCTTGGTATAGCTGATATCAGAACTTAAACGCGCAAAAGATTTCTGAATGTTAAAGCCAATTTCCTGTCCACTGCCAAACAAATTGCGCTCTCTGATTCCGGCATTCATGGTTAGGCGATCAACCGTTGAATAGCCAACGCCCAATGTCAGCTCGCCGGTCTTTTTTTCCTTCACTTCAATTTCAATATCAACCTTGTCGGTTTCGCCAATTCTTTTGGTTTTGAATTCAACTTTTTCAAAAAATCCGAGATTTTCCAAACGCTGTTTCGAGCGGTTGATTCTGGTAACGTTGTAGGGATCACCCTCACGGATGCGCAATTCACGTCTGATTACCTCATCGAGTGTTCGCGTATTACCAAAAATACGAATCTGGCTAACATAAATACGCGGCGTTTCACGAATGACAAAATCAATATCAATAATTTTGGCTTCACGATTACGCTTCAAAACCGGCTCAATATTGGCAAAAGCATAGGATTTTTCCGACATCACCTCAACCATCTTATCCACTGTTTTCTCAATGAGATCGGAATTGTAGATTTTGCCTTTCCTTGCAAGAATTTCTTTCCTTAAAACTTCAGCATCAAATTTTTCAACATGATTGACAATGTTGAGTTCACCAAAACGATATTTGATGCCTTCTTCCAACAAAAATGTAATAAAAAACTCATCTTTTTTTGGCGTGATTTGCGCAATTGATGAAATCATCGCAAAATCGGCATAACCATTTGAACCGTAGAAGCGACGCAATCTTTCCTTATCATATTCGATACGATCGGAATCGTAAGTGTCGGAAGTAGATAAAAATTTCCACCATTGTGATTTTTTGGTGGAAATTTCATCACCCAATTCGCGATCTGAAAAAGCCTGGTTTCCTACAAAATAAATATTGCCGATTTTGGCTTTTGGTCCTTCGACAATGTCAAAAATCACTTCGATGCGATTTTGCTCTTTCTGGATAATTTTGGGATCAATTGCGGTCAGAAATCTGCCGCTTTTTAGATAGATTTCACTGATACGTTTGAGATCATTTTGCAATTTTGCTTTGGTAAAAATACTGCGCTTTTTCAAGCTCAACTCGCTTAACAAAGCGTCATCTTCCAATTTTTTATTTCCGACAATTTTCACTTCCGCAACCAGCGGATTTTCCTGAACTTCAACAATCACTTTTCCAGCTTCACGATAAATTTTTGACTCCAAAAAAAGATCAGATTCATAAAGTTTTTTCAGCGATTCAGAAATGGCTTTTGACGAATTATTTTTCAAACCGGAAACATCGAGCAAAGAAAATATGGTCTTTTCATCGACCCGCTCATTTCCTTTGATGAGGATAAATTTGTCTGATGCAAAAGCGGAAAAACTGCACGAAAAAACAGCAAGGATGAGCGATAATTTTGCGCAGATTTTTAACATCGGATTAATCGGAAATTGAGAGCAAGACCTGCAAACGAAGTTATTTGGCAAAGTTTTGAATTCAACCGTGCTTCACCTTGACTTTTGGAAAAAAATCACAATTTTCGCGCAGCGTTTTTGTGTGATATAGCCGAACAGGTTCTTAAAGTTTTAAACGGTTATGTTGCGATCCTCATTCGTTCTCACATTTTTATTTCTCTGCATAGATCTCTTTTCCATTGATGCCTTTTCCTTCGAGCTTTTCAGGCCTAAATCGAGATCACATATTCACATTGTCGGCTCATCAACGGTTTATCCTTTCACAGCAGTAATCGCCGAAACTTTCGGGCGCGATACTGAATTCAAAACCCCAATCGTTGAATCAACCGGAACCGGTGGCGGATTCAAACTTTTTTGCTCCGGAGTGGGTTATAATTTTCCTGATTTTTCCAACGCTTCCCGCCCTATCCAAAAAAGTGAAATCAAAAAATGTGCTGAAAATGGTGTAAAAGATATTAGCGAAATCAAGATTGGATATGATGGCATTGTGCTTGCCAATTCAACTTCCGGCATCAAATACAAACTAACCAAAAAACAGGTTTTTCTTGCCCTCGCAGATAAAGTCCCAGATAGCGATAAATTAATCACTAACCCTTACAAAAAATGGAGCGACATTGATTCATCACTACCAAAAATTAACATCGCCATTTACGGCCCGCCAACCACTTCGGGAACGCGCGACGCATTTGTTGAATTGGTGATGGAAGATGTTTGCGATTCAATGCCGGAATTTATTTCTGTCTTTCCCGACACCAAAATTCGTAAAAAAAAGTGCCAGATAATTCGCTCTGATGGCGCTTTTATTGAAGCGGGAGAAAATGATAATCTCATCGTGCAAAAATTGAAAAATGATCCTGACGCCATGGGAATTTTTGGATTCAGCTTTTTGGAAGAAAATCACGACTTCATTCAGCCGGTAGAAATCAATAAGATAATGCCAAGCTTTGATTCTATTGTATCGGGAACTTATTCTGTTTCACGCCCGCTTTTCATCTATTTCAAAAAAGAGCATCTCGGATTAATCAGGGGAATGCGGGAATTTGTGCATGAAATTGTAAGCAGAAATACCATCGGCAATGATGGCTATTTACTGCAAAAAGGACTCATCCCGTTAACTGATTTGGAACTCAAAAAGGTGCGGGATGAGACGGCTGGCAAACTTAACTGATTGCTTGCCGGTGTCTTTGAGGGTCTCGCTTAATCAATCTTTTTTAAGGTTGGTTTTGTGATAAACTTCTCATCAATTAACTATTAAATATCTAACTAACATGGTCTTTATTCCATTAGCAGTGTTGGTTACGTTATCGGTAGTTTCTACTTTATTCTAACGGATAACGTTACGGTGAGAAATTTATCCAAGCGATAATTTTCATTACACGGCCCGTCGCAAGAAATCTCTCGCGGCGGGTTTGCGGGTGATTTGGGGAGAGAGACTTTGAATTGGAGTTTGTCTCTCAAAAATCCTCCGTCCTCGCTTACGCTCGGCCACCTCCTTTTTCAAAGGAGGTTAGGAAAACCCTCTTTGAAAAAGAGGGTGGCATCGCACGAAGTGCGATGACGGGTGATTTTTGGGAGATAAACTTTGAATTGGAGTTTGTCTCCCATAAATCCTCCGGCGCTTCGCGCCACCTCCTTTTTCAAAGGAGGTTAGGAAAACCCTCTTTGAAAAAGAGGGTGGCATCGCACGTAAGTGCGATGACGGGTGATTTGGGGGAGGCAAACTCCAATCCAAAGTTTATCTCCATAAATCCTCCGGCGCTTCGCGCCACCTCCTTTTTCAAAGGAGGTTTTTTAATGTAATTCGTAAATCATAACCAATCTCATGGAAGAAAAATTTATCAAAGTCACTGGCGCCAAAGAGCATAACCTGAAAAATGTTAGCATTGAAATCCCGAAAAATGAGCTGGTTGTTGTCACCGGCTTAAGCGGCTCGGGAAAGTCTTCTTTGGTGTTTGACACAGTTTATGCTGAAGGTCAGCGTCGTTTTATCGAAAGCCTTTCTGCTTACGCGCGCCAGTTTCTAGATATGCAGGATAAACCGGATGTTGAATCAATCACCGGCTTGTCTCCTGCAATTGCCATTGACCAAAAAACTACCTCGCGCAATCCGCGTTCAACGGTTGGAACCGTCACCGAAATTTACGATCATTTCCGTCTGCTTTTTGCCCGCATCGGCGTGCCATATTCTCCCGCGACTGGCAAACCAATCGAAAGCCAATCTGCTTCGGTGATGGTTGATAAAATTTCCAGACTACCAAAAAAATCGCGCATCTACATCATGGCGCCCCTCGTGCGCGGCCAAAAAGGCGAGTTTCGCAAAGAAATGATGAGCGCCCGCAAACAGGGTTTTCAGCGCATTAAGGTTGATGGCAAGATTCATGATTTAAACGAAGTTTTGCCGCTTCTCGATAAAAACAAAAAACATGATATCGAGATCATTATTGATCGCATCGTTATGTCTGATGATCTCGGAAATAGGCTTGCCGACTCGGTCGAAACCGCTCTGAAAATTTCTGATGGCTTGCTTTATGTTGAAATTGTCTCTCTGGCGGAAGGCGTAAAATGCAATCATCAAACCGGAGAAATTTTGGTTTTCAGCGAAAAATTCTGCTGTCCTGTCTCCGGCTTCACCATCGCTGAAATTGAACCTCGCCTTTTTTCCTTCAACTCACCATTTGGTGCTTGCAAACATTGCAATGGACTTGGCACCGAGCTTTATTTCAGCCCGGATCTAATCGTTGAGGATGAAAATCTTACTTTACGTCAAGGTGCAATCGCAATATGGCAAGGTGTGCAGGAACGCTTTTACCAACAGGTTTTATCAGCAATGGCATCACATTACAAATTCAGTCTCGATATGCCTTTCAAAAATTTGCCGGAAGAAATTAAACAAAAAATTTTCTACGGCACTGATGAAGAGGAAGTTGAAATCAAAATTGAAGATGGGCTCAAGGCAATCAAAATCAAAAAACCATTTGAAGGCGTGGTTAACAGCCTGAAAAAAAGATTTGCTGAAAGTGAAAGCGATTCAATCCAGGACGAGCTGGCAAAATTTCAAACCACACGCATTTGCAATGATTGTCACGGCTATCGCCTCAACGAACAATCTTTGTCGGTAAAAATTGATAATCTGCATGTCGGTGAAGTCAGCGCCATGTCAGTTGAACGTGCAGTTGATTGGTTTGATGCTCTCCCAAAAAATCTCACCTCAATGCAAAATCAGATTGCTGAAAGATTACTCAAGGAAATCACGCGCAGACTTGGCTTTCTTCGCAATGTCGGCCTGGAATATCTTACAATCAACCGCGAGGCCGGAACTTTATCCGGTGGCGAAGCGCAAAGAATTCGTCTGGCTTCACAAATTGGTTCTGGTTTGTCAGGCGTGATTTATGTGCTCGATGAACCCTCAATTGGTCTGCATCAATCCGATAATGACAAGCTAATTGCCACGCTGAAAAATTTGCGCGATCTTGGCAATTCCGTGATTGTGGTTGAGCATGATGAAGAAATGATGCGTGAATCGGATTATCTCATTGATGTTGGTCCCGGCGCCGGAATTCACGGCGGTGAAATCATCGCACAAGGCAAACCACAGGATGTAATCACAGATCCAAAAAGCATCACCGGCCAATATTTGAGCGGCAAAAAACAAATCGAACTGCCGAAGAAACGCCGCCAGCCTGATCTCAAAAAAATAATCACCCTGAAAGGCGCAACCATTAACAATTTGAAAAACTTAACGCTGAATTTGCCGCTACGTGTTTTTACCGCTGTTTCAGGAATTTCCGGCGGTGGCAAATCAAGCCTGATCATCAAAACGCTTTATCCTGCTTTGAATAAAATTCTAAACAAAGCCAAGGTGATGCCTGGACCATATCAATCAATTTCCGGCTATCATTTCATCGACAAAATCATCGAAATTGACCAATCACCAATCGGCAGAACACCTCGCTCCAACCCTTGCACCTATGTCGGCGCTTTCACCTTCATTCGCGAATTTTATACTGATCTGCCCGAATCAAAAGCGCGCGGCTATAAGGTGGGAAGATTTTCCTTTAATGTTAAGGGCGGACGTTGCGAAACCTGTCAGGGCGATGGTCTGATCAAAATCGAAATGCATTTTTTACCCGATGTTTATGTGCGTTGCGAAACCTGCCACGGCAAGCGCTACAACCGCGAAACTTTAGAAATCAAATACAGAGACAAATCAATCTCCGACGTCCTGACGATGACTGCCGAAGATGCTTGTGAATTCTTCAAAGGCATGCCTCACATTCACGAGAAATTCAAAGCGCTTTGCGATGTCGGGCTTGGATATATCAAGATCGGACAAAGCGCAACCACACTTTCCGGCGGTGAAGCGCAACGCATCAAACTGGCAAAAGAATTAAGCCGCAAAGCCACCGGCGATACTTTATACATACTCGATGAGCCCACAACCGGCCTGCATTTTGAAGACATCAGCAAACTTCTCAAAGTGCTGCACAAATTGGTTGATTCCGGAAATTCGATTTTAGTGATTGAGCATAATCTCGATGTTTTAAAAACCGCCGATCATATCATCGACATCGGCCCATGTGGCGGCGAAAAAGGCGGCTATATCGTCGCCGAAGGCACTCCGGAAGAAATAGCAAAAAACACCAAATCGGTGACAGGAAAATATCTGGCAAAAGTTCTGAAATCATGAACAAAAAAGGTTTAAAAGAATCGTTGTTAGGTTGTTCGATCCTTACACAAAAACGTATGAGCGATCTTTTGCCAAAAGATTTTTCTGATTCGCATCTTGTTGAAGCAATGCGCTATTGCGCGCTTGCGGAGGGCAAAAGAATCCGGCCATTTCTGGTTATTGCTACAGCGCAAATTTTCGGCATTTCGGTTTTGAAATCGCTAAACACTGCAGTCGCAATTGAATTTATTCACACTTACTCACTGATTCACGATGATCTGCCGGCGATGGATAATGATGATTTCAGGCGCGGCAAATTAACATGTCATAAAAAATTCGATGAAGCCGCGGCAATTCTTGCCGGAGATTCCTTGCTAACTTTGGCGTTTGAAATTTTAGCCGCGCCGGAAACTCACGAAGATCCAGCCATTCGCTGCAATCTGATTACAACAATAGCCAAAGCTGCCGGTTTCAAAGGCATGGCTGGCGGACAAATGATTGATCTTGAAAAAGCCAATCAAAAAATTTCCAAGGAGGAATTGGCAAAATTGCATCGTCTCAAAACCGGAGAACTTTTTATGGCAGCGGCGGAAAGCGGTTCAATCCTTGGACGCGCCGGCACAGATGAAAAAAATGCATTACGCTATTTTGCCCATGATCTCGGTTTGGCTTTTCAGGTCAAAGACGACATTTTGGATCATCAAGGCATCAATATCGGCAAAACTGAAATTGATGAAACTGCACACAAAAAACCGCAAGAAAATGCTTCAATCGTTGATATCATTGGCATGGAAGCGGCACAAAAACAACTCGAACTTTTACGCAATCAGGCCAAAGAACATCTGAAAATTTTTGGAGATAAAGCGGATTTATTGAGAGAGTTGGCTGATTTTGTGGTGACAAGGGAGAAGTAATTTGTTCGTGCTTCGTGCACCGTGCTTCGTGCTCCGTGGATTATATACCAAACCACAAATCTCTTGATATAAAATTAACCCCAATAACGCTTAAGAAAATTTGTAATCACTTTACTCTCCCTGAGTTATTTACCCCTCACAAAAATATTTACCCCTCACAAAAATATTTACCCCTCACAAAAATATTTACCCCTCACAAAAATATTTACCCCTCACAAAAATATTTACCCCTCACCCTAACCCTCTCCCACAAGGGGAGAGGGAACTAATCGAGATTGGCTTGATGCCTTATCCGGAATTGGCGTTTAGAGCCTACCAAAAAGAGACTTAAAATCTTTTAAATTCTGTCTCACATTCTGCACCGATTGTTTGATTTCCTTTTCCCAACTTCGGCCACCCTCAAATCTTTTTTCTTCGATGCAGTAAAATCAATGGTCTATACCAAACTAAAAATCTATACTCCTAATTAAAAACAATTAGAAAACCTCCTCAACCAATTACGGTTTAACAATTTTGAGGAGGTTTATGGCTAAAGCTTATTCTTTAGATTTA
>Ga0209343_10003892_pt1 | contig 18609 bp, 12 predicted proteins | sample RifCSPlowO2_02_FD_184026 | JGI IMG/M metagenome (GOLD analysis project Ga0209343, IMG submission 184026) | Groundwater microbial communities from Rifle, Colorado - Rifle CSP2_plank lowO2_0.2 (SPAdes) (version 2) | ecosystem: Environmental > Aquatic > Deep subsurface > Groundwater | place... | reverse complement strand
GAACCGTGAAGGCGACGTCGGTCGCGCTCGAAGTGGCGCCCTACCAGCCTCTCTCGAAAGCGCACGCGCGCGCCGTCACGGGCGAGGCGGAATGTTATGGCGAGTTCCTCAACATGCCCGTGGCAGTGACGATCTACTAAGCCCTGGACGCATCGGACACCTGCCATGTTCCAGAGGAATGTCGCGCGGGGCACCGGCAGAAGTCGTGATGAAGAGCTGAGGAAAGTGTGCGGATGTTGTGTAAGATGCCCCGCATGCGAAAAGCGATGGTCGTTGCTGCGTTGACCCTGGTGGCCGGCGTTTCCACTCCGGCAATTGCAGCAGCGCAGGCCCCGGTTGATCCGCGGCCGGCGAACAACCCGGAACAGAAACCCGCCGTCGCCGGCCAGACCGACGCGCCGGAACAGAAGTCCAATGTCGCCTTCGAGGTGGTCAACCTCGTCGAAGGCCTGCAGAACCCGTGGGGCATGGCGTTTCTGCCCGGCGGCAAGATGCTCATCACCGAGCGGCCGGGCCGGCTGCGCGTGCTCGGCGCCGACGGCAAGCTGTCGCCGCCGGTCACCGGCCTGCCGTCCGTTGACGCCCGCGGCCAGGGCGGACTGCTCGACGTGGCGCTCGACCCGGGGTTTGCGAAGAACAACCTGATTTACTGGAGCTTCTCGGAGCCGAAGGACGCCGGCGCGAACAACACGGCCGTGGCGCGCGGCAAGTTCGTCGACGATGCGGCGGCGCCGCGGGTGGAGGAGGTCCAGGTGATCTATCACCAGACGCCGTCGCTCGTGTCGACGCTGCACTTCGGCAGCCGCCTCGTGTTCGGGCGCGACGGCACGCTGTTCATCACGCAGGGCGACCGCTCGATCACCGAGGGCCGCATGCAGGCGCAGAAGATGGACAGCCTGCTCGGCAAGATCGTCCGCATCAACGCCGACGGATCGATCCCGAAGGACAATCCGTTTGTCGGCAAGGACGGCGTGCGGCCGGAGATCTGGTCGTTCGGCCACCGCAACGTCCAGTCGGCGGTGCTCAATCCGGCGACGGGCGAGCTGTGGGAAGTCGAGCACGGCACGCGCGGCGGCGACGAGATCAACATCGCGCGCAAGGGCAAGGACTACGGCTGGCCGACCATCGCCTACGGCATCGAGTATCGCGGCGGCCCGATCACCGGCAACATCACGCAGCAGGCCGGCATGGAGCAGCCCCTGTACTATTGGGATCCAATTATCGGGCCGAGCGGCATGACGTTCTACACGGGCACGCTGTTCCCGGCGTGGAAGGGCAACCTGTTCATCGGCGGCCACGGCACGAGAGACCTGGTGCGCCTGGTGATCGAAGGGGAGAAGGTCGTGGCTGAAGAACGGCTCCTGAAGGACCTGCAGCCGAAGCCCGAAGTCATCCGGGACGTGCGGACCGGGCCCGACGGCGCGCTCTACATCGCCACCGACAGCGCGTCGGCGCGCATTTTCAAACTGATTCCAAAGAAGTAGAGGGACGCATGAAGAACACAGCAAGCCTGGTCGTTGGTATGGCGCTCGTCGCGACGACCGCCTTCGCGCAGATTGGCAAGCCGGTCAGCGAGGTGGTCGAGCTCGAGCTGTTGACGTCGAGCGAGGTCGTCGAGAAGCAGCAGAAGGGCTTCATCAGCGTCATCATCGCCAACGGCGGCACCGAGGCGCGCGGCCCGCACAACATTCTCGCGGGCCACACCATCATGTCGCGGCACACGGCCATCGACGCGGCCAAGGCGCTGGGCAACACGCTGGTCGCGCCGGTGCTGCCGATCGACGTCGGCGCCACGGGCGTGTCGGAGGGCACGAAAACCCCCGGTGGCATCACCGTGTCGGGCGAGATCTTCAAGGGCCTCAAGCTCGCGGAAATCGAAAGCATGGTGTGGAACGGCTTCAAGAACATCTTCGTGATGGGCGATCACGGCGGCGGCCAGCGCTTCATGCGCGAAGCGGTCGAAGAGATGGACAAGAAGCATTCGGCGCAGGGCGTCCGCGTCTACTACGTGCCCGACTTCTACACGAAGTACATGGACGACGTGCAGATGTACTTCTACGAGCACAAGCTGCCGATTGGCGGCCACGGGGCGATGATGGAGACGTCGAAGATGCTCTATCTCGAGCCCGCGCCCGGCGTCTACGTGCGGCCGATCTACAAGACGGTGCCGTTCGATCCGACCGGGCAGACGCCGGAACAGTGGAAGGCCGCGCGTGACGCGCGCCTGGCGCGCGACGCGGCGATTGCGAGGGGCGAGACCGTGGCGGCGCCGCAGCGCGGCGGTGGCGGCCGCCAGGCGGACCCCAACGCCCCCCCGCGCGTGAACAACGGGCTGTCGGGCGACCCGCATCCGTCGACGAAGGAAATCGGCAAGGACATCCAGATGATCGGCGTGAACAACACCGTCGCGCAGATCCGGAAGCTCCTCGCAGAGCAGAAGAAGTAAGACTACAGGAGCTCATGAGCTTACGAGAATAAGGAGAAGTACTTTCCTCCTAATCCTCGCGAGCTCGTGAGCTCCTGTGTTTATTTGCGGTTGCCCGTATCGACCTTGCCGCTGAGCGACGCGCCGTCGTCCATCACGAACTTCGGCGCCGTGACGTCGCCCTCGACCGAGGCGGTAGCCTTCAGCTCGACCTTCGCCAGGCCCGTCACGTTGCCCTTGACGGTGCCGCTGATGGTCACCGATTTCGCGACCAGGTGGGCGACCACCCCCGCGCCGGGGCCGATGATGAGGCTGTGATCCCCCAGTTCGATCGTGCCCTCGACCTTGCCGTCGATCACCAGGTCTCCCGATGAGACGACCTCACCCTTGATCAGAATCGACTTGCCAATCCAGGACGCGAGCCGGCGCTCGTCGGTCCCCTGCCGCTTGTCATCCATGTAGTCTCCGCCGTTATCGCGTGGCCTGCTGTACGAAGGCCTCGATGTTGTCGGCCATCATAGCGCCTGCCGTGCGCGCCGCCTCACGGCCATGCGCAAAAACCGCCAGGGTGGGAATCGACTTGATGCCCAGGCGGGCCGCCAGGTCCTGCACGGCGTCGGTATCGACCTTGACGACCACGAGCGTTCCGCCGTGGCGGCGCGCCACTTCTGCAATCTGCGGCGCCACCATGCGGCAGGGCCCGCACCAGGCGGCCCAGAAGTCCACCAGCACCGGCAGCGGCGACTGACCGACGAGCGCGTCGAACTGGCCCGACGAGGACACCTCGAGGGGCATCGCAGGCGCGGGCAGGTCGACGTGGCACTGCGCGCAGCGCGCGGCGCGGCCGATCCGATCGAACGCGATCCGGTTCTTCTTCCCGCACGAGGGGCAGGCCATGATGAGGCCCCGATCATCAACTGGAAGCGTGCTCAAGGACACCTGCCGGCGGGTTGACCTCTGCGACGGCCGGATTGGCCCTGATTTCGTCTCCCCACAGGGACATTCTGACCCGGATTTCGCTGGTACCCGTCTTGCTGAATGCAGGCCAGAGGGTTTTGCCATGATCTTCAAAACAGCGGTCGTCCTGGCACTTGCGGCCACGCTTTCCGCGTGCGCCTACGACACCTACGGCAACGGCGGCCGGTACGGCAGCGGCGGCAACGCGCGAAGCGAGCGGGCCGCCTTCGACAGCGGATACCGCGACGGCCTCCGGCAGGGGCGCGACGATGCCCGGGATGGGGATCGCTACGATCCGCGCGGCCAGCGGGAGTACCGATCGGCCGACAACGGCCGCTGGGGTTCGCGTTACGACGACGAGTACCGGCAGGGCTTCCTGCGCGGCTATGAAGAAGGCTATCGCAATTCGCGCGGCCAGGGACGCGGGCAGAACCGCGGCCGTGGGCGGCGGCCGTAACCCCACGCCGCAGGGCTCAGTAGGTCTTCCTCGCCACCCACTCGCGATAGAGGGAATCGCTCACGAGGTAGCGGCCCTCTTCTTTCATCACGATGTCCTGACGCAGCAGGGCCGCGAGCGCCGACTGGACGCTCGACGCCACCGGCAGGCGATGGCGCGTGCGGACATCGGCCGACAGCAGCTCGCGGCCGTCTTCGAGCACCAGCGCGCGCAGCACGGCGCGCTGCGCAAGCGTGAGGCGCTGCCACGATTCCTCGAACACCGTGTGCTGCTCGCCGAGCAGCCGCGTCAGCGTGGCATGGAGGTTTTCCACGCCCACCGCCTTCCGCCCACCCGCCTTGACGTCGTCCCAGGTTTCGTGCGCAAGCCGCTGCACGTCGTAGGGGACGTTGGCGGCAAGCTCGACGATCGCCTCGCCCAGGCCGGGCTCGGGGCGCATGCCGCTTGCCGAGAACCGTGAGTCGATGAACTTCGCGAACAAGCCCGGCTCGATTTTCTCCAGGCGCATGACCGGCCCGGCCTTGTAGAACGGGCGGCGCGGGCCGAGCATCCGCTCCATCAGCGACGGCTCGGAGCCGGCGAACACGTAGCCGACGGCGCGTTGATCCTGGACGGCGGCGCGCAGGGCGTGCTCGACGCTGCCGCCGTCGAACGCGGTGATGGCCTGGAACTCGTCGAGGGCGACGGCCATGCGCTGCCTGCGGGCGGCGGCGATGCGGCCGGGCAGCGCGAAGACCTCGGCGGCGAGCCGCGCGGTGTCGCGGGCGGTCTTGACGGCGGGGAAGGCGAGGGCGAAGCGCGACTTGCCGGGCAGCGGATCGGCGTCGAAGCGCAGCTCGGGGCGGACCGCCTGCAGCAGCTCGCCGGCCCAGCGCCGCAGGCGGCTGGCCGGCGTCTCGGCAGCGACCAGCGCCCGGGCGTAGGATTCGAGGAACCCGATGTACGAGCTGGACGAGGCGATCGTGACCTCGACGGTCAGCACCTTGCGGCGGGCGAGGCCGCGCAGGACGTCCCTCACCAGCGACGACTTGCCGTAGCGGCGCGGCGAGATCAGGAACACCTTCTGGCCGGCGGCGAGGTCGCGTGCCAGCCGGGCGCGCTCCGCGTCGCGGTCGGCGAACGCGCCGGCGCCGACGATCTCGCCGTAGACGAACGGGTTGTCCGGCTCCATTACGTCATTATACGTAATCATTACCTGAAACGACATAATATGGGCCCGGCCTGGCCGCGATTGTCGGCGCCGTGACGTCGAGCTTGTCGGGCGGCGGCCGCGGGCGCCGTGCAACGCCGCGCAGTTGACAGATCACAATTAAATGAACGACCATTAATTTCTTATGGCACGCCCCAGGAACGCCGACGGGCAGCGCACCCGCCAGGCGATCCTGGACGCGGCCCTCGACCTCTTCGCCGAGAAAGGGTTCTTCGGCACCAGCCTGCGCGATGTCGCGGCTGCGGTCGGCGTCCGCGAAAGCGCCCTCTACAACTATTTCGCCGGCAAGGATGCGCTGTTCGAGGCGCTGCTGGCGGCCCATCAGCACTCCAAGCTCGAGCAGCTGTCGCCGCTGGCCGACGGCCCGATTGGCGACGGCCGCGCGCTGCTGCAGCAGTTGGCGATCACGACGCTCGCCGGGTTCGTCACGCGGCGCGAGCAGAAGCTGTTCCGCATCCTGATGTCGGACGGCGTCCGCCTCGCCAAGCTCGGTCGCATCAACCTCTACGAGCGCATGGGCAGCAGCCGCGAGCGGCTGCACGAGATCCTGCGGCGGCTGATCCGGGAAGGCTGGCTGCGCCGCGCCGACGTCAACGTGCTCGGCATGGCGTTCATCAGCCCGCTGATCGTGTGGCGGCAACTGCACGCCATCAACGCCGACCTGCCGATGATCCGGAACCCGCGGGCGTATGCACGCCGGCATGTCGATCAATTCCTGCTTGGCGCCGCGGCGTCCAAGGGCCGTCCGTCATGAGCCACCAAGGAGTCCCGTTCGTGTTACGCCCACACTTGTTCGTCCTGCTCACGGCCTCGCTCGCGTCGGGCGCATGCGGCGCCGATGTCACCGAGGGCCGCGCCGCGGCCGAGGCGGCCGCCGTCAGCGTGTCGGCCGTCACCACCAGCGAGCAGCCGATCGCCCGGTTCATCCGCGTCAGCGGCACGCTCACCGCGCAGGAAGAGGCCGAGGTGGCGGCCGAGATCGCCGGCCGCGTCGTCGCGACGCCGGTGGAGCGCGGCAGCCTCGTCGCCGCCAATGCCGACCTGATCCGCATTGCCGCCGCCGAAGTCGACGCCCAGGCGCGCGAAGCCCAGGCCAACGCCGCCCAGATCGAGGCCCGGCTCGGCCTCGCCGGCGGCGCCGCTTTCGACGCCGAACGGGTGCCCGAAGTGGCCAACGCGAAGGCGGCCTACGATCTGGCGCGCACCGACTTCAGCCGCGCGCAGCAGCTCTACGACGGCAAGCTGCTGTCGCAGTCGGAGTTCGACCAGCGCAGCGCGCAGGTCGTGGCGGCCGAGCGCCAGTACGACGTGGCGAAGAACAGCGCGGCGCAGCAGTACCAGGCGCTGCTGGGGGCCCGAGCCCGCGTCACCATCGCCCAGAAGGCGCTGGCCGACACCGCGGTGCGCGCGCCCTTCGCGGGCGCCGTCGGCGAGCGTTTCGTGTCGGTGGGTGACTACGTCACGCGCGGCACGAAGGTCGCCTCGGTGATGCGGATCGATCCCCTGCGCGTCGAGCTGACCGTGCCCGAGCAATACGTGTCGGCCGTCGCCACCGGGCGCGCCGTCACGTTTGAGGTGGATGCCTATCCCGGCGAGACCTTCACCGGCCAGGTGCGCTACGTCTCGCCCGCGGTGACCGCGGCCACTCGCGCGCTGACGCTCGAGGCCATCGTGCCCAACGCCTCAGGGCGCCTCAAGCCCGGCTTCTTCGCGACGGCGCGGATCGAGGAGGCGCTCAGGCGGCCCGGCATTCTCGTGCCCGCCGCTGCGGTCCGCACCATCGCCGGCACCGCGCGCGTGTTCGTGATCGCCGGCGACCGTGCCGAGGAGCGCATCGTCATGACCGGCCAGGCGGTCGGCGATCAGATCGAGATCGCGAGCGGCGTGAAGGCCGGCGAGCGGGTCGCGACCGGCGGCGTGGACCAGCTCGTTGACGGCGTGCGCGTCGCGGTGAGGTAACCCGTCATGCAGTGGCTTGCCGAAATCTGCGTCCGCCGCCCGGTCTTCGCCTGGGTGCTCGTCCTGTCGCTGACCGTTGTCGGCCTGTTTGCGTTCGGGCGCCTCGGCGTCGACCGCTTCCCCAACATCGACATTCCGACCATCTCGGTGACCACGCGATTGCCCGGCGCCGCGCCGGAGCAGATCGAGACCGAGGTCACCGACAAGATCGAGGAAGCCGTCAACACGATCAGCGCCATCGACACCCTCAGCTCGACCTCGTCCGAAGGCATTTCGCAGGTGGTCGTATCGTTCAAGCTGGAAAAGGACGCGGACATCGCGGCCCAGGAGGTGCGGGATCGCGTCAATCGCGTCATGCCGCAGCTGCCGCGCACCGTGCTGCAGCCGACCGTCGAGAAGCTCGACTTCACTGCGTCGCCGGTGATCACGGTGGCGGTGACGGCGGCAAAGCCCGTCCGCGACATCACGGAGTTCGCCGACCGCGTCCTGCGCCGCCGCCTCGAAAGCTCCGACGGCGTCGGCCAGGTGGTGGTGATCGGCGGCCGCAAGCGGCAGATCAACCTGTGGCTCGACGCGGCGCTGCTGCGGGCGCAGCAGCTGTCGGTCAACGACGTGGCGCGCGCGCTGCAGTCCCAGAACGCCGACATCCCAGGCGGGCGCATGGATCAGGGCGGGCAGTCGGTGACTCTGCGCACGCGCGGCCGCATCGAGACGCTCGATGGCTTTGGCGAGGTGGTGCTGCGCGAGGTCAACGGCCATCCGGTCCGGCTCCGCGACGTGGCCCGCGTCGAAGACGGCATGGCCGAGCCCCGCACGCAGGCCAGCGTCAACGGCGCCGCCACCGTGCTCCTGCAGATCCGCAAGCAGTCGGGCACCAACACCGTGGAGGTCGCCAACAACATCAAGGCCCGTCTCGCCGAGCTGGAGGGCATCCTGCCGCCCGGCTATCAGCTCCGCATCGTCCGCGACGAAGCGCAGTTCATCGAGGCGTCGATTGCCAGCGTGCAGGAACACCTCGTGGTCGGATCGATTCTCGCGGCGATTGTCGTGTGGATCTTCCTCGGCAACTTCCGCTCAACGATGATCGCGGCAATCGCGATTCCGACCTCGATCATCGCGACCTTCTCGTTGCTCTGGTTCATGGGCTTCACGCTCAACATGCTGACGATGCTGGCGCTGACGCTGTCGGTCGGCATCGTCATCGACGACGCCATCGTCGTGCTCGAGAACATCTATCGATTCATCGAAGAGAAGGGCATGCCGCCGATGCAGGCGGCGGTCGAAGCGACGAAGGAGATCGGCCTGGCGGTGATGGCGACGACGCTGTCGCTGGTGGCGATCTTTGCGCCGGTCGGCTTCATGAGCGGCATGGTTGGCCGCTTCATGCAGAGTTTCGGCCTGACGATGGCGTTTGCCGTGCTGGTGTCGCTGTTTGTCAGCTTCACCCTGACGCCGATGATGTCGGCCTACTGGCTGAAGCTGCCACCGAAGGACGGCCGCCACGATTCCAAGCACAACCGGTTGTTCGATCCGCTCGATCGCGGCTACACGCGGATGCTCGGCTGGGCGATGACGCACCGCGGCCTGGTGGCGCTTGGCGCCGTGCTCGTGCTGTTGTCGAGCGTCCCTCTGTTCACGATCACCGCCGTGAATTTCACGCCCGAGGACGACCAGTCTCAATTCGACGTGGCGCTGCGGGCGCCGGAGGGCACGAGCCTGGCCGCCATGGAGGTCCTGGCCAACCGCCTGGGTACGGCGGTCCGCCAGATACCCGAGGTGGACTTCACGCTCATCACTGTGGCCGGCGATGCCGCCGGGACGTTGAACACGGCCACGATGCTGGTGCGGCTCCATCCCATTGAAGACCGCCGCCGCGACCAGTTCGCGGTGATGGCGGAGGTGCGCGATCGCATCCTGCCGGACTATGTGAAGGCCGGACTCCGCACCGCCGTGCAGGCCGGTGGCGGGCCGGGCGGCGGTGGCGGCGGCATCCAGTTCATGGTCCAGGGCCCGGAGCTCGACCAGCTCGAAAAGTACAGCGAGGCGCTCCGCCTGAAGGCCCGCGCCATTGCGGGCCTGGTCGACGTCGATACCACGCTCAATGCCGGCAAGCCCGAGATGTCGGTGTATCTCGATCGCCCGAAGGCGTCCGATTTGGGCGTGCAGATCGCGGATGCGGCCGAGGCGCTGCGGCTGCTGGTGGCCGGCGATCAGGTGACGACCTATAACGAAGCGGGCGAACAGTACGAAGTGCATCTTCGCGCGCAGGAGGTCAATCGCGGCTCGCAGGAGGCGATTGCAGGCCTGCCGGTGCCCTCGTCCCGGCTCGGCATCGTCTCGCTCGACAACATCGCCACCTTCAGCCACGGCGACTCGCCCGCGACCATCAGCCGCATGGGCCGCCAGCGCCAGGTGACGCTGACCGCCAACATGCTGCCGGGCACCTCACAAGCGACGGCGCAGGAGGCGATTGTCGCCGCGGCGCGGGATCTGAATTTCGGGCCCGAATACCGGGCCGACTTCGCGGGCCGCTCGCGCGAGCTCAATCGCACCGCCACGGCGTTCCTGACGGCGATCGCGCTCTCGTTCATCTTCATGTATCTGATCCTGGCCGCGCAGTTCGAATCGTGGCTGCATCCGGTGACGATCCTGCTGTCGTTGCCGCTGACGCTGCCGTTCGCCCTGCTGTCGCTCGTCATCTTCCAGCAATCGCTCAACATCTTCTCGGGGCTGGGGCTGCTGGTGTTGTTCGGCGTGGTGAAAAAGAACTCGATCCTGCAGATCGATCACGCCAACCAGCTGCGCGACGGCGGCATGAGCACGCACGACGCCGTCGTGCAGGCGAGCCGCGATCGGCTGCGGCCGATCCTGATGACGACGCTGGCGTTCGTGGCCGGCATGGTGCCGCTCGTGGTCTCCAACGGCGTTGGGTCGGCCACCAACCATGCCATCGGCTGGGTCGTGATCGGCGGCCAGACGATGGTGCTGGTGGTGACGCTGCTGGTGACGCCGGTGGCGTACTCGCTGTTCGACCAGGCGCAGCGCCAGCAGGTCTTCGGGCGCGGCCTCAGCTGGATCCGCGCGAAGTTTCCCACCGCCGATCCGATCGCGTGACGATCAACCGCTCGAGACCGCGATACCCCGTCGATGGCGCCCACGCCGGCTCCGCCTCGGCGGCGCCGAACGACGGCAAGCTGAACAGCGCGCCGAGCGCGGCGCGCCTGCAGCCGCGCGAGCGGTCGAAGACGGCACTCGAAACGCGCTCGAGCGTCCAGGGTGTAATGGCGCTGCTAAGGGCCTGACGGTGAAGCTCGACGGCAAGACCGTGGGTCAGCTCCCGGTCGTTCTCGGTTCCGCCGGGCACCTGCACGGGCGGCTGACAGTGTTGACCCCCGGTCAGCCGGCGGCTGATGGCTCGATAAGCGGCGCGAATCGCATCTATGATGCGCCGTATGAAGGGAACACCACTGCTGTTTACCCTGGCCCTGCTTGGCGTGAGCGTGCTCGACGCCCGGCAGGACGGTCTGATTCCCGCCCCTGATCGCCGTCCGGGCGAGGGGCTCGGCCCGTTCCCCACGCTCACCATCCGCAACGTGATGGTCATCGACGGCACCGGCGGCCCGCCGTTCGGGCCGGCCAACGTCATCGTCGAAAACAACCGCATCGCGCGCATCGTCAACGCCGGCACACCTGGTGTGGCGTCGAAGGAGCCCGTGCCGGCACCGGCGCCGAACCTGATCGACGGCACCGGCATGTATCTGATGCCGGGCTTCGTCAACCTGCACGCGCACCTCGGCGACGCCAAGAAGGCGCCGCAGGCCGAATACACCTACAAGCTCTACATGGCGCACGGCGTGACGACGATGCGTGGCGTCGAGCTGGCCGAGCACAGCTTCGCGCTCAAAGAGAAAGCCCGCAGCGCCGCGAACACCATCGTCGCGCCCCGCATCTACAACTACCAGCGGCCGGGCGCCGGCTGGGGGAAGGGTCCGGTTGACACGCCGGAGCAGGCCCTGGAGTGGGTCGCCTGGTGTCAGGCCAACGGCGTCGACGGCCTGAAGCTCGTCGCCTACCCGCCGGACATCATGGCCGCCCTGTTGGCGGCGGCCAAAACGCGCGGGCTCGGCACCACCGCGCATCTCGAACAGCGCGGCGTCGCGCAGATGGATGCGCTCACGGCGGCCAGGCTCGGGCTGGGCACGGTCACGCATTTCTACGGGCACTTCGAGCCGCTGATGCGCGACTACCGCGTGCAGCCGTGGCCCGACCAGATGAACTACAACGACGAGCAGTTCCGGTTCGGCCAGGTCGCGCGCTTATGGGATCAGATCCATCCCCCGGGCAGCCCCGAGTGGAAGGCGTACCTCCAGGAACACGTCAAGCTGCGCACGATTTTCGATCCGACGATGACCGCGTACGCGGCCGGCCGCGACGTGATGCGCATGCGCAACGCCGACTGGCACGAGAAATACACGCTGCCGTCGCTGATGGATTTCTACACGCCCAGCCGCGCGAACCACGGCTCCTACTTCTTCGACTGGACGCTCGCCGACGAGGTGGCGTGGCGCAACTTCTACCAGGTCTGGTTCAAGCTGCTGAACGACTACAAGAAGATGGGCGGCCGCGTCACGGTGAGCGACGATGCGGCGTACATCTACAATACGTGGGGCTTCGGCTTCATCCACGAGATGGAGCTGCTGCAGGAGGCAGGCTTCCACCCGCTCGAAGTGATCCGCGCTGCGACGATGCATGCCGCCGAGGCGCTGCATGAGCCGAAGGGTCAGCCGCTGCAGTTCGGCGTCGTCCGTGCCGGCATGCTCGCCGACCTGGTGCTCGTGGATCAGAATCCGCTACAGAACCTGAAGGTGCTCTACGGCACGGGCCACCTGCGCCTGAACGATCGGACGGGTCGAGTCGAGCGCGTGGGCGGCATCCGCTACACGATCAAGGACGGGATCGTGTATGACGCGAAGAAGCTGCTGGCCGATGTCGGCGCGATGGTCGATGCCCAAAAGAGGGTGCGTACAGTGCGTACGGTGCCTTGAGTGCCTTGAGTGCGTCCAGTGCTGGTACCAAATGTACTTGGTACGAGAGCACTGTACGCACCTGAGGCACTGTACGCACGATCAGTAAGGTGGTCGGGCGAGCCAGTTCTGGCCCTCGTCGCCGATCGGCGCGCCCGGCGGCGCCGGCGACGCCGGCATCCACCGCTGCGTTTGCGCTTCGGCCACCGGACGCTCGAGAAAACGCTTGATGTCGGCGGCCATCAGCGTGTGCTGGGCGAGATCCGATTCGGCTCTGCCGACCTCCGCGCGCAGGCGCGCGGCGAGCCTCTGCAGCTTGAGCGACGCGATCGCGCGCACTTGCGCATTCGGCGCCGCGCTGGCCAGCCACATCACGCGATCGACGAGCACGCGTTCGGTGGCCCGCCGCACCTCGGCTTCGTAGGTGCCGGACGTCGCGGCGTCGAAGGTCGCCCTGGTGAGCTTGTCGATGACCTCGCCCAACCCGGGCAGGGATTGGTCCACCGCATACTGCGCCACCATCCGGGCGGCGCGATCGGGCTGGAGCACGAATCCGATCGTGACGTCCGCGGCGATGGCTCCCGGGTTCACGGGATCGAAGCCCTCGCCGGTGGTTCGCGGGAACAGCTCGCGGTGCATGCCGTAGCCGGGCGGCCGCGGCGGGATCAGATCGAGGATTCTCTTTGGAATGGTGAGCTCCGACGGCTTGAGCGTCGCCGTCAGGGCGTCGATCGTCTTACGTTGGGCTTCGCCGGACACCCACTCCATCGGGGTGCGGCCGTCGCCGCGCATGGCGTAGACGAAGTCCTGCCCGCCGATCGCCGACGCCGAGGCCTCCACCGCATAGCGGTGATACATGAAGATCGGCACCAGCGGTTCCTCGATCAGCACGGTCGGCATGCCGGGGCGGATCGTGTGCTCGCCGAGGCGATTGAGCGCGGCACGCCGGACCTTCATCAACCGCGTCAGTTCATCCCCCTGGTTGGTGCCATTCGACCACTGCTCGACGCGCGGATGAATGTCCGTGTCCTGATTGGTGAAGTAGCGCAGGTCCGCGGCCCACGCATCGTCCAGGATCTTGGCGAGCGCCGGCGTCTCGTTGGCGCCGTTCGGGAACTCGCGGTAGCCGTAGTCGATGGCCACCTTGTCCCAGTCGCCGATGCGCGCTTCGTACGCCTTGGAAAGGTCGATGGTGCCGTCTGGATTCAGCGTCTCGAGCGGATGCGGGTAGTCCATCACCGAGACCCAGCCCTTGCTGCTGTCGTAGTAGCTGTGCCCGAGGCCGAGCGTGTGCCCGACTTCGTGCGCCGACAGCTGTCGGATGCGCGCCAGCGCCGTCTCGTAGAGCACCGCCGGCCGCTCGTCGCCGTTGGTGTACGGCGACAGCAGCCCCTCGAAGATCATGTAGTCCTGCCGATCGCGGAGCGACCCGAGCGTGACCGTGGCCTTGATGACCTCGCCGGTGCGCGGATCCGAGACGCTGCCGCCGGAGCTCCAGCCGCGCGTCGATCGGTGCACCCAGTTGATCATGTTGTAGCGGATGTCCATCGGGTCGGCGCCCGCAGGCAGCTCCTCGACCCGGAAGGCGTTCCGGAACCCGGCCGCTTCGAACGCCTGGTTCCACCAGCTTGCGCCTTCGATCAGCGCCTTCTTGACGTCTTCGGGCGCGCCCGAGTCCACCCAGTACTGGATCGGCTTCACCGGTTCGCTCATCGCCGCCGCCGGATCCTTCTTCTGCAGCCGGTGCCGGCGGATGTAGCGGAACACCATCGGCTCGCCGATCGGCGTGCTGTAGTCGACGAAGCTGAGGCCGCCGTAGCCGGCGCGCGGATCATCCAGCCGCGGCGTGTAGTTGGCGTCCGGCAGCTCGACGAACGCCGCGTGCTCGCGCAGTGTCACCGCATCCGGCGTCGGCGTGACGCTGCCGACGGTGCCCGAGAACAGGCCGCCGCCGAAGCCGCCCCCACCACCGCCGCCGGAACCGGCGCCGATTGGCGCCGGGCCCTGGGTGGGACCGCCGCCCCCACCGCCGCCGCCGCCGGCGGCCTCGTTGACGAACGTCAGCGTCATGTCCACTTCGGTGTTCTTCGGAAAGTTCTTCGTGTTGGGCAGGTAGAAGGCGCTGCGCGTGCGATCGAGGCGATAGTTGCCTGGGCGCAACCGTCCGGCGGCGTTGTGGATGTCGCGCAGGAAGAAGTCCGTGGCGTCGACCAGCAGCCGCCCGCCCGACTCGCCGGCGATGGCAAAGCCCCACAGGATCGACTTCGCGAACGAATCCTCCACCGACTTCCGCTCGAGCGGGTTCTTGCTGCTCGACCGGAACGACTGGTTGCCCTGCACCAGCATCACGCGCGGGCCCATGCGCTGGAACTGGACGATGCGGCCCTGGCCTCCTTGGCCGCGGTCGAGGCCGATGTCGTTGGAGCCGAGACCGGCCGACAGTCCCGTCGTCAACAGGAAGTCGGCGTCGAGCCGCGGGATCTCCACCAGCAGCGCGCCGGCGCGCTCGTCCCAGTAGAGCGGGAAGTAGCCGTCGATCTTCTTCATGCCGCTCGTGCGGTCTTCGATCGACGGGATGGCGGCAGGGCGTTGCGGCTGCGCGGGTTGGCGGGCGTCGAGCACCGGGCCCGCGAGCAGGATTGTACCGACAAGCAAAACGGACACTTTAAACATGACCACTCCTAGCGGGGGCATTCTACCGCTGAAGGCTGAAGGCTGAAGGCTGAAGGCTGAAAGCTGAAAGCTGAAAGCTGAAGGCTGAAAGCTGAAAGCTGAAAGCAGATAGACTTCTCGCAGCTGTGCGGTGGCTGTTTCTCGTCGCGTATGCGTGCTCCGGCCTCGCCGGCCTCATTTACGAGGTGAGCTGGACGCGGCTGCTGACCCTCTACATTGGCCATACCACCGCCGCGGCGAGCGCCGTGGTGGCGGCATTCCTTGGCGGCTTGGCCATTGGCGCCGGCGCCGGCGGATCGATCGCGTCGCGGCTGACGCCGAGGCGGAGCCTGCACGCCTACGTGGCGATCGAAATCGCCGTGATCGTGGCGGCGTTGCTCGTGCCGCTCGAGCTGTCGGCGCTCACGCCGCTGCTGGCATGGGCCTACGACAACGGCACGCCGGGCCTGCTGTTTCCCGCGGTACGCGTGTTGTCGTGCCTGGTGATGGTGTTTCTGCCCTCGCTGGCGCTGGGCGCCACGTTTCCCCTGGCGATCCGCTGGTACGCGAGCGGATCGGCCGAGCCGGCGCGAGAAGGCGGCGCGCTGTACTTCGTCAACACCGTGGGCGCCGCCATCGGCGCGCTGGTGGCGGGCTTCGTGCTCATTCCCACGCTCGGAATCAGCGGCACGACGCGCGTCGGCATGGCCGGAAGTGCATTGGCGGCGGTGCTGGTGTGGGTTCTGCTACGACGGGGTCCGGGCTCCGGTCGCCGGGCGTCAGGCTCCGACTGGTCTTCCGGCGCCCGGCGCCCGGCGCCCGGGATCCCGTCGCAGCACCCATGGCTCGCCGTCTGGGTCCTCGGCCTCTCCGGCTTCGCCGCGCTCGTCCACGAGATCGCGTGGACACGGATCCTGTCGCTCGTGCTCGGCCCGACCACCTACGCGTTTGCCGCCACGCTCGCCGCGGTGATCAGCGGGGTGGCGCTCGGGTCGGGCATCGGCACATGGATCGTGCGGCGGACCCGCCATCCAGCCGCCTGGCTCGCGTTCGCGCTGGCGTTCGCCGCGCTCACCACGACGTGGACCTACTCGCTCGCCGGCGGACGCATCCCGCTGCTGGTTGCCACCCAGGTGGCCGCCTCGTCGGATCTGTTCGATCTGCTGCTGAGACAGGCGACGCTGCTGACGGTGGCGCTGATCCTGCCGACCTCGGCGTGCCTCGGCGCGGCGTTTCCGCTCGCGCTCGCCATGGTCAGCGACTTGTCCGCCGTAGCTTCAGCGGAGGCGGATCCGGCGAAGCCCGCCGCCGGCCGATTCGGCATCGTCTACGCCGTCAACACGATCGGCGCCGTTTCGGGATCGCTTGCGGCCGGCTTCTTCCTGATCCCGCGGTTCGGCCTGCAACCCACGCTCACCCTGGTCAGCGGCTGCCTGATCGCCGCGGCGCTGGCGGTGATCGGCTGGGGCCCCCTGTCGCGGAACGCGCGCCTCGCGGGATCGCTCGCCGCCGCCGGCGCCGTGGCGTTGCTGGTGGCCAGCCCGCCGTGGGATCGCGAGTTGCTCGCCAGCGGTGTGTATATGTACGCGCCGTACGTGCCCAGGGATCTCGATCTCGTGACGCTGCTGAAGGCCGGGCGCTTGCTCTACTACCGCGAGGGCGCGGCGGCCACCGTCTCGGTAAAGAAGCTGACCGGCACGACGACGCTGGCGGTTGACGGCAAGGTCGACGCGTCCAATCGCAGCGACATGCTCACGCAGAAGCTGGTCGCGCACCTGCCGTTGTTGCTGCACGACAACCCGCGTGACGTGATGATCGTCGGCCTGGGCAGCGGCGCCACCGCCGGCTCGGCGCTGCGACACCCGATTACGCGCGCCGATGTCGTCGAGATCTCCCCGGAAGTGGTCGAGGCCTCGCGCTTCTTCGTGGCGGAGAACTACGACGCGCTGAAGGATCCGCGCACCAACCTGATCGTCGGCGACGGGCGGTCGCACTTGCTGCTGGCCGAGCGCAAGTACGACGTCATCATCTCGGAGCCGTCGAATCCCTGGATCGCCGGTGTGGCGGCGCTGTTCACGCGCGAGTTCTTCGCCGGCGCCCGGGCGCGGCTCGCCGATGGCGGCATCATGTGCCAGTGGGCCAACGCCTATAACATCAGCGATGCCGACCTGCGCGCCATCGCGGCGACGTTCACGTCGGTGTTTCCGTTCGGCACGGTCTGGCTCGTCGGCGGAGACGACGTTCTGTTTGTCGGATCGGCAGCGCCGCTCGACGGGGCGCTGGCGAACATCGAACGGAACTGGCGGCGCCCGGGGGTGGCCGACGATCTGGCCAAGGTGTCGGTGCTCGATCCATTCTCGATCTTGTCGCTGTTCATGGGCGGCCCCGCCGAGCTCGGCCGCTATACGAAGGGCGCCGCCGGCTTCACCGACGATCGCATGACGCTCGAGTTCTCCGCGCCGCGCGAGCTGCATCGCCGCAGCAGCGGTGAAAACGCCGCCGCCCTGACGACACTGCTGGGCGAAGCGGGTCCCGAGGTGGTGCGGAAGGCGATGGCGTCGGCCGGAGCGGCGGAATGGCGCCACCGCGCCGAGATGATGGCCAAGGCGGACGTGCACGCTGCGGCCTACGACGACTTCGTGCGGGCGTTGCGGTTCGATCCTGCCAACCGCGAGACGCTGGAGGGGTTCGTCAAGACGGCCACGCTGTCGCGGCGTGGGTCGGACGCGCTGGGGTGGGTGAAGTCGCTGGCCGCCGCCGCGCGGCCATCGGCAGAGGTCCTGATGGCCACGTCGAAGCTGCTGGCGTCGATCGACTCACGGGCGGATGCGCTGGCGGCCGCGCGTGAGGCCACGGTGATCGCGCCGGCGGACCCGGCCGTCTGGGAACAGCTGGCCTCGCTGCATGCGGACGCCGGCGACACGGTGCAGCTCGATGACGTGGTCGGTCGCCTCCGGCAGGTCGCGCCCAGCCGGGCAGGTACGGAGTTCTATGCGGCGGCCGCGGCGTTCCTCCATGCCCGCCCCCTCGAGGCGGTCGAGCTGGCACAGCGGGCCATCGCCATCGATCCGCAGTTTGCGCCGGTGTACGATTTGATTGGCGCCGCTTTCACGAAGCTGGGCCGGACGGCGGAGGCAAAGGCGGCGTTCGAGCTGTCGCTCAGCTTCGACGCGCACGACAGCACCGCCTACACCAACCTGGGGCTGCTCGAACTGGCCGTCGGCAATCGTGCCGCCGCCGCGCAGTATTTCGCCGAGGCGCTGTGGCTGGCACCTGATTCGGCAACGGCGAGAGCAGGCCTGGCGCAGTCACGCCCCTGAGCCCTCCCGCCTTCGCCAAGGCTACGGCGGGGCAAGCAAGCCCGTTGTAGTCTTTGGTCATGGACTCGCCGATTCAGAGCCTGCACCACGTCACGGCCACCGTCGATGACGCCCAGCAGGACCTCGACTTCTGCATCGATGCCCTCGGGCTTCGACTCGTGAAGAAGACCGTCAACTTCGACAACCACCTCGTCTTTCACTTCTACTACGGCGACGAGCACGGAACACCGGGGACGATCTGGACCACGTTCCCGTACAAGGGATACGGCGTCCCCGTCGGAACGAAGGGCGCCGGGCAGGTCGCGGTCACCTCGTTCTCGGTTCCCGCCGGCGCCCTCGACTGGTGGAGGGCGAGGCTGACGGCGCTGGGCGCGAGCGTCCAGGACGCGCCGCCGCGATTCGGCGAAGAGTCCATCCTGTTTGCGGATCCCTCCGGCCTGCAGTTCGAGCTGGTGGCCAACGACCGCGACCGGCGCGCGCCCTGGACGCGGGAGGTCGGCGCGGCCACGGCCATCCGCGGGCTCCACAGCGTGACGATGACCATCGCGCATCCGGCGAAGACGATCGAGTTCATGACAAGCCTGCTCGGCTTCCAGGTGGTCGGC
>Ga0209343_10003890_pt1 | contig 18619 bp, 19 predicted proteins | sample RifCSPlowO2_02_FD_184026 | JGI IMG/M metagenome (GOLD analysis project Ga0209343, IMG submission 184026) | Groundwater microbial communities from Rifle, Colorado - Rifle CSP2_plank lowO2_0.2 (SPAdes) (version 2) | ecosystem: Environmental > Aquatic > Deep subsurface > Groundwater | place... | reverse complement strand
CGCCTCCGGCAACCACTCCTGTACCGAGGGCGGCAGCAGGTAGTCGGTGTCCCGATCTATCGGATGAAAGGCCATGGCAATGTCCCTCTAATTCAATGACTATGATTATAGCATAGTGCCGGTTAAGTCCGACAGGCTGCTAGAAACCGTAGCATCCACTCGTGGTCGATGCTGTCGAAGAACGCTTGTATGCCGGCGTCCAGTATCCAGCTCACCTTCTGGCTCTTGATTCCGACGGTGAGCGCGTCCAGTGCATCGTGTTGGCCGCGCCCCGGTCGAAATCCATACGAGAAGCCGAGAAAGTCTTCCTCGTAGATCATGTTCAGTACCTTGACCACGGCCTGTTGCACAATCTTGTCCTCTACGGCCGCTATGCCCAGCGGACGCAACTTGCCGTCCGCTTTCTCGATATAGACCCGGCGCGAGGGTTGCGCACGATACGCACCGGTGTGTATCTCCCGGTGCAGTTCATGCACTCGCGTGTAGAGAACATTCTCGTAATCCCGCCACGTCACTTCATCCACCCCGGCCGCCGCGTTCCGCTTCAGGTCGTAGAAGCTTTCGACCAGCAGCGATGGCGTAACGTGATGGAGTAGCGCCGTGAACTTCATCCGCCCATCCCGCTTGGCGGCTTCCCGTATGCCTTCGAGTCCCTTCGACGCAGATTCCCGGCTCTGTGTCCGGCCTGCGGGAGTCTCTCCAGCATTCCCCTTGGCTACGCCCCTTCCCTCCACCGCCTCCGCAGGTTCCCCTTTGTTCGGCGGCTTCCCCGGTACTATGGGCGTATCCGACTTCTCGACGACGTGGATGACAGGAGTACGGTCATCGACCTTCCCTGTCCCGCCCGCCAACTGCGCGGGCACCGCCGAGACCTCCCAGCTTCCGTGCAGATCGCTTCCCGACATGCGCAGGGTCTCCGACCGCGCGGGATCAGGGCATGACTTGCGATTAACGCCATGCTCCGTATTGCCTTCCGAGAATTGCAACTCCGTCGGCATCCCAGATTTACTTTCATTTCGCGGCTCAATGGCTGGCCTGCCGGTTTCCCCTGCCAACGCTTCGCCACACACCTCACGATGTGTAACGCATGACTCGGGGTCAGAGTAATTCGCCATTTCTTCTCTGTATTGAACTTGCATCAACTACGATCTGCCGGCTTGCGCTGGCGCACTGCAAATGAAAGTGTTGGACGGTCCGAGGGTTGAGCGTGAGAACAGAGGGGTAAAAGTCGAAGATTCGGAAAGGTGGCGGAGGATGTGCCGATAACCCAAGGGAAAGCTACCCAAGGGGAGAGGAACATGGACAGGGACACCGAGAAGCAAGACAAGCTGGCCGAGGAAGTCGCATGGAGGCTGGAACGACATCCGATCATAAAGGCGCGCATCAGCAAACTCCTGGACGTGATGGAGAACGCGGGCGGCGACCTTCGGCGGGCCGATGACGCCGAACGACGGGCCATTGACGAACTGCGGGGCATGGGGCAAGAACTGCTGCAGGGCTGGGGCCGGCGTCTGGCGGACGAAGAAGCGCAACGCCTGGACCGGGATGCCGCGGTCGTACGGCAGGTAAAAAAAACTTCACTGGCACAGCACCTTCGGTGAAATCACCGTTATTGAGCAGACCTATGTCCGCAAAGAGATTGGCACGCTGCATCGACCCTTTGCCAGTGTCGCCGGAGTCCGCTGTCGGGGCTACTCCCTGCCGCTCCAGCGGGCCATTACCGACTTTGGCGCGGACAACGCCTTTGGGCGGGTAGAGGCCAAACTCAAGGAACATTACGGCATCACCGTTCCCCTGGGCGCGGCGATGACCATCACTGAGCGGCATGCGCGCGCCTTGAGCGAAGCGGATGTCACTCCGCCCGTAAGTGCGGTCACGCCCCTGACACTCATCGTCGAAGTCGACGGCCGCATGATTCCGGTCGTGGAGGTCGGCAAGGGCACGCCCGAGATACCTGACAAACGCAAACACCGCACCTTGCTCTGGAAGGAGGCGCGCTTGTCGCTGGTGCGTCGCCCCGATGAAATCGAGCCGAGCTTTGACGTGACCCTGGGCGATGGGGCGACGACGGGCGCGGCACTCAAGCGCTTGGCCGTCGCGGCGGGACTGAAGCCACGCACCTCGGTGCATGGCGTGGGCGATGGCGCCCCGTGGATTGCCGGGCAGATTGAGCTTCAGTTTGGAGCCCAAGGTGGCTATCTGATTGACGTCTTCCACCTGTGCGATTACTTGGCGGTGGCCGCCCCGGTCTGCGCCCCCGACCAGCCCGGCGAGTGGATGATCGGCCAGAAAGAGCGCATGAAGACCGGACAAATGAACGCCGTCATGGCCGCTCTCGCACCGCATGTCGAACCGGATACCGTCGCCAACGATCAAGCACCGGTGCGCAGTTGCTATCGCTATATCGCCAACCGGCCTGGCCAGTTCAAGTACCGCGAGGCGATTGCCGCCAGTCTTCCCATCGGCTCCGGCGAGGTCGAGAGCGCTCATCGCTACGTCATTCAGGAGCGGCTCAAGCTCGCCGGCGCCTGGTGGAGTCCGGTCAATGCTCAGGCTATGCTCAACTTGCGTGTCTTGCGCGCCAACCACGGCTGGCACCGTTACTGGAACGCCGCCGCCGCGTGACGCCGTCCAACACTTTCATTTGCACCCCTTCAGCACCTCGGCTCCATCCGGAATCGCCGGCTCGTCCATACTGGCCTCCTTGTGAGTGGGATTGCCCCATCCTCTCGGCATCCGCCCGCCACCCTTGAGCTTCCCGCGCTTTTACCCTTCTGTTCTCCAATTCAGCCAGTTCAGGCGTCCACCACTTTCAATTGCACCCCAACCCGCGCGACGTGACAAGCGCCGCTGGCTGGTGCCGGCGAACTACTTCAGACCCAGCACATCCTGCATATCGAACAGACCGCGGTCCCGCCCCCTCATGAAGCGCCCGGCGCGCAGGGCGCCTAGCGCGTAAGGCATGCGACTGGCGGACTTGTGGGTGATCTCGATGCGTTCGCCGGCGCCGGCAAACAATACCGTGTGATCGCCAACGATATCGCCACCGCGGATGGTTGAGAAGCCGATTTGCGTCGCTGGCCGTTCGCCGGTATGTCCCTCCCGTCCATACACGGCGCACTCGGACAAGTCGCGACCGAGAGCCGCCGCCACCACTTCGCCCATGCGCAGCGCGGTGCCGGACGGTGCATCCACCTTGTGACGATGATGCGCTTCGATCACTTCGACATCGTAGCCCTCGTTGAGTATTCGAGCCGCCACGTCCAACAGGCGGAATACGGCATTGACACCCACCGCCATGTTCGGCGCGAAGACGATCGGGATTTCGCGAGCGGCGGCTTCGATGGCGCTCTTGCCCTGTGCCGAGAACCCTGTGGTGCCGATCACCAGGCTGACGCGATGGCGCCGACAGGCCTCCAGATGCAGCAGGGTTCCCTCCGTCCGCGTAAAGTCGATCAGGCAATCCGAAACCGCCAGCGCCGCATCAAGATCAGATCCGATCCTGATTCCACAGGGAGCGCCGACCAGTTCGCCGGCATCCTTGCCGAGAAACGGACTGCTGCTGTGTTCTAGCGCTGCACCCAGGCTGGCGCCGGCATCTTGCTGCACGGCCTCGATAAGGGTACGGCCCATGCGGCCCGAACTGCCGGCAATGGCGTAACGAATCTGTTCCATACCTTACTTCTTCTCTTGCTTTGCGGCGTCGGCGGCGGCCGGCGCCGGGATGTCGATGACCTGGGCGGGCTTCGGTGCGTCCGCCTGCGAACCATCATCGGCGACCACGTCACCGGCCACCCGCGTCAGCTTGTTGTCCTGGAAGAATACCGCCAGATGGCGCTGTTGAGCCTCGCCATGGCCCGGCTGGAAGCGATACACATAATCCCAACGGTCTACATGGAACATGTCGGCCACCAGGGGCGAGCCGAGTATGAAGCGCACTTGCTCGCGGGTAAGGCCCGGCTTCAACTGCACCACCATCTCCTGAGTCACCAGATTGCCCTGACGCACATCGATGCGATAGGGTTTTAGATATGAGGTGATCTGCGGCGTGTTGGAACAGGCGGCCAGGAAGGGCAGGAGCAACAGGAATCGCTTCATCGGGAAATTCCGGAAAAACCACTATTCGGTCAGGGCTGCCCTGATGCGGCATGCCGTGTCTTTTCCCGATTGCATTATCGCAATCGGGGCGCGAAAACTATATCATAGCTGCCCACCTGCCCCGAGAGGCCCTGACGCCGCGCGTACCGCTACATGACGAACCCCGACGACCTCAAGAGCATCGGCCTCAAGGCAACCTATCCGCGCCTGAAGATTCTCGACCTGTTCCACAAGCTGCAGGATGAGGGTTCGCCGCGCCACGTCACCGCGGAAGACGTCTACCGCCACCTGTTGGCGGACGGTCTGGATATCGGACTGGCGACCGTCTATCGCGTGCTGACGCAGTTCGAGCAGGCCGGCTTGCTACAGCGGCATCATTTCGAATCCGGCAAGGCGATTTTCGAACTGAATGAAGGTCAGCACCACGACCATCTGGTCTGCCTGCAATGCGGTCGGGTGGAAGAGTTCTACGATGCCGCCATCGAAAAGCGCCAGCACAAGATCGCCGAGGAGCGCGGCTTTACGGTGCGCGAACACGCGCTATACCTTTACGTCGAGTGCAACAAGCCTGACTGTCCGCACCGCAAACACTCCGCGTAAGCACTCGTGGAAGCCTTCCTCACCGCGACCACCCTGGTCGCCGTCGCCGAAATCGGCGACAAGACCCAGTTGTTGTCCTTCGTGCTCGCCGCCCGCCTGCGCAAACCCTGGGCCATCATCGCCGGCATCTTCGTCGCCACGGTGTTCAATCACGCCCTGGCCGGCTCGGTCGGCGTCTGGCTGGCGCAACTGATCGCGCTGCAGTGGCTGCCGTGGATCACCGGCGCCGTATTCGTCGCCTTCGGCCTCTGGGCGCTGCACCCGGATTCGCTCGACGAAGACCCGAAGATTCACCCCGCCGGCGCCTTCGTCACCACCACCATTGCCTTCTTCATCGCAGAAATGGGGGACAAAACGCAGTTCGCCACAGTAGCGCTGGGCGCGCAGTTTCAGGGAGCGCTGTTCGCCGTGGTGATGGGCACCACGCTGGGCATGATGCTGGCGAATGTGCCGGCCGTCGTTGTCGGCGAAAAGCTGGCGAAGCGCCTGCCGCTGCATGTCATTCGCTGGCTCGCCGCCGCAGTGTTCATTGCCACCGGCATCGTCGCCATGCTTGGGGCGCCGACTGTTCCGGTTTAGCCGATTCCCAGCATTTCCGCCGCGTGGCGGCGCGTGGTGTCGGTGATCTTCTCGCCGCCGAGCATGCGGGCAATCTCGCCGATGCGGGATTCCGAATCGAGCACGCTGACCGACGACGTCGTCGCGCCGTCACGCGTCTGCTTGGCGATCGACCATTGCCAATCGGCCTGGGCCGCCACCTGCGGCAAATGCGTCACGCACAGCACCTGCCGGCTGCGGCCCAACTCGCGCAGCATGCGGCCGACGATTTCGGCGACACGACCACCGATGCCGACATCGACTTCGTCAAAAATCAGCGTGCCGGCCGGATTGGCCTGGCTGGCGATAACCTGCAAGGCCAGGCCGATGCGCGACAGTTCGCCCCCCGACGCCACCTTGGCCAGCGCGCGCAAGGGCTGGCCGGCATTGGCCGAGACCAGGAACTCAATGCTTTCCAGTCCGCTGGAGGCGCCTTCAGGCAACGCTTCCAGCGCAATTTCGAAACGCCCGCCGGCCATCGCCAGTTCCTGCATGCCGGCGCTCACCGCCTTGGACAAGGTCTTGGCGGTCTTCGCGCGCAACACCGAAAGCTGCTTCGCTGCTTGACGGAACGCGGCTTCCGCCCTGGCTTCGCGTTCGGCCAGCGCCTCCGGATCGGCGCGCAGCGTGAGTTCGTCGAGACGAGCCTGCAATCGCTGCTGCAGTTCGGGCAAGTCCTCTGGAGCAATCCGATGCTTCCTCGCCATCTGGGTTACCGCGTCGATGCGATTATCCAATTCGTTCAGTCGCGCCGGATCAAGCTCCAGTCGGTCCTGATAGCGCCGTAGCGCCAGCGCCGACTCTTCGAGTTGAATCAGCGCGCTCTCGAACAACTGGGCCGCGTCGCTCAATGCCGGATCGAAGCCGGTCAGTTCTGCGAGCCTTGCCCCGGCGTGCTGGAGCTGCGGCAGACTTGCCGCCTCGCCCTCTTCCAGCACAGCCAGCGCGGCGCTGGCGCCCTCCAGCAGGGCATTCGCATTACCCAGTCGACGCTGTTCCTGCTCGGTTTCCTGCCATTCGGCGGCATCGAAGGCCAGGGCGACGAGTTCCTTCACCTGCCACTCGAGCAATTCGCGATCGCGCGCGCTGGCCTCGACATCCTTCTCGGCAGCCTCGCGCGCCTCGCGCGCCGCGCGCCACGCACCATACGCTGCCGCCACGTCGCGCGCCAGCGCCTGCGCCCCGGCATGGGTATCGAGCAATTCGCGCTGCGCATCGGCGCGCAGCAGAGAATGATGGGCATGCTGGCCATGGATGTCGGCCAGGAAATCAGCCACCTCGCGCATCTGTCCGAGCGTTGCCGCGGCGCCGTTGATATAGGCACGGGAGCGGCCGGCGCTATCGATCACGCGACGCAGCAGGCATGCGTCGGTGTCGTAGTCATTGGCCCGCAACCAGGATTCCAGGCCGCCGCCCGGCATCACGTCGAACTCGGCGGAAATTTCCGCGCGTTCCGCTCCGCCGCGCACCACGGCGGCATCCGCACGCTCGCCCAGAGCCAGCGACAAGGCATCGACCAGAATCGATTTGCCGGCGCCGGTTTCGCCGGTCAGGGCGCCGAAACCGCCTTCGAACTCGAGTTCAAGGCGATCGACAATGACAAAATCGCGAATGATCAAACGCAGCAGCATGTTCAATGACGGGGCGTCGAGCTCCAGTGCAGCTTTTCCCTCAGCATGGCGAAATAGCTGTAACCCGGCGGATGCAACAGGGTGATGGAATGGCGCGAACGCGCCACGCGCACCATGTCGCCGGCACGGGCATCGAAGCGCGTCTGGCCATCGAAGTGCACCCGCGCGTCGTGTGGCGGCAGCAAGGCGATCTCGATCACGCTGCTGTCGCTGACGGTGATCGGCCGGTTCGACAGTGCATGGGGACACAGCGGCACGATGGCGATGCCGGGTACCGCCGGATGGAGAATCGGACCGTTGGCGGAAAGCGCATACGCAGTCGACCCGGTAGGCGTGGACACGATCATGCCGTCAGCGCGAAGGACATGGATCAATTCGCCATCCACCTTCACCTCCAGTTCGATCATGCGGCCGATTTCGCCCTTGTTGACCACCACGTCGTTCAGCGCCAGGGTCTGGAACGCCGATTCACCGTCGCGCAACACTTCGGCCTTGAGCAGGAACCGCTGCTCGCGGGAAAACTTCCCATCGAGCAAGGCGGTAACGCTGCCGATCATGGCGTCCAGTGCGATGTCGGTCATGAAACCGAGCCGCCCCTGATTGATACCGACCAGCGGCACCTGGAACTCTGCCAGGCGCCGTGCGGAATTAAGCATGGTGCCGTCGCCGCCAAGAATCACCGCAACCCCGGCGCGGGTGCCTATCGTTTCGTAACTGGCGACCGCATAGCCGTTGGCACCCACCGCCGCCGCGGTTGCGTCCTCCAGCAACACCTCGACGCCACGCTCACGGAGAAACGCGGCGAGCGCCAGCAAGGACTCCGCGATTTCCCGGCTTTGGTATTTGCCGATCAGGGCGACGGTGCGAAATGCGGCATTCATGCGCTTGATTAGACCACAATTTGCGCCGCCTTTTTTTGAAGGATTTGGCTCTAAAATCGATGCATGCTCGACTATCGTGCGCAAACCCTGCTGAAGACCCTGATCGAACGCTATATTGCGGAAGGTCAGCCGGTCGGTTCGCGCACGTTGTCGAAATACTCTGGCCTGGAGCTCTCCCCGGCCACGATCCGCAACGTCATGTCGGATCTTGAGGAAATGGGCTTTATCGCCAGTCCGCACACCTCGGCCGGGCGCGTGCCGACACCACTGGGGTACCGGCTTTTCGTCGATTCCCTGCTGACCGTGAAGCCCCTGCAAAGCAGCGAACTTTCCGAAATCCAGGGTGCCATCCAACCCGACCAGCCGCAACTGGTTATCAGCCATGCGTCGCAATTGCTGTCGCAGCTCACCGCATTTGCCGGTGTGGTCGTGGCGCCGCGGCGGCAGCAGCCGCGCATCCGCCAGATCGAGTTCCTCAGCCTGTCGGACAAGCGCGTGCTGCTGATCATCGTCACCGCCGACGGCGACGTGCAGAATCGCATCCTGTTCACCCAGCGCAATTACAGCCCATCCGAACTCGTCGAGGCGGCGAACTACCTCAACCAGAACTGTCTCGGGCTCGACTTCGACCAGGTGCGGGCGCGTGTCGTGGAGGAGTTGCGCCAACTGCGGGCCGACATGTCCGAGTTGATGACCGCTGCGCTCGACGCCGGCAACCAGGCCATTGCCGACACCTCGACGCAGTACGTCATCAGCGGCGAGAAAAACCTGCTCGACATCGAGGACCTGTCTTCCAACATGGTGCGCCTGCGCCGCCTCTTCGACCTCTTCGAACAAAGAACCGGCCTGGCCCAGTTGCTGGAACTCTCCAGCCGCGCCGAAGGCGTCCAGGTCTTCATCGGCGGCGAATCCGGCATTGCGCCGCTGGACGAGTGCAGCGTAGTCGCCGCACCTTACGAGGTCGATGGCCAGATCGTCGGTACCATCGGCGTCATCGGTCCGACGCGAATGGCCTACGAGCGCGTGATCCCGATTGTCGACATCACCGCCAAGCTGCTCTCGTCGGCACTGTCCACGCCCTGACCGCCACGCTCCAGCAGGAACATGTCTCGTTACGCTCCCGAACCCGCGCAACAGCACGGTGCGCCGCGCCGTACCGCGATAGTCCTGGTCAATCTCGGCACGCCGGAGGCGCCCACGGCTCCCGCACTGCGCCGCTATCTCAAGCAGTTTCTCTGGGATCCGCGCGTGGTCGAGATTCCGCGCCTGCTCTGGTGGCTGATTCTCAACGGCATCATTCTCAACCTGCGGCCGGCAAAGTCGGCGACAAAGTATGCCAAGGTCTGGATGCAGGAAGGATCGCCGCTGAAAGTGCACACCGAACGCCAGGCCAGGCTGCTCAAGGGCTGGCTGGGTGAATCCGGCATGCCCGACCTCGTCGTGGCTTGGGCCATGCGCTATGGCCAGCCTTCGATCGCCAGCGTCCTCGACGGATTCAAGCGCGACGGCGTCGAGCGCGTGCTGGTCGTGCCGCTCTATCCCCAGTATGCGGCGAGCACCACGGCCAGCGCGATGGACGATGTTGCCGACTGGATAAAACGCAGCCGCAATCCGCCGGAACTGCGCTTCATCAAGGACTTCCACGACCATCCGGGCTATGTCGGCGCGCTGGCCGCCAGCGTGACGGAACACTGGGCCGCCCATGGCCGCCCCGACCGACTTGTGATGAGCTTTCACGGCCTGCCGCGGCGTTCGCTGGACCTGGGCGATCCTTACTATTGTGAATGCCAGAAAACCGGACGCCTGCTGGCGGAAACCCTGGGGCTCGCCGAGAAAGACTATCTGGTCACCTTCCAGTCGCGCTTCGGCAAGGCCGAATGGCTGCAACCCTACACCCAGCCGACACTGGAAAAGCTTGCGCGCGAAGGCACGGCACGGGTCGATGTCATCTGCCCCGGCTTTGTTGCCGACTGCCTGGAGACACTCGAAGAAATCGCACTCGAATGCAAGGCCGCCTTCCTCTCGTCCGGTGGCAAGGAGTTTCACTACATCCCCTGCGTCAATGAGCGTCCCGACTGGATCGGCGCGCTGCGCGACCTGGTGTCGCCCCACCTGTCTGGCTGGCCGGTCGCGACGCAAACCGATACGGAAGCTGCGACGCGAGCCAGGACATTGGGCGCAACAAACTAAATCACTGCAAGAAGTCGGCGCTGGCGACACGGCGACAACGACGGCGACGGACCGGAGCAGCGTTTACTCCCGCCCTGCGATCAACGCGATGCGGCAATCGCGACAAGTTGTCGCAGCAGAGAGGGTAGCGATGTCTGTACTGTTTCCCAGACCACGTCGAGATCGATATCGAAGTAGCCATGGGCCATCCGATTGCGCATGCCGCGCATTTGTTGCCACGGCAGGGTCGAACGCGCGCGAACTGTCCGACTCGATCATACGGGCATGGCCTCGCGAATCACCTGTTCGCGAAATTGCCTGGGCAGATCCCCCGGTGTCAGCACTTCGACCGGGATGCCCAGCACGGTTTCCAGTTCAACCTGCATGGCGCCCAGATCGAACAGGGTGGTTCCCGGCAAGGGGTCCACGAGCAGATCGAGATCGCTGCCTTCGGCGTCATTATGATGAATCACGGACCCGAACACCCTCAGGTTGCTCACCGGATAGCGTGCAACCGCCTGCCGAATGGCTTCCCGATTTTTCTGCAAGACTGTCGACGGCTTCATGATGCCCATTGTATAGCAGGCCATTCGGCACTGATGTACACGGAAAGCTGATGACTCTACGAGCACTGAGGACAAGCTCTCCGCTTGAAGTTGCCGGCAGCGCCCTTATATCAGTGAAAACTGATATATGGAGTACACCATGTCCGAGCCCTTGATCGTCGTTTGCCCCCACTGCCACGCGGCCAATCGCCTTCCCGCCGAACGGCTCGCCGACGGGGGCACCTGCGGCAAGTGCAAGGCCCGCCTGTTCAGCGGAGAGCCGGTAGAACTCGGCGCCGAGAACTTCGATAGTCATATCCGGCGTTCCGCTATTCCCGTCTTGGTGGATTTCTGGGCGCCCTGGTGCGGTCCCTGCCGCAGCATGGCCCCGGCCTTTGCCCAAGCCGCGCGCCAGCTCGAACCCGAGTTCCGCCTGGTCAAGGTCAATACCGAGGACGAACAGCAACTTGCAGCGCGCTTCGGAATTCGCTCGATTCCGACGCTGGCGCTATTCCGCAACGGCCACGAAGTGGCACGCCAGGCGGGCGCGATGGATGCAGCCGGCCTGATGCGCTGGGTCCGAAGTCAGCGGTAAATTTTGCGGCGCCGGCGCCGTTAACCGATGGGCAGGCGCCGTCCCTGGCGCCAAGGAATGTCCATCATGAAAATCGACAGCGCCAGCTATTCCCTGACATCCAGCCATCTCGCCTACAACCGCGACGAATCGAACGAATCCCTGCGCACCTGGAAGGGCGATCGTCGGCCTGACTTTGATGCTCAGCCTGGCGCACTGGTTTCCGCGGTATCGCTCTCCGCTGCGGCGCGCGCCCAGCTCGCTGAAGATATTCGGACTGCCATGGCCTCGCTGCCCGCATCGCAAGCAATCAAGCCGGTGCAAGCGCCGGAAGTAGCTGCCATGGAAGAGGCCTCGGACGCAGTCGACAGCGACCCTTTCCTTGCGCTGATCAGGTCGATGGTGGAGATGCTGACCGGCCAATCGATCCGGGTCTTTTCGGCGCGGGATCTGCAACGTTCCGCTACGCCGCCTTCGCTTATCGACCCGACAGCCGCCGTCCAAGCCGCCAAGCCGCAGGCATCCGCCCCGCGTGCCGGCTTCGGCGTCGAGTACGACTACCACGCCGTGCATGAAGGATTCGAGCAAACCAAGGTTTCCGCCGAAGGAAGCATCAGAACCAGCGACGGCCAGCAAATCAGCTTCAAGCTCGACCTGATTATGACGCGAAGTTATCGCGAGGAAACCTCGCTCAGCCTGCGCGCCGGCGACGCCGTGCGCAAGGACCCACTGGTGCTGAACTTCGACGGTAGCGCGGCGCAGCTTTCCGATCGCCACTTCGCATTCGATTTCGACAGCGACGGCCGTCTCGAAACTCTGGCGCTGCTGGCCGCCGGCAGCGGCTATCTGGCAATCGACCGCAACGGCAACGACAGGATCGACTCTGGCCGAGAACTGTTCGGTCCAACAACGAATTCCGGCTTCGGCGAGTTGTCGTCGCTCGACAGCGACGACAACGGCTGGATCGACGAGAACGATCTCGCATTTGCATCGCTGCGCGCCTGGACGCCCGACGCCAAGGGAGGCGGCGCGCTGGAGGCTCTCCAGCAGCGTCAGGTCGGCGCCATTGCGGTCAACGCTATCGCCAGTCCCTTCGAATTGCGCGGGACGGGTGATGCGAATCTCGGTGCAATTGCGGCCACCGGCGTGTTTCTCGCCGACGACGGCCGGGTCGGCAGCGTACAGGAAGTCGATCTGACGGTGCGTTAGCTCCGCCCTCGCGCACCGTACTCGATCCGCCACTTCAATGGTAAAGCTCCGATGTTGTGCATGGCACAAAACTCAAGGGTTAGAATGCCCTCATTGACTAAGGGGAATAACGATGCCGCGCATTTCCGACCTGAAAATCTGGATTCGCCTGACTGGCGCCATCTGGCTCATGTTGCTGGTGGCGTGGTCCGGGATGATCTTCTGGGAGAGCCACGTCAACCGGCAGACCGCCATCGAGCAGGCGCGCGAATTCTCGAATTCGATGCATGAAGCGACCATGGCAGGCCTGACCGGCATGATGATTACCGGCACCGTGGCCCAGCGTGAAGTCTTCCTGGACCAGATCAAGCAGTTGTCCATCATTCGCGACCTCAAGGTCATACGCGGCGAAAACGTCAGCAAGCTGTTCGGGCCGGGCAACGCCAAGGACGCGGTCACCGTCGACGCCATCGAGCAGCAGGTGTTGAAGAGCGGGCAGGAGTTCAGCGACGTCCAGTCCGACGCAAAAGGCGAATACCTGCGCGTGGTGCGTCCCGCGCTGGCGCTCAAGAACTATCTGGGCAAGGACTGCATCGCCTGCCACCAGGTGCCGGAAAGATCCGTGCTCGGCGCAGTCAGCATGAAAATTTCGCTCGATCACGTCAATGAGGCCGTTGCGGCACAGCGCGTCAAATCGCTGCTGGCAGCCCTCGCCGTCAGCCTGCCGCTGCTGGCCTTCATCTACCTGTTCATCCGCAACTTCGTCACCACTCCGCTGGACAAGATGGTGAGCAGCCTGCGTGAAATCTCCAGCGGCGAAGGCGACCTGACCCGTCGCCTGGATATTCGCAGCCAGGACGAAATCGGCGCCGCTGCCGGCGCCTTCAACCAGATGATGGAAAAATTCGGCGCGCTGGTACGCCAAGTCAGCGAATCGGCCAGCCAAGTCTCGGCAGCATCCCATACGCTGGCAGAAAGCGCCGGGAAAGTCGCCACCAGTTCCACGCAACAGGACGAGAAGTCGACTGCGGCAGCCTTGGCGGTGGAACAAATGCTGACCAGCATCGGCTCGATCGCACAGGGCATGGAACGCGTGCACGAGCAGTCGCGGGAAAGCCTGCGCCGCTCGGGAGAGGGCAATGAAAGTCTGTCGCGCCTGATCGGCGAAGTCGGACAGGTGGAAAACACGGTGCAGGAGATCGCCGACTCGGTGACCCAGTTCGTCAAGAGCACGGAATCGATCACCCACATGACCCGGCAAGTCAAGGACATTGCCGACCAGACCAATCTGCTGGCGCTCAACGCCGCCATCGAGGCCGCCCGCGCCGGCGAGCAGGGGCGCGGCTTCGCCGTGGTGGCCGACGAAGTGCGCAAACTTGCCGAGAAATCCAGCGCCTCGGCCAGCGAAATCGACGCGGTTACCCAGACGCTGGCACAGCAGGCCGACGTCGTGCGCCAATCCATCGAGCGCGGCATGGAGCACATCGCATCCAGCCAGAATTCCATGGAAATGGTGGCTGAAGTACTGGCCACCGCCAGCACCTCGGTCACCGAAGTGGGGCATGGCTTGGACGCCATCGCCAGCGCCACCGATGAACAGCGGCGCGTCAGCGGAGAAGTGGCGCACAACATCGAGGCGATCGCCGCGATGTCGCGCGGCAACGCCCAGGCCGTGGAACAGACGGCCGCGGCGGCGCAAAAGATGGAAGTGCTGGCCGAGAATCTGCAAGGCACGGTCGGCCGCTTCCGCACCTGAGAGAATTTTTTTGCCCGGAGGGCTTGAACCTCCCAAATTCACCCTCACATGGGCCGGGTTTCTTCAGGAGCCCGACCCATGCAGGAAAATTCAGCCACACCCAGCCCCACGCAAACTACCGAAGCCCTGCCGGACTTGAACCAGCAGGGCTCGACCGCCGATGCCGCCGCTGCGCCAGCGCCGACTGTCGACCCGGTCACCGAAGCCACGGTAATGCCCAGTCTCGAAGAAATGCTCAAGGCGGCCGAACTCAAGGCCGCCGAGCATCACGATGCCTGGCTGCGCGCCAAGGCCGAGACCGAGAACGTCCGCCGCCGCGCCCAGGAAGACATCGGCAAGGCCGGCAAGTTCGCCGTCGAGAAGTTCTCCGGCGAATTGCTGGCGGTCAAGGACAGCCTCGAAGCCGCTCTGGCGAATGAAAACCAGAGCGCCGAAAACCTCAAGGCCGGCGTCGAGCTGACCTTGCGGCAACTGGTCTCGGCATTCGAAAAATCCAGCCTGGCCGAAATCAATCCGCTCGGCCAGAAGTTCGATCCGCACCAGCACCAGGCCATCAGCCAGATCGAGGCGCCGGACGAGTCGACCGAAGCCAACACCGTGCTCAACGTCCTGCAAAAGGGCTATGCCCTGCACGGACGCGTGATTCGCCCGGCGCTGGTGGTGGTTTCCAAGACCAAATCGGCGCCGGCGGCTTGAAGCCACCCGCAATACCCCCATATCAGGCACAGGCTTAGAGATTCGCCAAGGGACACCCCCCGGCGAGCAACATTCTTAAAGGAAAAATCATGGGCAAGATCATCGGCATCGACCTCGGCACCACCAACAGCTGCGTCGCCATCATGGAAGGCGGCAAGCCCAAGGTCATCGAAAACGCGGAAGGCGCGCGCACCACGCCGTCCATCGTCGCCTACGCGGACGACGGCGAGATTCTGTGCGGCGCATCGGCCAAGCGCCAGGCGGTCACCAACGCCAAGAACACCCTGTTCGCGGTCAAGCGCCTGATCGGCCGCCGCTTCGAGGAAAAGGAAGTGCAGAAGGACATCGACCTGATGCCCTTCAAGATCGTCAAGGCCGACAACGGCGACGCCTGGGTCGAGGCGCGCGGCAACAAGATGGCGCCGCCGCAAGTATCCGCCGAAGTCTTGCGCAAGATGAAGAAGACTGCCGAAGACTACCTTGGCGAGGAAGTCACCGAGGCCGTGATCACCGTCCCCGCCTATTTCAACGACAGCCAGCGCCAGGCCACCAAGGATGCCGGCCGCATCGCCGGCCTCGACGTCAAGCGCATCATCAACGAACCGACCGCGGCTGCGCTGGCCTTCGGCATGGACAAGCAGGAAGGCGACCGCAAGATTGCCGTGTATGACCTCGGCGGCGGCACCTTCGACATTTCCATCATCGAGATCGCCGAAATCGAGGGCGAGCACCAGTTCGAAGTGCTGTCCACCAACGGCGACACATTCCTCGGCGGCGAGGACTTCGACCAGCGCCTGATCGACTACGTGGTCACCGAATTCAAGAAGGAACAGGGCGTCGACCTGAAGAACGACGTGCTGGCCCTGCAACGCCTCAAGGAAGCCGCCGAGAAGGCCAAGATCGAGCTGTCTTCCAGCCAGCAGACCGAATTCAACCTGCCCTACATCACGGCCGATGCGACCGGTCCCAAGCACCTGGCGATGAAGCTGACCCGCGCCAAGTACGAATCGCTGGTGGAAGACCTGATCGAACGCACCATCGCACCCTGCCGTATCGCCATCAAGGATGCCGGCGTCAAGGTCTCGGACCTGACCGACGTGATCCTGGTCGGCGGCATGACGCGGATGCCCAAGGTGCAGGACAAGGTCAAGGAATTCTTCGGCAAGGAACCGCGCCGCGACGTCAATCCCGACGAAGCCGTGGCGGTCGGCGCCTCGATCCAGGGCGGCGTGCTGCAAGGCGAAGTCAAGGACGTGCTGCTGCTCGACGTCTGTCCGCTCAGCCTGGGCATCGAAACCCTGGGCGGCGTCATGACCAAGCTGATCGCCAAGAACACCACGATCCCGACCAAGACCAGCCAGACCTTCTCCACCGCCGACGACAACCAGAATGCCGTGACCATCCACGTCATGCAGGGCGAGCGCGAAATGGCCAGCGGCAACAAGAGCCTGGGCCAGTTCAACCTGTCCGACATTCCGCCGGCGCCGCGCGGCATGCCGCAGATCGAAGTCACCTTCGACATCGACGCCAACGGCATCCTGCACGTCTCGGCCAAGGACAAGGGCACCGGCAAGGAAAACAAGATCACCATCAAGGCCAATTCGGGCCTCTCCGAGGCTGAAATCCAGGCCATGGTGCAGGACGCCGCGGCCCACGCCGAGGAAGACCGCAAGGCCCACGAACTGGTCGAAGCGCGCAACCAGTGCGACGCCATGGTGCATTCGATCAAGAAGGCGCTCTCCGAGCACGGCGACAAGATGGAAGCCGAGGAAAAGGCCAAGATCGAAGCGGCGATCAAGGAAGCCGAAGAGGCGCTGAAGGAAAGCGACAAGTCGGTGATCGAAGCCAAGACCGAAGCCCTGGCGAAAGCCTCGCAAAAGCTCGGCGAAAAGATCTACGGTGACGCGCAAGCGGCGGCCGGCGGCGCGGGCGCAGCGGGTGCGACCGGCGCAGCGGGCGGCGGCGAAGCAAAGAAGGACGACGGCGACGTGGTCGACGCGGAGTTCACCGAAGTGAAAGACAAGAAGGCCTGAAGCGGACGGAATCAACAGAACGCGCCGCTTCAAGTGGCCGGGTCGGGCGGATCGCGTTAGCACCATGCGCTCCACCCGACTCGGCCTTTGTGCTACTTACAAAAAACTAGCGAATCGACATGGCTAAACGCGACTACTACGAAATCCTCGGCATCAACCGCGACGCCTCCGACGAAGAGATCAAGAAGGCCTACCGCAGGCTGGCCATGAAGCATCATCCCGACCGCAATCCGGACAACCCCAAGGCCGAGGATCACTTCAAGGAAGCCAAGGAAGCCTACGAGATACTTTCCGACGCGCAGAAGCGATCGGCCTACGATCAGTACGGCCACGCCGGGGTGGATCCGCAGGCCGGTGCCGGCGCGGCCGGCATGGGCGGCTTCGCCGACGCCTTCTCCGACATCTTCGGCGACATTTTCGGCGGCGGCGGCCAGCGCGGCGGACGCTCCAACGTCTATCGCGGCGCCGACCTGCGCTACAACCTCGAAGTCGCCCTCGAAGAAGCCGCGCGCGGCACCGAGACCCGCATCCGCATCCCGACCATGGCCGAGTGCGAAGCCTGCAGCGGCAGCGGCGCCAAGAAGGGCAGCGAGCCCAAGACCTGCCCCACCTGCGGCGGCCACGGCCAGGTGCGCATGCAGCAGGGCTTCTTCTCGATCCAGCAGACCTGCCCGAAGTGCCATGGCACCGGCCGCTACATTCCCGACCCCTGCGGCACCTGCCACGGCTCCGGCCGCGTCAAACAGCACAAGACCCTGTCGGTCAAGATTCCGGCGGGGATCGACGAAGGCGACCGGATCCGGCTTACCGGCGAAGGCGAGCCCGGCGTCAACGGCGGCCCGCCGGGCGACCTCTACGTCCAGATCCACCTCAAGGCGCACCAGGTATTCCAGCGCGACCACGACGACCTGCATTGCGAAATGCCCGTGTCCTTCGCCACGGCAGCGCTTGGCGGCGAAATCGAGATACCGACACTGGACGGCGTCGCCAAACTCAAGGTGCCGGCCGAAACCCAGACCGGCAAGGTCTTCCGCCTGCGCGGCAAGGGCATCAAGGGCGTGCGCTCGATCGGCCACGGCGACCTGCTCTGCCACGTCGTGCTGGAAACCCCGGTCAGCCTTACCGACCGGCAAAAGGAACTGCTGCAGGAATTCGAACAAATCAGCCAGGGCAACGCGCAACGGCATAGCCCGCGCGCGCAAAGCTGGCTGGACCGGGTCAGGGATTTCTTCGGCAGTTGAACCTCGCCGTGCCGACAGAAGTCGGCGCTGATGACACGGCGATATGGACGCGGCAGTCCGATCCGGCCATAGGCGAAGCGAAAAACGGGCGACCTCGCCGGTGTCTTCGTCTATAAATAACCAGCTCGCGCTGCTGGCCTACGAATACGACCCCGCCACCCGCCTCCTGCTGCTGCTCGGCTCGCACGAGAACTTCTACCGCGAACTGAAGCGGTCCTGGATCGCACGCTTCCGCATCGATGGGCATGGCTTCCGCATCATGCCGGGTGCAAATTCGGCTTGCCCGCTCAGAATCCGAGTCGCATAATAAAAAGCCCGGCGGGTTTCCCCGTCGGGCCTGGATACAGAATCTTTCGATTCTTTATTGTAGCAACGGCTCTCACCCCGGATAGCAACAATGGGGCCGATTATGCGGGAGGCAAGCATGGATGGCAAGGATTTCGGTTCGCTCACATTCGGTTTCGACATCGGTATCGCCTCGGTGGGCTGGTGCGCGCTCAATGAAACCCGCATCGTCGACCTCGGGGTGCGCTGCTTCGACAAGGCGGAAACCGCCAAGGAAGGCGAATCGCTGAATCTCGCTCGGCGCACCGCACGGCTGATGCGCCGC
>Ga0209343_10003889_pt1 | contig 18621 bp, 19 predicted proteins | sample RifCSPlowO2_02_FD_184026 | JGI IMG/M metagenome (GOLD analysis project Ga0209343, IMG submission 184026) | Groundwater microbial communities from Rifle, Colorado - Rifle CSP2_plank lowO2_0.2 (SPAdes) (version 2) | ecosystem: Environmental > Aquatic > Deep subsurface > Groundwater | place... | reverse complement strand
GACCGGAGCCGATGTCGAGCGCATTGTGCGCGGCGCGGCGCGCAGGGCGCGAAGGGTGGGGGGCGCCATATCCCAGATGGACATCATCGCGGAAATCACCAACAAACCGCGCAATGCGGGGAGCAGCCCCCGGCTAACCCCGGAGGAACTGGAACGCACCGCTTACCATGAAGCCGGGCACGCCATAGCGATGTGCCTGAGCGCCTCGCAGGGAGCGGATATCGGCTTTGTCACCATCGTGCCGCGCGACGGTGCCTTGGGCTTCGTGAAACCCAACGACGACGAGCGGATAAGCTACACCCGCAAGGACTACGAGGAAAGAATCGAAATTTATTTGGCGGGTCGCGTAGCCGAAGCCATCCGCTACGGGGAAGAAAACGTATCGAGCGGCGCCACGACAGACCTGAAAGTGGCCACCTATCTGGCCATCAGCATGGTAACCAAGCTCGGGTTTGGCCGGAGCCGCAAGCTGCTGTGGACCGAAACGCCCGGCGAGGAAGACCTGAAACAGGCCGAACAGATTATTTCGCAGTTGTACGACCGTGTCAGGGACAAGCTGCTCGGCAGCAAAGCTGCGCTCACCGATCTTGCCGAAGGGCTGAAGGCGCGGCAGGAGCTAACCGGGGATGAGGTGCGCAGTATTATTCATCAAGGCAAGGGAAAGGGCTAGTTAAGCAGGGGGAGTTTCACATGCTAAAAACGGTTTGCAGAGGGGATTTTATTTGTTTCCGATCTTTAAATTCACCATGGAAAGGAATATTCCCTCCAGCGACTTTACTTTGTTTTGTGTGTCTTCGTCCAAGCTGTCCCATTCCAAATGAATCTCCTCGATAACTTTAGCCATGCCAGCAATGTCTCCCTGGCCAATGGCTTCTTCAAAAATTTCTATTTTTCTTTTTATGGTAGTCATTAACAATCCCCTGGAATGGTGAAGCTCAAGCAAAACCTGCTTTCGGCATATTTGAAGGATGTTGCATAATAAGCACGTTAATCGATACGGAAGTCAAAAGCAAGACTACTGAGAATATGCTTCATTGGTTAATGCTGTGCATTTTTTACAACTTGCGGAAGCTAATCTGGAGGTGTCTCGTGAGTAAAGTTATTTTGATGATGCTTTTGGCTATTGTGAACAGTAATGCGATGGCGGAGCCAATAACTTTCAGATGCACAAATTCAAAGGGTGTTCAAACAGAGGACCTTGTTGTTGACATTGAAAAAAAGACTGTGGTGTGGGGCAATATAAAATTCGCAATTCTCGCCGTAGACGAATTCTATATGGCGGCTATTCGTGCGGGGAGCGGGAATATTGTGGGCGGTGAAGTTTTTGTTCAAAACAGATATACGGGAGACTATTTGTATACAGGCATATATGGGGCAAGGGATGATGCCGATCCTGCGATCAGACAACGGCCGGGGAGTTTGATTACTGATACAGCCAGCGGCAGATGTATTAAGTCGCGTCTATGAAGTTAGCTCTGGTTGACATAATTCAAAGGTGTGGATTGATCCGCATTGCAACGGGTATGGAGGCAGTGGCCGAGGGAAAACAAATAATTTACCCCGCGTTTCTTTAAGATTTTTTGAAGTTGGCGCAACACGCATCCGGGGAGCGAATTTTCCCCGTTACGTAGAAAGGTGAATCATGGCGATTAAGGTGGATTTATTAAAGCAGTATTGCATTGAAGCCGGGCACACACTCATCAAAGAGGGTGATAATGATATTTTTTTTCGATGCACAAAAATTGGCGAGCATGAAACTGATATTACTTTGATCGCAATATTGCGCGATGAAGGTAAAATGTTCGAGATGGTCACTGGTGGATTCGTGTCGACTGAAACCATTCAACACAGCGAACATAAAGTAGCCTTCTTGTATTACTTGCTCAATTTTGCCTGGAATACTCCCTTCGGCACACCAGAACTCGATAAAGACGGCGAGCTGCGTTTTTTACTGGAAATGCCCCTGGAAGATAACACGCTGACTTACCAGCAATTCAACAAAATTGTTGATGGTATGGTCAGAATGTCAATAAGCTTGGCGGTGGCAGTAAATAGCATCCTTAAAACGGGTAAGCTTCCGGAGAATAATGCGAATAAACCAACTGCGGAAGCTACCCTGATAGCTTTGTTGAGCGCGTTGGCTGATCCAAATACCCCCGAAGAAACAATGCAGCGAGCAATTGAAGCAGCCAACGAATTGTTGGGTAGCGAGAATGTTTCCGAACAAATCAAGCTGCTGATCCGCGCGGCGATTGGGGCAAGTATTAGGGCGAGCATTCCCGATTCAATATGATTTGTTTACCTTGGTGCCGCTTAAGTAGCATTAGGGCGATAATCGAAAATCATCACGAGCATTGACCGAATTTATTTTGACAACGAACTTATGAAGAATATTATTCTTGTGGCCAAGGCTCTTGCACTCCGTGAAAATTCACCGGAAATCAAGCTCAATCACTTTGTTGATGCTTGTTCTTATCTGGAGATTATTCCGATGTGCAAGGTCAGGCTTACCGTTATGATTGGTATCCATAAATTTGTTGGGTCATCATCTGTTCGGCAAGGCAAGGAAGAGTTGATCAAGGAGGCCGAGTCAGCGGGAGCTCTTCCGATATCTGGCGAGGTCAGGGACGTGATCCGGAATTTCGAGGGCGGCATGAATGCAGTCGTTACTGTGCGCCCTGATATTCAAGCGCAAGCAGCTTCTCCAGTTGAAGCATCAGGGGTGGAGCCGGGCGAGAAGATCAATTCAATGGCCCTGTTAAAAAATATCTACGCCATTCGGAAACAACTAAATGACTATGTTCTTGATCAAGGCGATGCCGTTGAGGCTGTATGTGACGCGTTGCTGCAACAGGTCTATCAATCCAACGAAAATGCGCCCGCCGGTGTATTTCTGTTTGTCGGGCCGTCGGCCACAGGCAAAACACTATTAGCCGAAAAGCTTGCCGAATTGCTAGGCAGTGGATGGGGAAAATACACAGTCAACATGGCTAACCTAGCCAGTGACAACCAAGGCTTTGTGCTCAATGGTTTGTCGAAAGGATATGCGACTGCGCGCCCGGGGGATTTGACCAGTTTTGTGCGCGAAAACCCGCGCTCCGTAGTCATTATTGAGAATATTGACAAGCCACATCCAAACAATCTTGCCGTGTTGGAACCCATACTGAACAAGGGGTATCTGAAGGATGAATTCGGTTTCTATGAGGATAATGATTGCACAAAGCGCCAGATAGCACCGCCCGAAGTTTCTTTCAGGAAAGCGATTGTTATATTCACTACCAATGCAGGTGCGGATGCCTATGAGGACCCGGGCTTTCAGAAGCTGATCAAGAAGAACCCGGCGCAGATCGAATCGCTTATTTTGAGCGAGCTGGAAAACCTGACATCTTGGTACAATAAGGGCGCGAAACAATTTTCAACTTCGATTTTGGCGGGGTTGGCGACCGGTAATACGGTGCTGTTCAAGAAGCTCTCGCTTAACGCGCTGTCAATAATTGCCGAACGAAAAATAAAGAGCGCAGCCGATAAAATAAGTGCTGAACTGGGCTGCGAGATTAATATTGATGAGCCCGGATTGCTGTCCATTGCGCTGGTTCTCAGCTTTGCTCCGGAGGTTGATGCGCGAACTGTAAATAATGAACTTGTGCAAAGGCTGCTGGATCCGCTGTTGGATTGCGCACGGGAACAACAGGGGGTCGTGCAGGGCCGCGTCAATATCCGCTTTGCAGAAGGTGTGCAGTGCAAACTTGAAGAAACGCTCGCCAAGTTTGACGGCCATGATCCATTGGAGCAGATGTTCAGAAAAAATCAAACGCTATATTTGAAGATACGCGCCTTCGAGCAAGGCGGAGATTTGATTATCGAGCTTGGCGAGATAGAGCTGCAACGGGTACCGCACGCCAAAGATTTTCGTGGCGCTGGCGCTATCCGGGCCGAAATTCCAAATGTCAGTTTTCAAAATATCGCAGGGCATCATGTGGTCAAAAAACGCATGGGCGAAGTGGTCAAGCTACTTAAAAATCCGGGTGCCATCAAGGCGATGGGGGTGGATGTTCCAAGGGGAATGCTGTTGTTCGGCCCTCCCGGAACAGGAAAGACCATGCTGGCCAAAGCGCTGGCACGCGAAGCCGACTTGCCGTTCATTTCCACGACCGGCTCGGAAATGCTTCATCTCGACTTTACTCGCACCATATTCAAGCGTGCGCGCAAATATGCGCCCAGCATTCTGTTCATTGACGAATTTGACGCAATTGGCGCCAGAGGGTACGGCGGCAGTGATGTCATTATCAACCAGTTATTGATCGAGATTGACGGGTTTGATACCAGCCTGTCCGCCCCGGTATTCATCATTGCGGCCACCAATTTGCCGGACAAGATCGATTCCGCTTTGGTGCGCTCCGGGCGTATCGACCTGAAGGTTGAAGTTCCCGCGCTCGACCGCGATGCGCGTGCATATTTTGTCGATGAGTATTTTAAACTTCCGCATGACGACTCTTTGGATAAAAACCTGCTCCTGAATTACACCGCAGGCATGAGCGGTGCCGATCTCGAAATGGTTAAACGTGAAACGGTGCTGGAAATGGTGAGTGCCGGCATTGCCAGGATCAATATGCAAATGCTGACGGAGCATATCAACACCATCAAATACGGCGTGCGTTCTGGAAATCCGAAACTGCTCCAGACGATTGACTCCACTGCTTATCACGAAGCGGGCCATGCAATCGTATCCTTGGTTGTCAATCCGGATGTGCTGATCGAACAGGTCACGGTCATGCCGCGTGAAGGTGCGCTGGGATTCGTTTCTTATGATGTTGAAAGCGCGCAGTATCGGCAAATCAACCGCCGGGAAGTGCTGGATACCATGTGCATCTCCTTGGCTGGCCGTATCGCGCAAACGCGCCAGTTCCCCGAACATGGAGACGATAGCGGGGCAAGCAGTGATCTGCAAAAAGCTACTGCATGGGCTACCTATGCAATTACCAAACTAGGGTTGGACGAAAAGCTCGGCAATATGGTTTTGCCTGTTGAAAAAGAACATTTCTCTCCCGCGGCAGGGGATATGGTATTTGAACGCGTTCAGGTTTGGCTTAAAGAGGCGGAAAAAGCTTGTCATCACATCGTTGAGAAGAACTGGGGGAGCATTGACGCATTGGCGAAGCGCTTGCTCAAAGAAGAGGTTATAACTGGCGAGGATCTGCGGCGGGAATTTGGGCCAGCAGTTAGCGGTGGAAATGATAATAGCGGTTCACATTAAACTTGCGATTCCCTGCAGTCTTGCTGCGGGGTATGCTTATTCCTTCAGGGTAAAGAGTGGGGTGGGGGTTTGCTTGTTGGATAAATGCCCTATGGCTGAAACAAATAAATAGAGGAACCGCAACGCTAAATATTCAATAGGGAGCGCCATATGACAGACGACGTGAAAGATCAGAACGTAAAGATTGTGTTAGCCGGGGGAGAGCCTCTCGAGTATCTGGTGCGCACTGGAGAAATTCTGGATGCCCAGCGGCAAGCGTTTTCTCAAACGCATGTTAGCGGTGGAGGCTCTACCACTTCCGTTAGCAGCTATACGACGCACTGGGCCGAAGACACAATCTTCTACAAGTGTGGCGATGCCGAACATTCGGTCGAGTTCAGAAACAACACGGTGCCAATCCGACCAGGAAATTGCGTCAGTTTCATTTTTGTTGGCCGTCCTGGCGACGACTCGCATTATCTAACTGGAATATATAATCATTCGACACGCAGGGGAGAGTCTTTGCACCGTAGGGAGCCAATTGAAGCGCCTGGCCTAATTTCTTTACTGCTCGTGACCGGTGTCGCTTTCGGCCTACCCTTTTTATTTATTAAATCGCTTATTGCATCCACTCTTGTCGGCGTAATCTCAGCAATCATCGCCGGTTCTATCGCAAACGCCGTTAGGAAATCTCTCTTTAAGGGTCGGCTACAAGGAGAGATAGGGCTTATCATCGAGAGCCTGCGTAGCGGCAGGGATCTACTGGAATTGCATCAGGAACCTGCAAGGCATGCCACCGCGTCTGTGTATGCTCCTCTGAGAGTCCTCGTTATTATGATTGTTGTTGTGATTGCTCTTTTTGGTATGATTCTAGTGAGTGGTTATTTGTGGAATAAATATAATGCATGGGAGAAGCACAAAGACGTGCCAATGTATGGTAATAATCAAAATGCGCTTGAAATAGCAAATGCACATCGAGAAAGCAAACAGCCACAGTCGCAACTAAAACCGCAGCCACAGCCGCAATTAAAACCTCAGACACAACCAAAGCCACAACCAATACAGCAAGGGTTGCAGGTCGGTCAGGGAAAAGTTTCTTGGTCTGCAAATGCAAAGTCCTTTCGTGGAAAAAACGGCCAACGATTCACCTATGCTTGTCCTGTAGGCGGACGCGCTTCAGGCGCTGTCTGGGGCACCGATCTGTATACCGACGACTCGGCAGTTTGTGTCGCTGCCGTTCATGCCGGGTTAATCACTCAGGGGAATGGTGGCACGGTGGACATTGAGATCAGGCCAGGCGCAAACGCTTATAAGGGCTCTCTCAGGAATGGCATCAACAGCAAAAATTATGGTCGTTGGAAAGGCAGTTTTTCCTTTGTGACTGGCCCGTGATATTTGCGCCAGAGGGGGCGATTTTGCTGCGGGGATACGCTTTTTCTTTCAGGGTATTGGCTGAATCCGCTCACCCTCACCTTCAACATCCCCCTTCATATCATTTTTGGCGTGAGCGACCTTGCGCAATTTTCCGAAGCCTGCGTGGGCGTATTTGTCCTTGTTCCACCCATTCATTTTGTTAGGCTTGCACAACAGGCAGCCAGCCCTAGCGTTCTTTGGTTTTCCGCGTTTGTGTTTCATTATTATCCTTTCTCGCAGTTTTGCATCTGTGGCGGGCACGCAACTATTTATGATGGCGTAGGGTATGCTTTGTTTTCATAAGATTCAGGATAGGCTCGTCGTTTCATCATTTTCCGGGTTCTGTGCCTCTTCCACTTGTTTAAGATAAGCTTGCACAATACGAGGCAAATCGTGCGCAAATATTCCAAGTTTCGCTTCATTGTCTAGCAGGATACGTGTTTTATATGTTTCTGATTCAGTGTGCTTATTCAGAGCCTCTTTCATCATGACTCTGATTGAAAATTCTCCAGGAAAGTCTATCAAGGGCTTGCTCTTATCGCCGTTATCATCATATGCGGCTAAGTAGGCAAATCTCAGCTTTGAGTTTTCTGCGGCTTTAAGCTGGCGCATCATTGTGTCTACCGCCTTTAAAACCAATCCCCGTTTGGTGTCCTCGTAAACTGATTTTTCAGCAACGTTGCCATGCTGGAAAAAAGGGATTAATCCCCTCCACCGTTCGTCATTGTTGCTTTCAAGAGGGTGAAGTAGTGAATACTTTCCATCTATTTCTTCTCTGCAAATTGCGATCAGTATCCATACATATGCCGAATAAAACAGCGGCCTATCTTTGGCGGTGCTAGCATTAATGTCAGTGGCAACAAAAACCATCGATTCATCCTTTTTGCCGCTTCCCTTATTCTCCTCTGTATCCTGTTGTGCTTCACAAAATCGTTTGTTACGTTTGTCACGGGTTAGCCAATGCAAATGGCCTGTCACGTCAACTGGCCATGCAACTCCGGCAGATAGCTTATCGATGTTACGGGTTGGGCATATGTCGGTAGCATTAGGCGCGTCAGTCCCGGTAGCTTTTCCGATAGCAGATCTACCGATCCGTGCCGTAGTGTTGGTTGGGCGTGTGATGGTGATGGCGATAGGTATAGTATCTGTGCTGTTGAGAATCTCGACCTCAACAGGGAAAGTGATTTCGCCATCTTCTGTGAGTGTTTTTACACTGTCTTCTTTTAGGTCGAGTATGAAGCTCCATCTGCCGTTGATGTCAATTGAAAATTCTCCATACTTGTTATTGCTACCGTTAGCTTTGAATTCCACATTACAGACACCTGCTGCTGTGAGTGAGTCGGTGATGGCAGGTCTATTACATTGTGTTTCATTAATAAGATCATTGTAATTAATGGTAACCGGAATTTTGACTTCACTGTCAAGGATATCGACATAGAAAGTCTCTGAAACTATGCCGCCTGCCATGAGCGTCTGTATACTGCCTTTGCTGATGTCGAGTGCGTAGCTCCAGTTGCCGTTTTTGTCGATGGAGAATTCTCCATACTTACTACGATGTTTGTGAGATTTGAATCTGTTGAGATTGCCGCTAACCTTGAGTGCACCGTTTTTTTTATCTACTTTATTTTTCCATTGGAAGTAAGTAAAGCCTTTCCAGTCATTACCATCATTTGCATCTTTATTGACACATATAGGAAGTGAATTAGTTTCGTCGCCATATCCGAGTTGGAGCGCGACCTCTTCGAGGTCCCATTTTGGTGAGGTGCAGATCGGAATGCTTGGCCCCCATTGAACCCAACAATCCCAGATAAATATCTGTAGCTTACGAAGGCCTATTAACGAATCATTCAATTTTTTTTCATCATCGTTTTCAGACATTCCAAATATGGGGTCATTTTTATAGAAAGGCGCCATTTTCCTATCATAGTCATTGACGATCATCGTCCAGTCTTCATTGTATTCTGACAATAGGCCGCTTATCAGATATGTCGGCGACAAATAACCAGACTTGAGCTTAAGCTGGGAGAGAAAGCGAGGTTGATCATCGGGGCGTGCTTCTTCTTGTTGCGATTTGAAATAGCGCCTGATTTCATCGCCCTTGGCAAATATATCGAAACAAGTTTCACATTCCAGTTCGATGGGTTCTTTTTTTGCCTGTTTTTTGGATAGTTCAAGATAGCTTTCCCATGTCACATCTTCGCGCATTTGCTCCTCTTCTTCCTCTGTAAGTTCACTCTCACCAGCAAAGTCTTTTTTGCGCTTCCCCATTTTTTTTTCGCTAGAGAATAGGGTGGCCTCGATATACATTTGCGCCTGAGCATAAACAACATCACGCTTCCAGAAGTCAAGCCGGTAAGCGCAAGGCCTGAAAACAAGAATTATCAGCTTTCTGACCGAAGGTAAAGAGATGATATTTGCAAAATAGATCAAATTTAAAAAAATGCGGGGAATCCAGTATAGCGGCTCACGATTCCCGATAATTGGCCGCTCATCAGTTACATACAATGATCTGCGCAACAGGGTGTATGAATCCTTATAAATAACTGAGCAGATGAACAGAAATGCTAGCGTATATAAAATCGCATTGAAGCCTAGATCAAGGAGACTTTTAATTAGCCATGACCAGAAGCTATTTATATCTAGGCTAAAAGGCTGTGATTTACATTCACTGGCGATGCCGCCTAGAAAATCGGTGCAGTATTCCTTGGTTGGGGATAATAGATGGGGGGTAAGAAAATCATCCCATAGCCACCATCCAAAAATAAATGTTGCCAAAAGAGCGAAGATAATAGGGAGGTTGATGATGGCGCGCATGTAATTTTTAATTTTTTCGGGCATGATCTAATCTCCAAAAATAAATTTCCGCAGGCTGTCTGCAATACCAACCACTTCCTTACCCAGATGTAGCGACCGTGATGCCCATGTTCCGCCATTGGCAAGCCGAATTGCATCACCTTGCTGGCATCGTTTTTCCAGCATCGCCAGTTGTTTATTCGCTGTGGGGTTGGCGGAGTTTTCCGTAGCGTTCTTGAACACCGAGATGTGGAAGAATCTTTCGAGGTGCGCTTTCAGCAGGCAAGGGTCAAGAGAGGATGCTGTATCACCGCATATCACGCAGTAGAGCAGGTTATGGTCATCCTCCTGGTTCGCGGAGAGGGCAGGCTGGACATAGGGAATGTCGATGATCCGTGCGCCGATTTTTGCCCAGATAGCGATGCGCTGTATCTGATCCAGCCCTGATTGTCGGCTGTCGTCTTCGTAATCTTTGAGCGACATGCGCACAGGGTCGTTTTGCTCGAAGAAGACGATGGGTTCGCTGATTGTTTCCTGGTTGCCATTGGTATGGCGCAGGGTTTCAAATGCCAAATGGGAGCACGCTTTCAGTATTGGCCTGAGATAGCCCTTGCCCCGATGGGCGGGCAAGACGAAAAGATAGTTGAGGTTGACCGTTATGGCGGTTTGGCCGTTGACCATGACATCCTGAAGCAGGAGGCAGAGGAAATTTGCTCCGCCTACGACCGCACCCTGTTTGTCGTATGCCACGAGAACATATTCGCGGTAGGGGCCGTGCCGGGTAGACAGTTGCCTGTAGGTGTCGCCCATATTCAAGGCCAGGCAGTCCGTGAACCCCTTTAGCTCCTCTTTCTCGCTGTCGATGACAAAGGATTGATCGTAGCCGGGATAAAAGTCGCTTGTGAGCAACGGGTCGTCCGGCTCCCAGAGATATTCGAACCGCAGGCCGGAGCCTACTTTAAAGCCTGACAGCATTACTTGGGACTTGCGCATTGATTGCTGTTTTCAGTGCCACAAAGAGAAGCACGCTCCTTCGCCCACGCCGCTCCCTTTCTGACCGCATAGGTTATGCGTCGCCGTGGCTGTGCATTAATTGCTGTTTTTAGCGCAACGCCCGCCTTGAATGTGGGTTGCTTTGAGGCTTTGATTTCCAAAGGTGCGCCAGTTCTTGGATTACGGCCAGTGCGGGCGGCACGCTTGCGCACCTCAAAAGTGCCGAAACCAACGAGCGCTACTTTGTCATCCTTCTTGAGTGCGCTGGAGATAATGTCGATGAAGGCTTCGATTGTGCGATTGGCATCAGCAATACTCGTATCTGTCTTTATTGCTAGTTCTCTTGCAAGCTCTTTACGGTTCATTGTGTATCCTTTCATTGAGTAATATTGGAGACATGATGAAAACCTCACAAAAAAAGGGTATGTATGCCGGGAGGCACTTAACTTTCCAGATCAAGAATACCCATTGGGTTTTTTTCAACAAGCTCGGCGACTTGCTCGTAAACGGTGGCGTTGTCGTGCATTTGTTCCTTCATTGAATGATTCTGATTCCCGACATTCCTGAAAAAGGTAGCAGCATCACGGAGAAGTTTGGCGGCGAGATGGGCATGTGTGGCCATTTGTCATTCACTCCAGAAAGCGTTTTTCGGCAAAGCAAAAGGTTCGGTTTTATGAGCCGCTCAGGGCGGATAAATATGTGAGCTCGTGCGCTCTTCTTTTTTGAACTATCTGATAGCAGTTTGTTTGCGCCACAGATACCTCCGTGTCCGGTAATAGCACTCTTCGATGTGGTAAAAGAGTTGAGTCAGGTATCGGCTTTCCACTGCTGTCGAGACGAAGCCACTTTGACCAAGCAAACTCGCGCCAATATATCATTTTGTAATGTTATTGCAACCGCCGCAAACAATGGAATGGAGTCGCTGTTTGTATGCAATATTGAAGTCATGGTTCATTTATGCAATAATTGCCCTGCTATGTTTGAACGCCATCTTCTTCCTGTTTTGCAATCCCGTGCCCGGAAAATGCCGGTGGTGACGGTTACCGGCCCCCGGCAATCGGGAAAGACGACGCTTTGCCGCATGGCGTTTCCGGATAAGCCATATGCAAATCTGGAGCAGCCGGATGTGCGGGAGTTTTCCCGTGGCGACCCGCGGGGTTTTCTGGCGCAATTCCCGGCTGGCGCGGTGATCGACGAGGTGCAGCGCGTTCCCGAGTTGCTGTCGTGGGTACAGGTTGATGTGGACAAGCATGGCGTTGCGGGGCGTTATATTCTGACCGGGAGCCACCAGTTCGATCTCAGCCGCCAAGTCGCGCAATCGCTCGCGGGGCGCACGGCGTTGCTCAAGCTGTTGCCGCTTTCTATCGCCGAGTTGACCGCTGTTTCGCGGCTGGGCACCGACGATCTGTTGCATCGTGGGGGCTATCCGCGCATCCATGCGGACGGTCTCGATCCCGCAATGGCGCTCGGGGATTATTTCGAGACCTATGTCCAGCGCGATTTGCGCGAAATGGTGCAGTTGCGCAATATCGTCCAGTTCGAACGCTTTGTGCGGCTGGCGGCAGGGCGTGTCGGGCAGGTGCTCAACCTGCAAAGCCTGGCGGCGGACGTGGGGGTGTCCGGGCACACCGCACGCGAGTGGATCACCTTGCTGGAGGCGTCTTTTATCGTGTTTCGTTTGCCGCCCTGGTTTGCCAATATCGGCAAGCGTCTGGTCAAGTCGCCCAAGTTGTACTTTTACGATGTCGGCCTGGCCGCATGGCTGATAGGGATCAAACAGCGCGAGCATCTTTCCGCTCACCCGCTGCGCGGGCTGTTGTTCGAGAATCTGGCGGTGCTCGAAGTGCTGAAAACATTTCACAATGCGGGCGAGCACCCCGATTTGCATTTTTACCGGGACAGTGCGGGCAACGAGGCTGATCTGGTGCTGAAATACGGCGCATCGCTGACGCTGGCGGAAATCAAGTCCGCACAGACGGTGAGCGGCGATGCGATGCGCTCCATCGCAAACATCCGGCGCGGATTAGGGGAGCGCGTTGCGGGTGCGGCGTTGATCTATGGCGGCAGCGAGGCGCAACGGCGCAGCGAGTACGACGTGGTGCCCTATGAAGAAATACGGCGCTGGCTGGGCGGGGCTAATTGATCCGGCATTTTATAAATGTTCACATTCGCCTTCACGGGCTCGACCTGCAATCCAGCCGTAATCAATATCGGCGCGCCTTGTGTGCCGCTGGACACTGGCACACTCACCTCAATCCTCTGGATGAAACAACTAACCATTCGACTAGGCTGCAAAAGACCGCAGCCTAGTCGCTGGTTATCCCGCTTGCGGGAGAGGAGGCAATCGCTCTTTCCCCCTCTGTGGGAAAGTTGGATAGAAGGTAGTCCGGTATGATGACGCTACTTTTTTAACGCGGTGACGGAACGGATAACGGTGACAGGTCTTGCATTGCGACATTTCCTGCAACAGGCGGCCGTATTTCTGGCAACACACCGTGAACTCTATTGGTAAAATGGCCCCACGATGGATATTCTTGCAGCACAGGTTGGTGGCTTGCTCAAGTCGCACGGGCTGAAGCTGGCGACGGCGGAGTCCTGCACCGGCGGCGGTGTGGCGCAGGCGATCACCGATGTGGCGGGCAGTTCGGCATGGTTCGAGCGCGGCTTTGTCACTTATTCCAATCTGGCCAAGCAGCAGATGTTGGGCGTGAGCGAAGCGACGCTCAAGCAGCATGGCGCAGTGTCCGAGGCGGTGGTACGGGAGATGGTGGCCGGCGCGCTGGCCAACAGCGATGCACAGGTGGCATTGGCGGTAAGCGGCATCGCCGGGCCGGAGGGCGGCACGCCGGACAAACCGGTCGGTACGGTATGCTTCGCCTGGGGGCTCAAGCATGGCACGATTTACGCGCAACGCCATCAGATCGGCGGCAACCGCGCAGAAGTACGCGCGCAATCTGTGCGTATCGCCTTGCAGGGCATGATCGAATTGCTCGGGCGGCGAACGGAGTTAGCTTGAATGAATTTCAGACTTTCCAATCATGCGATCGAAGAAATGGAAAAGCGCGGCATATCCCGAGAAACTCTGTATCCTGTTCTTAATAACCCGCAACAGGTAATCGCAGAGCGGGATGGAAAGAAGGCGTATCAATCGCAAATTGATTTTGGCGGAGGTAGAATATTTTTGCTGCGGGCAATCGTGAACGATGTGGCGTATCCTGCCGTGGTGATCACGGTTTACCGCACCCGAAACATACTCAAGTATTGGAGATACGAATGAGAGTTACATATGACCCAGAGGTTGATGTATTGCGCATCTTGTTTAGCAATGCGGCAATAGAAGAAAGTGACGAAGACAAGCCGGGCGTCATTCTCGATTATGACAAGAACGGTAATGTCGTTGGCATGGAAATTCTTGACGCAAGTAAACGGGTGGAAAATCCGCGTTCGGTAGAATATGCGATAGCAAGCTGAGACTTTTTCAATTTTAAAGGGGGGAACATTAATGGATGAGAATAAAAGCAAGGCGCTCGCGGCGGCATTGAGCCAGATCGAGAAACAGTTTGGCAAGGGTTCGATCATGCGCCTCGGCGAACACGATGTCGCGAAAGACATAGAAGTCGTATCCACCGGCTCGCTGGGGCTGGATATCGCGCTCGGCGTGGGTGGCCTGCCGCGCGGTCGCGTGGTGGAAATCTACGGGCCGGAATCTTCCGGCAAGACCACGCTAACTTTGCAGATCATTGCGGAAATGCAGAAGCTCGGCGGCACGGCGGCGTTTATCGACGCGGAACATGCGCTTGATCCGAGCTACGCGCAAAAGCTCGGTGTGAAGGTGGAAGACCTGCTGATCTCGCAGCCGGACAACGGCGAACAGGCTCTCGAAATTACCGATATGCTGGTGCGCTCCGCTTCGGTGGATGTGGTGGTGATCGACTCGGTCGCGGCGCTGACGCCCAAGGCCGAAATCGAAGGCGAGATGGGTGATGCGCAAATGGGCTTGCACGCGCGGCTGATGTCGCAGGCGCTGCGCAAGCTGACCGCCAACATCAAACGCTCCAACACGCTGGTGATCTTTATCAATCAGATTCGCATGAAGATCGGCGTGATGTTCGGCAACCCGGAGACCACGACCGGCGGCAACGCGCTCAAGTTTTATGCGTCGGTGCGCCTCGATATCCGCCGCATCGGCGCGATCAAGAAGGGCGACGAGGTGATTGGCAACGAGACGCGCGTCAAGGTGGTGAAGAACAAGGTTGCGCCGCCGTTCCGCGAGGCGCTGTTCGACATCCTGTACGGAGAAGGCATCTCGCGCGAAGGCGAGATCATCGAGCTGGGCGTGCAGCAGAAGCTGATCGAGAAATCCGGTGCTTGGTACGCCTACAAGGGTGAAAAGATCGGCCAGGGCAAGGACAACGCGCGTGAATATCTGCGCGAGCATCCCGAAATCGCTTTCGAAATCGAGAATAAGGTGCGTGGGGCATTGGGCGTAGCGCTGCTCGATGCGGGTGAAAAAGCCAAGGCCAAGGCGGGCGAAAAGGCCGCCGCGAAAGCGGGCGCCAAGGCGAATGCCAAACCCGATGAGGAAAAAGCCTGAGTTAAGCCTGCGCGCGCGCGCGCTGCAATATCTGGCGCGCCGGGAATACAGCCGCGCCGAGCTGCGCGGCAAGCTGTTGTCCCATGTCGGCGCGGAGGGCGACTCCGGCACGCCGCAACCGGAAAACCCGCGAACGGAAAACCTGGATGCGTTACTGGATGACTTGACCGCACGCGGCTGGCTGTCCGATGCGCGCGCTGCCACGCAATTGTTGCACGCCAAGCGCAGCCGTTTCGGCACCCAGCGCCTCTCGTACGAGTTGCGCCAGAAAGGTATTGCGGAGGAGCTGATCGGCAATGTGCTGCCGGGGTTAAAAGAGAGCGAACTGGAAGCCGCTCGTGGAGTGTGGCAAAGAAAATTTGGCGTGTTGCCGCAAGATGCCAAGGAGAAGGCCCGGCAAATACGCTTTTTGCAATCGCGCGGTTTTGGTTTTGATGTGATTTTTCAAGTATTGCGGCTGACAGAAGAAATCTAGGGAATATTGAGGCAACTCATCCGTTCGCGGTAAACTTTTCGGCAGTTCAGCGTTTCTCATAGTGTTTGCTTGTGCCCTTTGGAGCGCTGCCGTATTACGGTAGAATGCCCCCTTTGTTTTTAACGATTTGAGGAATGAGAGTTAAATGATCAAGGGCTGCATTGTTGCAATTGTTACACCGATGCACGAGGATGGAAGCCTCGATCTGACGGCGTTTCGTGCGCTGATCGATTTCCATATTGGGCAGGGTACGGATGGTATCGTGGTGGTCGGCACGACCGGGGAGTCGCCGACGGTGGATGTGGAAGAGCATGAGATGCTGATCCAGGTTGCCGTCGAGCATGCCGCCGGGCGCATCCCCGTTATTGCCGGAACCGGCGCAAATTCGACGAAGGAAGCTATCGAACTGGCGGCCTTTTCAAAAAAGGCGGGCGCGGATGCATCGCTGACGGTGGTGCCCTATTACAACAAACCGACCCAAGAAGGCTTGTACCAGCATTTCAAGGCCATTGCCGAAGCAGTGGATATGCCGCACATCCTGTATAACGTGCCGGGGCGCACCGTTGCCGACATGAACAACGATACCGTGCTGCGCCTGGCGCAGATTCCCAATATCGTCGGTATCAAGGATGCGACCGGCAATATCGAGCGCGGCAGCGACCTGTTGCAGCGCGCGCCGGAAGGTTTTGCGGTATACAGCGGTGACGATGCCAGCACGCTGGCGTTAATGCTGCTCGGCGCGCACGGCACGATTTCGGTGACGGCGAACGTTGCGCCAAAACTGATGCGCGAGATGTGCGCGGCGGCCTTGAACGGCGAAGTCGCCAGGGCGCGCGAGATCAATTTCCGCCTGCTTGAACTGCATCGGAATTTGTTTGTCGAAGCTAATCCGATCCCGGTGAAGTGGGCGGTGGCACGTATGGGTAAAATAAAAAATGTCCTGCGTTTGCCGCTCACGCCTTTGTCGCAAGGGATGCAAAGTATTGTCGAGCAAGCCATGCGCAAAGCCGGTGTACTTACACAATAAGCAATGTTGCCAGAGAGAGAATTGATGAAAGTTTTACATATTGGAATATTCAGCGTTGCGCTGGTTTTGCTGGCGGGATGCAAGACAACCGGTTTGGGCAGCAAGCGTATCGATTACCGCACCGGCGCGGAGCAAGCGCCGACGCTGGAATTGCCACCCGACCTGACGACACCCGGCAGCGACGAACGCTACAAGGTGCCGCAGGGCGATGGAGAAACGGTTGCGACTTTTTCGGACTACAGCAAGGGCAGTGGGGTTCGCCATGCCAATGCAGTATTGCCGGAGGTGAAAAACGTACGCCTCGAGCGTAATGGCGTGCAGCGCTGGCTGGTCGTAAAGAGTAAGCCTGAAAGTGTATGGCCGGTGGTCAGGTCTTTCTGGCAAGAAAATGGGCTGGCCCTCAAGAGCGAAGACCAGGCGGCCGGCGTAATGGAAACCGACTGGGCGGAGAACCGCGCCAATATTCCTCAGGATGGTATTCGCGGGGTGATCGGAAAAGTATTTGACAATATGTATTCATCGGGTGAGCGCGACCGGTTTCGCGTGCGCCTCGAGCGCAGCAAGGACGGTGTGAGCACGGAGGTTTATATTACACATTACGGTATGGAAGAGGTGCTATCTGCCGACAAAATATCCACCAAATGGCAAGCGCGCGCCAATGATCCAGAAATAGAAGCGGCCATACTGCAACGCTTGATGGTGCGTTTCGGCGGCAGTGAAGAAACACAACCAGTCTCAGGCGCGGTTGCTACCAGTGCGCCCAAGCAGACGGGAGTGGTCACATTGCAGGAGATTTTTGACGGCAGCAACATCATTCTGATGAGCGATGCGTTTGACAAATCCTGGCAAAAAATCGGCCTTGCCATAGAGCGCGCGGATTTGGCAGTGGAAGATAAGGATCGCGCCAAGGGTATCTATTTTCTGCGCCCGGCTCGAGCAGAAAGCGGCTTATTGGACAAGATGCAGTTCTGGAAGGGTAGCAAAAATGACAGTACGCGCTACCGCGTGAATATCAAAGACGGCATCACATCATGCGAGGTATCCGTCACTGACCAGGACGGCGCTAGCGATGCCACGACCAAGCAGATAATAGAGGCAATTTTCAAGAATATTATCCGGTAATATTGTTAACCCCATTGCTTTGTCAAGGTGGTAATGCGATTTGCTTCACTGGGTAGCGGCAGCGAAGGTAATGCCCTGCTGGTCGCGGCAGGTACGAAAAGCTCTTGTTCGGGTACCCGCCAGACGCTAGTGTTGATGGACTGTGGGTTCGGGTTGCAAGATACGCTCTCGCGCATGGCGCGTTTGGGCGTATCCCCGGAGCAGTTGAGCGGCATTGCCGTCACGCATGAACACGGCGACCACATCTATGGCGTCGCGCGGTTGGCACGAAAATTTAACCTGCCAGTTTGGCTCACACATGGCACGTTGAGCAGCCAGCCGGAAATTTTTTCCGGCATTTCCAACCTCCATGAAATTGACCCCAATCAACCGTTTGTAATTGGCGATATTGAAATTATCCCCTATCCGGTTCCGCATGATGCAGCCGAGCCGGTGCAATTTGTATTCAATGATGGGATGCGTCGGCTGGGCGTATTGACCGATGCCGGGTGCAGTACGGCGCATATCGAACGCACCCTGAGCGGCTGCCATGCCTTGGTATTGGAGTGTAATCACGATAGCGATATGTTGATGAATGGCGAATACCCATACAGCATCAAGCAGCGCGTGGGCGGGCGTTTTGGGCATCTGAATAATCAGGAGGCTGCCGATATCCTGTGTCGGCTGGATGTGAGCCGTTTACAGCATTTGATTGCCGCGCACCTGAGCCGCAAAAACAATACAGCGGAACTTGCAATACAAGCTCTATGCGGCGCAGTTGGCTGTGAGGCGGATTGGGTGGGGGTGGCGACGCAGGAATACGGATTTGCCTGGCGGGAAATTATTTGACATGACAGAAACAAAAAAGCCGACTAGCGTCGGCTTTTTTATTGGTGCGCCCGGCAGGGCGCACTTACTTGGAGGTGAAAGTCCTCTACTCGCCCGACAAGGGGAAGAGTTAGCCGAACGGCAAGGGTGTTCCGGGTGACTGG
>Ga0209343_10003887_pt1 | contig 18624 bp, 16 predicted proteins | sample RifCSPlowO2_02_FD_184026 | JGI IMG/M metagenome (GOLD analysis project Ga0209343, IMG submission 184026) | Groundwater microbial communities from Rifle, Colorado - Rifle CSP2_plank lowO2_0.2 (SPAdes) (version 2) | ecosystem: Environmental > Aquatic > Deep subsurface > Groundwater | place... | reverse complement strand
TTTCTCGGAGGGTGTTTGCATAAAATATGTTGGAGATTAGGGCTGTTATGGGGATATTGTATCACATTTTACTCCATTTCTTTTGTGGAAAAGTCGATCATTCGGCAACAGTCCCTTTACGGCAGTCGGACTGCCACTGACCAAAAGAAAAGGCCCTCATCGAGAGCCTTATAAAGCGCCGCATCTAAAAAATTACTTGTTCCCGGTCTGTAGCTCCTGAAGCGTCTTGCTCCCTTTCCAGCCAACCGCCCACGCGTTGTACAGTGCGCGCTCATCCAGAGGATGGTAAGGATTCTCGCCGAAGAGCGCTCCGGACTCAAATGCTTTCCCTCCCTCTCTGGCCGCCTTTTGAAGCGACGCTTCCTTGCTCGCTGGTTTGCTGGCGAGACCTCTCCTGGAACTATCCCGGCGCGCCGGCTGAATGGGTCCCAACAGTTTATTGTTTATCGGCATATTCATTCTTTTTTTCTTTTTGTGCTGTTTCTTCGCTCGTCTCCGGACGGAGTGCGAAAACGGACTCTCTTGCGAGAGCCCGTTTCTGTGTTCTTCTTGTTTCAACCTGTCAATCAATGAAATCCTTTACCTGTCTGAACAACACACAAACCGACTCTCGATTCCGAGCGCCGTAAAAGAAAAAGCTAAAAAAGCGGTTTGATGTCATGACTAGAGCTTGTGAAAAAACGACTGACAAAGACGAGAAGTCAAGGGTTTTTGAACAAGCGCTAACAGCATACACCCGTCAAGAAATTCGTCAACTTCGGTCGGGAATAGAGGTCGGAATTACCAAGTCCGTTTCAGATAACTCCACCAGCGAACCCGCGGCAATCTCGCCGCGAAGCATCTTTTCGGCGATTACCTGCTCCACTTTTTCCTGAATGGCGCGATTCATTGGGCGCGCGCCGAACTTTGGGTCTTGCCCGGCGGATACAAGATACTCCACCAGCGGGTCCGTAACGATGAGTTCAAGCCCCTTTTCCTTGAGTCGCTCGCCGAGCCGTTTCAATTGGAGCCGCGCGATGAGTCGGAGATGCTCATCGTGGAGCGGATGAAAGAGAATCACTCCGTCAAAGCGGTTGAGAAGTTCCGGCTTGAAGATTGCGCGATTGATGATTTCGGAGATTATAACATCCTTATTGAGCGGTTTCTTTTCCTGCGACATCTTCCAGATAAGGTCGCTTCCCGCGTTGGAGGTCGCGATAATCATGAGGTTGCGCGCGTTCACCCGTTTGCCAAACACGTCGGTGAAGAAACCCTCGTCAAGGATTTGCAGGAAAAGGTCGTGAACCTCCGTGTTGGTCTTATCAAACTCATCCAGAAGCAGGACCCCGTACGGCCGCTCCCGCAGGAGCGAGGCAAGCACGCCCGCTTTGCCGCCCTCAAACGTCCCAATGAGCCGGTTTAAGGCGTCATCGCTGTGGTATTCGGACATGTCTAGCCGAATAATGGAGTTCTCGTCGCCGAAAAACGCCTGCGCAAGCGCTTTCGTCGTCTCTGTTTTGCCGACGCCGGTGGGACCGAGGAACAAAAACGAGCCGATGGGACGATCCTCTCTGCTGATGCCGGAGCGCGCTCTCCGGAGCGCGCCAGAAATCGCCTTCACCGCTTCTTCCTGTCCCACAATGCGCTCGTGCAATATTTCTTCAAGCTTCAAGAGTCTTGTCCGCTCCTCCCCACTCGCTTCCGAAACGGCGATACCCGTTTTTTTTGAGACCAGGTCAAGTACGTCGTCCTTCTGCACTATGCGCTTACCCAAGGATTTCACTTTCGGGACAAGTTCCAGGAGCAGGTCGATGGCTTTGTCCGGCATGACGCCTTCAAAAAAATACCGCTCCGCGCTTTCCGCGACCGCACGAACGGCCGGATAGGTGAACAGCACCCCGTATTTCGCTTCCGCGCGCGCCGCTTCTCTCTCAAGGATGGGAATGGAACCGGAAACGCCGGCTTCATTGATAAGCACGCGTTCAAAGCGCTCCCGAACCTTCGCGTCCGACTCAAAAACCTGCCGATACGCGCCCCGCTCAACGATTGCCACTATTTGAATGCTTTTGGACGTTAGAAATGGGTCAATGAGCGAAAGGGCGTTGGAACCGATTGAGTGTGCGCCCTCGTAAAACTTCTCGAAATCGTCAAACACAAAAATGATATTGCCGGCATGGGCGGCCTCGGAAAGAAGTTTGGCACATTCCGTCTCAAAGGCTGCTTTCGTTTCCAGCGCTGAGACGAACGGCGCGCCGTTAAAAATGAAAATTTGTTTGTGCTCTAAGGGCGGAAGCACGGTGCCGGCGCTGATTTTGCGCTGGAGGCGCGAAAGCGGGGCAAGCTTCGGTACCCCTTCCTCTCCGACCAGCATGACGTTCGCCTCGCGGCCGCGCGAGAGAATGCGCTCTATCTCGCCGGCCTCTCGCTTGCCGAACGTTCCCGCGCTCCCCGAAGAGAACGCGGGATGCCGCGAAATCGGCACTGCATAGCGCATAAGCCGGATGATTTCTCCATATCCCCAATCCTTGCCAATGCCCGGAATCCGACCAAGGGCGTCCTTGCTCCACCAGCGAAAATTCTCCTTGCGGTCGCTCTCAAAGCGGGAAACCCATTCCGCCGCACCGACGAAATCACCCGTCTCAATCTTGTGCGATAAGAGAAAGTGCTTGAGTCCTTCGTCATAGCGCAGAAGCGCCTCGGCAAAATCTCCAAGGCCAATCGACTCCTCTCGAAGAACGATATCAAATACAGTGGCTGGGCGCGTCCTCTCTTTAATGAATGAAATGACGTCCTCGCTCAAAAGCCCGAGACGAAGCATGCAGGCGCTTCCAAAGCGCGACACGAGAAAATCCAGTACTGGCTCGTTCGTTCCCGACGTTACGACGCGGGCGACTTCGTACCGCAGTATGGAAGCGTGCAGCCGTAATTCGGGAAGCGTCGTGACCGAGTCCTTAAAATATGATGAGGCAAAAAACCCGTACCACAGAGCCGCAAAAAGCCACAGGGCCGTTGCGATGGAAAATATGGATTTAAACAGCGGAAAAAACTCGTCGGCGGCCGCAAAGAACACCGGAAAGGTCTCCGTTACGGAAGGCAACGCGCGTAAAACGACAAAGATGATACCGGCGGCAAGTACGAGCGTGAATAAAATACGCAGGGTCTTCTCAATCACCCGCAGGTGGTGCCCGGAGATGAGTGCTTCACTCTGAAGTGCGCCGCGATACGCGATTGCCGCCTCTTGTAGTTTTGAATAAATCATTTCGTTAAAGGTGGGCCGCTAAATACCAGAGAGTGAACTGCCGTTCAAAAAGAAAGCGCGCCGGAAACGCCGGTAATAAGAAATATCACAATAAGAATGGGCAGAAACGGCCACAGTGCGATACAAGCGGCAAAAAGAACGGAAAAGAGCAAAAGTGCGAGAAGGCCGGAGAGTATGGTAGCGGTGCGCACGAAAAATCCGATGAGGCGAAGCAGTGTGTTCATGATGAAGCTTCCCAAAACGCCGGCCGTATCTTTATCGGCATGTTCCTGTATCCGGTGCCATGGAGAAAGAAGCGTCTCCAGGAGAACGCGAATGGAGAAGAAATTCCAAAGGAACCACGAGCCGTTTCTATACAGGCGGAAAAGGTCCTCCCAGCTAAGGGCGTAGTGCCAGAGGACGTAACTGATTGGCAGTTGGAAGAAAGACGACATGGTTCTATTATATATCTATATTCCAATATCTAATACCAAATATCGAATTTCGAAAAACATAGAATAATTAATGCAAAGTAAGGAGCATTCTATGTTATCGGGTTTAATCTTTTACTTACTCCTTGTTTTTCGACATTAGGTATTCGAGATTTGATATTCCGAATCTATTTGGGTTTGAAATAAATCTTATTCCCGTACCGCAGGTCAATGTATGCCGCTCCGAGCGCTCCGTCTTTTCTTGAAAAGAGACCGTCCTGTTCCAGAAGCGTCTGGAGCGTGATGAGCGTCGAATCATAATTCTCCCCGCGAAGCAAAAGCCGCGTCCCGGATTGCAGGAGCACTTCAAATTCGTCCTGCTCCTTGAGAGACACTACCCTCGCCGCGAGGCCCTCATGCTCCAGCTTTTTAAGAAATCGAAGCAGTGCGCCAAGCCGCCCTGCTTCAATGACGTGCTTTCCCAAATCGGGTGCGCCGCCTTTGCCATCAAATCGGTAATACATTTTGCCGGCGCTTTCCCCCGCGGGAGCAAATGCCACTCCTGCTGAATCAAGCAAGAAGCACTCCTTCCCCGCAGTGCACCAGAGCGCCTCCGCCTCGCGTTCGCGCACGGAAACCCGAAGCGTGGATAGATTTCTTAGCGAAAGCGAGACGCTCGCGAAAATCGGAAAATCCCGAAGGAGCGTCGCTCTAAGCTCGGACTGCGGATACAGAAGCGCGTGCGATTTCGGTATAAACCCAAGGTATGACCCGGCAAGCGCTTGCTTTACCGCGTTTCGAATGAGCGCGTCATTCACCCGATTGAAGCCAGCGACTTCTATGCGCGCAATTCGGAAATTCGGTCTGGAAAACCCGTAGACCGTCCACGAGACAATTCCAATGCCAAGCAAAGAAAACAGGAAAATATTTCGGAATTTTTTCCGGCGCTCTTTCCGCGCCAGTCGGCGGGAGCGCAGTGGCTTACGGCGAGACATACATTACGAATGTTGCGAATTAATGCGCGAATACCTGACATCGAAAGACGACAGTTTTCTGTCGTTCCCGCCCCCGATTAAGTCGGGAGCGGACTCCGGCGGGAATCCAGAGTTGATTCTGGTTCCGTGTTTTCATGGAGATGACATTAGGAAATGTCAATTTTCCGAAATTCGAAATTTGGCATTCAGTCATTGTCCGCTCAACGAACAGGAGCGATAATTTCTTTCCCCGCATATTTTTGAAGCGCTTCCGGTACTTTGATGAAGCCGTCCGCCTGTTGATTGTGCTCCACAAGCGGCACCAATATCCGCGGGGTCGCAATAGCCGTGTTGTTGAGTGAGTGCGCGAAACGAGATTTGCCGCTCTCGTCTTTGTAACGAATGTTGAGGCGCCGCGTTTGAAAATCATGAAAATACGAGGAAGAGTGCGTCTCCCGATAGGCCTTCTCCGAGGGCACCCATGTTTCGATGTCATATTTTTTCACCTGCCCCAAACCCAAATCCCCGCCGCAGTTAACCACAACGCGATACGGAAGATTGAGCGCTTGCAGGAGTTCTTCGGCGTTTAGAGTAATCTCTTCGTGGTATTTCACTGATGTTTCGTGACTCGCCTCGCAGAGCACCACCTGCTCCAATTTGAAAAACTCGTGTACGCGAATGAGGCCTTTCGCGTCCCTCCCGTAACTCCCGGCCTCACGACGAAAGCACGTAGAAAAAGCGAGAATTTTTTTCGGTAATTCTTCTTTTTTAAGGACGGTTTCAGAGAAGTACGACATCGCCGGCACTTCCGCGGTGCCGGAGAGATAATCGCCGTCCTGCGTCTTGTATAGGTCGTCTTCGCCCTGTGGCAAGTAGCCGGTGCCGAGAAGCGTTTGCTTGCGAACAAGGGAAGGAACCGCCATGAGCATGAATCCTTTTTTCGCAAAATGCTCAAGCGTAAACTGCCAAAGAGCGAATAAAAGGAGCGCTCCGTCATTTTTAAGGAAGTATCCGCGGAAACCCGACACGTCACCGCCGCGCACAAAATCCACCATGTCTGCCGCCTCCATAAGCTCCATGTGGCCTTTCGCGGGAAAAGTAAATTCGGGAATACTGCCCCATATTTTCACTTCTTTGTTATCCGCTTCGCTCGCTCCCTCCGGCACGGAGATATCCGGAACGTTCGGAACTTGCAACATAAGCGCCTGCCACTGTTGCATGATCTTCTTAAGCTTTGTCTCCTCCTCTTCCAATCCCGCTTTTTGCGCTCGAAGTTCCTCCAACAGAAGCTGACGTCGCTCGGGAATGGATGTGCGAACCATTTGGTCGCTCTTCACATTATGCTCGGCCCGTTTTTGCTCCACTACCGCAAGAAGCGCGCGGCGCTCATCGTCCAGCTTCAGGAGTTCCTCCACGTCAAACGAAAGGCGCTTCATTTTTGCCGCCGCGGTAATGAAGTCTTTGTTTTCGCGGATGAATTTGATGTCCAACATAAAACAGCAAGTAGTTAATAGAAAGTAGTTAGTAGTAAAGAAAACGCGACAATGCAATCCTAGTATACAACAGAAAAGGCAAACCGTACGGCTTGCCTGTGTGGAGAAGGAATTGGGGCTTGTTGCTCACTGGCCAGGAAGCGGTTCAAAAGCGAATTCGGTGGATTGGATTCGCCAGGTGTCTGGTCTGTTGGGATTCAGTAATCCTCCGGATGCCACGCGCGAGCGACGGCGAGCATCGCGTCATCTTCATTTTGTGTGGGCATTGCCCTTGGCACAACCTCTTTCCGTGGAAGTGTCGCCGAGGGTGGCACTAAAGTAACGCACCGTAGTCGGCGCAGCCGGCATGTTTCTCGTAATTCAAACAAATAATGAAGTCGCGATAATTTTCGTGGCTGGGTCTTCATGATTTTAGTGTGTTATAATTGAACTGCCGAATCGCACTATAACACATGAAGAAAATATCGCAAGCAGACATCAAAGAATTGGCTCCGAAAGACTTTCCTTCGCTTCTCAAAGAAATTACCGACCCGCCGGAAAAACTGTATGCGCGAGGCACTCTACCGGCGGAGGATTACAAGTGGCTTGCAGTTGTCGGTTCTCGGAAGTTTACAAACTACGGTAAGGAAGCGGTAGAAACACTTATTGCGGGGCTTATCGGCTATCCCGTCGTGATTGTTTCCGGCCTGGCAATCGGAATTGATTCAATTGCGCACAAAGCGGCGCTTGATGCGCGGCTCAAAACGGTGGCGGTGCTCGGCTCCGGCCTTGATTCAAAGGTTCTCTACCCTTCCATGAACCGTACACTTGCGGACGATATCGTGCAAGCAGGCGGAGCGCTTCTCTCGGAATTCGAGCCGGAATTTCGAGCCACCGCGTGGAGTTTTCCGCAAAGAAATCGAATCATCGCAGGGCTCGCGCACGCTACTCTTGTCGCGGAGGCGGAGCAAAAAAGCGGCGCGCTTATAACTTCAAAATTCGCGACCGAGTACAACCGCGACGTATGCACCGTCCCGGGTTCTATTTTTTCCGCCTCATCGGCAGGACCGCATATGTTGATAAAAATGGGGGCCACTCCTATTACTTCTTCGGATGACCTTCTTCAGGTCCTCGGATTTGAGCTCAATGTTTCAGACAAGGGCGGTTCCGCCTCCAGCAAAAGACGCTACGAAGATTGCACGGAGGAAGAAAAAAAGGTTATCGAACTTCTCCAAAGCCCCCTCTCTCGCGACGACCTTATAGACGCACTGGGTCCTCCCATCAGCCGCGCGAACGCGCTTCTCTCCCTTATGGAACTGCGCGGCTTCATCAAGGAATTAGGGGGTGAAATCCGCCTTATCTAACAAGGACCGACCTGTAAACTCCGCTCGTCCTATCCCTGTGCAGGAGCACAGGGCGTTCGGCGAGCGGAGTTTCCTTTAAGAACCCTCGGTTCTCAACGCTCGCTCGCAGACTCGCTCACTGCTCTCCTCCACGGGGAAACTACAGTTTCCCCGACCCCTTTCGCTGACCCGCCATTCATCCCTGCCTAGGAAGGCAGGGAGTTCTGGCGAGTCATGTAAAAATATGGGAAGAAATATTTTATTTGCCGAAAGTGAATTTTACCATCTTTACAATCGCGGGACGGAAAAACGAAGAATCTTTACAACAAAGGCTGACCATGAACGTTTTCTTGCCCTCCTTCTTCTTTGTAACGGGAGAATTGTCGTCGACCTAAAATTACAAGGTCGGACCTTGTAAGATTGCCAATGCCGCTTTTGCGCCTCCCTAATGGGCGGCGCTTTTTTCTACAAAATTTGCAATTGAATTTCCTTTCGTGCTATTACTAATGACACGATGAGCAAGTTGTTAATAGTAGAATCGCCCTCAAAAGCGAAGACCATCGGAAAATATTTGGGGAAAGACTACGTGGTAAAAGCGTCCGTGGGACACGTCCGCGACCTTCCCAAAAGTAGTAAAAACGCCATTGATATAGCCGGCGGGTTTGTTCCCCATTACGAAATCGTCAAAAAAAAAGAGGCGGTAGTGGAGGAAATAGTCGAGGCCGCGAAACACTCTGACGAGGTCATTCTCGCAACTGACCCGGACCGCGAGGGCGAAGCCATCGCGTGGCATATAACCGAACTCCTGAAGCAGGAGTTTGGAAAACACAAGCCACGGAACGCTCGCCTGCGCCAAGGCATAGGCGGGCAGGCAAAGGCCGCACTAAAGGTAAGCCGTGTCGTGTACCATGAAATCACCAAAGAAGCGATAAAGGAAGCGTTGGAGCATTCGCGGGGGATTGATGAAAACTTGCGGCGCGCGCAAGAAGCGCGCCGCGTATTAGATCGCCTCGTTGGTTACGACCTCTCTGGCCTCATTTGGAAGAAAGTGCGCTACGGCCTTTCTGCCGGCAGGGTACAGTCCCCCGCCCTGCGCATCCTTGTGGAACGGGAGCGGGAAATCAAGGCGTTCAAGCCGGAAAAATTTTGGACTATCACGGCAGACCTCCAGACTCCACGGAAGGAAAAATTCACCGCCGCTTGCGAAGAAGAGCCGCGGGACGAGGCGGAAAAAAATAAAATTGTTGCTGCAGCGAAAAGCGGAAACTGGTCGGTTTCGGACGTGACCGAAACCGAAGCGCGCCGAAGCCCGCGCGCGCCTTTCACCACCTCGACCATTCAGCAGGCGGCAAGCTCTCGGCTTGGGTTTAGTCCCGGCCGCACGATGCGCGCGGCACAGAAACTCTACGAGGCGGGATACATTACTTACATGCGAACCGACAGCACGAGCTTAAGCGAGAGCGCGCGCAAGCAGATGCTTGCCGTCATCGGAAAAAGATTCGGCAGTGAATTCGCCGCGCCCCGCACCTACGCAACCAAGGTCAAGAACGCGCAGGAGGCGCACGAGGCAATTCGCCCAACCGATAGTAACAGGGAAAACGCCGCTGGCGCCGAGGACCAGAAAAGGGTATACCGATTAATCTGGCAGAGAGCCGTTGCTAGTCAGATGTCCGACGCCAAATTACTTCGCACCAAGATCACGGCAACGGTCGGAGCGGATACGCCCAACTTCTTCGCCACTGGATCACGCCTCACCTTCCCCGGGTGGCTCATGGCCGATCCGGAATCCCGTGGAGAAGAGCTTGAATTGCCAAAAGTTACAAAGGGCGAAACACTGACACTGCTTGCACTGGCCGATGTGGAAAAAGAAACGGAGCCGCCTTCCCGTTACACCGAGGCTGGTCTTGTTAAAGAACTTGAGAAGCGCGGCATCGGTCGGCCGTCAACGTATGCCTCCATCATTGGTACGATCGAGGAGCGCGGCTATGCGGAGATGGTCGGCCGCGCGCTCAGGCCCACCGATACCGGCGAGGTGGTGTCCACATTCCTTGAAAAGAATTTCGGCATGTACATCTCGGATACTTTTACCGCCGAAATGGAGGATGAGCTGGACGACATCGCAAGCGGCAAACGCCAGTACGAGAAAACGCTCGCTGATTTTTACAAACCGTTCGCGAAGGAGGTTAAAGCAAAAGCGAAGTCGGCGGAAAAGATAACTTCGCTGGGCGACGCGCCCGAATTTCGCTGCCCAATCTGCGGCGGTAGCATGGAATGGAAGCTTTCTCGCATGGGGAAATTCCTCTCATGCAAAAAATTCCCAAACTGCAACGGCGCTCTGACCGCGGAGGGGAAACCTCTGCCCAAGGGGGGCGAGCCCATAGGAGTGCACCCGAAAACCGGCGAACCGATTTATGTTAAAAACGGCCGCTTCGGACCGTACGTGCAACTTGGAGAGAACGGCAAAAATGAGAAAAAGCCAAAGATGGCGAGTATTCCAAAGACGCTTGACCCATCAAGCATCACTATCGAGGCGGCGGCGACACTTCTCTCGCTACCCCGCATAGTGGGGGTGCATCCGAAAACCGGCAAAGAAGTGACGTCAAGCATCGGCCGATTCGGTCCGTACATCGTGCACGACGGCGATTTTCGCTCGCTCAAGGCGCCGGATGATGTGTACACGATAGCGCTTCCGCGCGCGCTTGAAATTCTGTCGCAGGAAAAGAAAGCCCGCGGATTCAGAAAGAAGAAGACTCCATGACAAGGGACCACTGTAGTTCCAAGTTGAAATAACGACAGCGTATGAATCTGCAAGAAATCACGAACTTGATGAAGCATCCGTCCGTGAAAGACCTTGCGCTTATCGGCAAGGCGTACGCGTTCGCGGAACATGCCCACGGGGAACACCGGCGCTACTCCGGCGAACCGTATTTCGCGCATCTCTTTGAAACGGCCAGACTCATCGCCGAACTCGGCGCAGGAGCTGCTGCCGTCGCCGCCGGGCTCTTGCATGATTCCATTGAGGACGTGAGCGTGCGGCGCGAAACGATACAGAAGGAATTTGGGGACGACGTGCTCATGCTGGTTGACGGCGTAACAAAACTAGGCCATTTTCGCTATCGCGGCGCGGACCGGTATTCCGAGAGCATGCGGCGTCTCTTCCTCGCGAGTTCTAAAGACCTGCGCGTCCTTCTTATAAAACTCTGCGATCGGTTGCACAACATGCGGACGTTGCACCATGTGCCAAAGGATAAACAGCAACGTATTGCGCGGGAAACGCTTGAGATTTACGCGCCCATCGCCTATCGCCTCGGAATCCGAAAAATCAACCGCGAGCTTGAAGAGCTTTCTTTTCCGTTCGCGTACCCGGAAGAATATGAGCGAATACGGAAACTCATGAGCGAGAAAAGAGAAGAACTCTCAAAGCGGCTGATAAAATTCCACAAATCTCTTCTCAAGGGTCTGGCGCGGCAAAGTATCGCTCTGCTCCGGACAAGCGACCGGCTGAAAGGATATTACAGTCTGTACAACAAACTCCGAAACCGAGAGTGGGACATTGAAAAAGTGTACGACCTTCTGGCAATCCGTATAATCGTAAAAAATGTCGAGGATTGCTACCGCGCGCTTGGAGCGATTCACGCAACCTGGCGACCGCTCCCGGGGCGCATCAAGGATTATATTGCCTTCCCAAAACCGAACGGCTACCGATCGCTCCACACGACGGTGTTCACCGGCGACGGGGGAGTCGTTGAAATACAAATACGGACGGAAGACATGCACAAAGAATCGGAGTACGGCGCCGCGCTCCATGCCGCGTACAAGGAGCAGGAAACGATGACGAAAGGCACAGGCAGAAAAAGTCTTTTTGCGACGCTCATGTCCTGGAAAAGTGTGAACCGCTCCGCCGAAAAGCCCGTACTGCACACGGAAGACGCAGGTAGCGGTATTCCGGCGTGGGTACGGGAACTGGGAGATTTGGATTCAACCGTCGGAGAGCAGGAATTTTGGGAGCGCCTGCGGGAGGATTTCTTCAAAAACCGAATTTTTATCTTCACGCCTAAGGGAGACGTCGTCGACCTCCCAACCGATTCGTCACCCGTTGATTTTGCGTACGCGATACATTCGGACATCGGAGACCATCTCGTCGGCGCCAAAGTCGGCGGAAAGCTTGTTTCAATAAATACGGAGCTTCAAAATGGCGATATCGTAGAAATCCTGACAAAGAACTCGGCACACCCGACTTCGAAGTGGCTCGAATTCGCGCGCACCAGCATAGCAAAAAAGCATATCAGGAACGCGCTGCAGAAAATCGATCAAAGAAAATAATGGCCGACGTTCAATATCGAATTTCGAATACCTAATTAGGACTTACGCATTTCGTCATTTTTCTGTCATTCCCGCGCAGGCGGGAATCCAGTATTTGGCCGTTTTTTAACGCCCTGGATTCCCGTTCCCCGCCTTCGCGAGGACAAGCTTCACGGGAATGACACCGATTGCGTAAGTCCTACTCTATATACTGAAGTTTTTGACCGAGTATATATCCTCGTCTTCCTCAGCCGCTTTTTCGATGGGAGTGCGGTCGTCGAGGAATTCCGGCGCGCCCGAAAGGGAATCGGCAGAACGTGTCGGAGAAGACCCCTGCGCCTGATTAATTCGCTCAATGTGCCGGTCAAGCATTTCCGTCGGGCTTTTCATTCTGTTTGCCTCCATGAGCGCAAGAAGCGACCTGAGATCTTCATTTGAGAAAAAGTCAATGAGCACTTTTCCTCCGGCTTCCGTGCGTTCAATCCTGACGCGCGTACCCAGTTGCTCGCGCAATTTTTCCTCAATCGCGAGGAGTTCCGGATCAACGGGAAAATCTTTTTTGCGCGCGCGGTCATACGCGATGCGACGCGCATTGTTTTCCGCCTCTCGCACCGTGATTTTTTTATACAGTATTTCCTTAAACAGGACCTGCTGCTCTTGCGGCCTGGTGGTAAGCATAAGGAGCGGTCGAGTGTGGCCTTCATTTATCTTCCCTTCGGAGAGCGCCGTGAGTATTTCTTCCGAGAGGTCAAGAATGCGAAGCGTGTTCGTAACATATTCGCGGCTCTTCCCCACCTTTTTGCCGATGTCAGCGTGTTTAAACCCGAATTCAGCAACGAGACGATGGAATGCGCGGGCTCTGTCCACAGCGTTGAGGTCCTCACGCTGAAGATTTTCTATGATCGCAAGTTCAAGCTTTTCGCGTTCGTTTTCCTCGCCTTGGCGAATGAGAACCGGCACTTGCGAAACGCCGGCAATTTTTGATGCGCGCAAGCGTCTTTCTCCGGAGATAAGTTCGTACTCCGTGTAAAAACTCCCGTCTTCCCTTTGTATCTCTTTTCGAGTTACGACAAGCGGCTGGAGTATGCCGTACATCCGGATAGATTCGGCAAGTTCGGACAAGCGCGCCTCGTCAAACTCGCGGCGGGGCTGAAATGGGTTCGGCTTGATTTTCTCCACCTCAACCCAAAACACGGCATTGCTTACAAAGTTGGACATAAAATAACTGTTAGCTGTTAGGAACATTTTAGCACAAATTTTTAGAATGCAAGTGTGTTTGAGTGTGAAGTATTTTTGTTGTAGAGTAAAGACCGCGCCGGGATGGCGAAAGTGACAGATTTATCCCGTGCGGCTGGTGCCGCGGTGGCGGAATTGGTAGACGCGATGGACTCAAAATCCATTGGTCGCAAGGCTGTGAGAGTTCGAGTCTCTCCCGCGGCACCACTCGTACGGGACGCACACGACTCCCCAGTACCAGAGCAAGCTCGGTACGGGGCAGGCAAAATCCATTTAATTTTTGGGAAAGAAATCCTTAAACCCTTATGATAAAAACAGTAATTTGTAGCCAATTTTTCACTCTTCTTATTCATGGCGGTTTATTTTGAGATGAGTTCTAGCGATTCCCCGTGCCTCTACTTGAGTAATAGGCGTTCTGATAACACGAATATCCATAGATGAAATGGTAGGTTAAAGAGAAACAATGAGAAGAGCCGACATCCTGCAAAAACTTGTTGCGATAGTGGGGCCGACGGCGGTGGGAAAAAGCGCGCTGGCCGTGAAGTTGGCCCGAACATTTCATGGAGAAGTGATCTCGGCGGACTCAAGGCAGATTTACAGGGGTCTTGATATCGGCACGGGAAAGATTACAGAAAAAGAGATGCGGGGAATCCCCCACCATATGCTTGATATCGCAAACTCCAAGAAACGGTTCAGCGCTTCCGAGTATCAAGCTCTGGCGCGAAAAAAGATTGGGGAAGTCTTTGGCAGGGGCAAACTTCCAATAATCGTCGGCGGGACGGGCTTGTACATTCAGGCGGTTGTTAACGATGCGGTGTTTCCCAAAGTCTTGCCGAACAGGAATCTGCGGACGCAACTTGAAAAGAAAACAAAGGAGCAACTCTTTTTTATATTGAAAAAGATTGATGCTAGACGCGCCAAAACTATTGATGCGCAAAATCCACGAAGGCTCGTGCGCGCGATAGAGATAGCCACAGCGCTTGGAAAAGTCCCTCCATATCAAAATGTCCCCCGCAAGGATATTGACGCGCTTTTTGTCGGTCTTACGCTCCCTCACGACGAACTGAAGAAAAGAATTGCTGCTCGCTTAGCCGTGCGAATGAACGAAGGTATGGTAAAAGAGGCGGAGAAGCTGCACGGAAATGGCCTGTCGTGGAAACGCATGGAGGAGCTTGGATTGGAATATCGATATACCTCTCGGTACCTTCGCGGACTTATCTCGAAAAAAGAAATGCTGGAGAAATTGCAGTCGGAGATTTGGCATTATGCCAAGCGGCAGATGACATGGTTTAAACGGAACAGACGTATTTTGTGGTTCAAGCCGAATGAAAAGCAGAAAATTGGAAAGACGGTGCGAAAGTTTATCTCGACCTGATTTCATGCTACTATCTTTCCGTTGGGCCTATAGTTTTAATGGTAAAACATCGCTCTCCAAAAGCGAGGTTCCCCGTTCGAGTCGGGGTGGGCCCGCAGGAACGAAAAAACTTCCTGACATTGCGTCGAGGAGTTTTTTGCTACTTCTTTGATTCTTTGTGAACGGTGCGCTTCATGCACCACTCGCAAAATTTTTTGAGCTCGATTTTCCGCTCAACTTTCTTTTTGTTTTTTTCGCTCCAGTAGTTGATGCGTTTGCAGATCGCGCAGGCGAGTTTGATGAGGCGGTCTTGGGACATGGCTGATTTTCTTAACGAGCAAGGCGAGTTTAGAAAACCGCCGCCCCGTAGTGAACCGACTGAAGGGAGGTTCCACTACCGGGGTTTTGCCGTTGATTAAACAATGCACAAAAGAGTAGCAGAAGCCACGAAAAATGCAAGAAAAATAGGACTATCTGCTAATGGATAAAAAAGCGGGCGGTGTTGGCCCGCTTGCTGCACGACGGAATGTTTAGGGACTGTTGCCGAATGGCAAAATCGTCGTTTTTGCCACGCAGAAATAAGGGTTATTTTGGACAAAAAGTGACAAAAACGCTATTCGGCAACAGTCCCGTTTACCATCGCCGACCCCCTCCCCCGCATCTTCCGGATTTGGCGTATTCGTCTATCTACTATTTACTAACTACTCGCTACTCCATTTTCATTTGTATATCCTTTTGATAAGCGGATTGAGACGCGCCACGACTTCGTACCACGATGCGTCAAGAGCGCGGGACAGCCCGGCGGCGGAAACCGGAAGTACATCCGACCCGCCCATCACGACCACCTCGTCCCCCACTCGTGGCGTTGCAACGTCGCTTACATCCACCGTGAGCATATCCATGCTGACGCGGCCAATGACCTTTGACTCCCGCCCCTTCACCATGACGCGGCCAATGCTTGAGAGAGCGCGAGGGTATCCATGCCAGTAGCCAATGGGTACGACCGCGATGATGGAGTTATGCGCGAGCGTTTCGGCAAGATCATATCCGACGCGGCTTCCCGCCGGTAATTTTTTTATCTCCGTAACAAGAGACTTCCAAGTGAGCGCGGGTGCAAGCGCGACGCGGTCTTTGTATGCCTCCCGTACTTCCGGTGCGGGCCAAAGTCCGTACAGTCCGATACCCACTCGTACCATGTCAAAATGAGACTGGGGGAAAAGAATAGTTCCGGCAGTCGCGGCTGCGTGAACAATCGGACAAAGTCCTGATTTCTTAAAGGCGGCAATCCATTTCCTAAACTCGTCAAGTTGATTCTCCGTGTCTTTGGGAAACGCCGGGTTTTTCGCGTTTGCAAAATGCGTATACAGACCCTCAATAAGAATTGAGGAGGATTTATGATTTAAGATTTTAGATTTAAGAATGGAAACTATACGGGGAAGATCGGAAAGCAAAAACCCTTGCCGGTGCATGCCGGAGTCAACTTTTATATGAACGCGAAGCGGCCGCGGCAGTTTGGTCTTTTCAATCGCGCGGAGCGTCTCAAACGTGGAACCTGTGAGTGAAATGTCGTTCTTAACCGCTTCGCTGAAGAGCTCCGGCACCGTATAGCCAAGCACGAGTATCGGAGTATGAATTCCTTCATGACGAAGCGCAAGCGCTTCCACGATGGAATCAACACCCAGAAAATCTGCGCCAATGCGCTCCATCTCTTTGGAAAAATCAATAAGCGAGTGGCCGTAGGCGTTGCTCTTTACCACGGCCATGAGTTTCGTGCCTTTAGGAATGAGCGACCTAAAGACATTCACATTGTGACGAATAGCTCTTCGATCCACTTCTATCCAGGTGCGAAGCCCGTTTCGTTCCGTAGAGTTCATTCGGCAATAGTACAGAAAAAAAACGCTGCGGGCAAACTCCGCTCTTTAAAAAAATCGTGATGAGGCCGATTACATTTTAAACACATCCGCTCCCTCTTTCGCCTGCTGTGAAAGCTTGACCGCAACCTCCTGTCCTTTTTTTCCAGTCTCTATCGGCTGGTGGTCAAGCTGCATGGAAGTGACGGAATCTTCAAATTCTTCTTCTCCGCGTTTTACCTTCACGCGGTCACCGATTTTTAGCGCTGCGGCAAGTTTTACCACCGCAACGCCGACCTTATCGTACCAGTGGACTACTTTGCCCACCGATTTCTCTCCTGCGGTTTCTGCCATGGTCAACACACATTGGCTGATAACGCGACCTTTTACTTAATGGTAGTACTTTGGAGAAGTTTGTAAATGCAGGATACTTGAATTAGCCCGAATGCAATTCGCCGAAAAAATCCTCCCGCCTGCGTGGCCGAAGCCACTTCGGCGAGGCGAAGGCCCGCGAAAATTCGGAAAGGTGGCGCCTGCCCGCCGAAGCCTCGGCGCAGGCGGGGAGCCGCTCCGCTGACAATTTCAAGTTTTTCTTTGACGTTAAATTCTCTGTGATTTGTGAACAGATACAAATCTATCCTTATGACTGAATAAAATTAATAGTGGAAATTATTTTATCCATTTCTTGAACTGTTTTCACATCATATTTACTTCGATCATCTAACTTATCAATCCAATAAACGATGTTGTGATTCCAATCGCCTTTGCGAAAATCCGAAGTAAAGTTTCCAACAAAATCTCCCCTAGGCACTTCGTATATCTCTCTAGTACTCAGATAAAAATAATAGTGTCCTTTGTAGTTAGGTCCACCATCTTCATCGCCACTAGGGGTTGTATACCTCCAAAGAACGACATCTCCCATTGGAATACTTATACCGCCTAAATTATCCTTACCAAGCAGTCCCGAACTTCCATATCCGATGTTACCTACAGTAAACTCCGCTCGTCCTATCCCTGTGCAGGAGCACAGGGCGTTCGGCGAGCGGAGTTTCCTTTAAGAACCCTCGGTTCTCAACGCTCGCTCGCAGACTCGCTCACTGCTCTCCTCCACGGGGAAACTACAGTTTCCCCGACCCCTTTCGCTGACCCGCCATTCATCCCTGCCTAGGAAGGCAGGGAGTTCTGGCGAGTCATTAAATACGATACGATAACTGCCTTTTTCTATCTTGACTCTATAATCCTTCGCATTTTTCGAAGAATAATTAATTCCGAGATCTTTTCCGTTCTGAACGGAAATCTTATACTCATCCGGATATCTCACTTCAAAATTAAGTTCCTCATTGCGATACGTTTTCCAGTTCTTTATTTCACTTTTAGTTACTTTAGTTTGCGTAGGGTTTTGGATTTGATCAACACCTTGAGAAGCGGGAGTGGACGGAGTTTTGTGCAGAGCAAAATATCCCGCCATCTCGGCGATAATGACAACTAAAATAATAAGTGCAATATTTACAAATCCTTTTTGGTTCATATGCAGGACTTACGCATTTCTTCCTTTTCTGTCATTCCCGTCCCCGATCAGGTCGAGGGCAAGCTACGGCGGGAATCCAATATTTGGCCGTTTTTTAACGCCCTGGATTCCCGTTCCCCGCCTTCGCGAGGACAAGCTTCACGGGAATGACACCGATTGCGTAAGTCCTAATATGATTAAAAAATTTATTTTTCTTTCTCCCAAAGATTGGTTCGAGCCGATGGTTTTCAGAAATGCCATCATTTCAGGGAAATTTTCTCCATGTTCTTTGGCGGTTTTGAGCGATGCGGTTCACTTCGACTTCGCTCAGGATACACTCCGCGAGGCGAACCAAAATTCTTTGACTTTTCCTACATGGTGCGCCGGGCAGGACTCTCCACTTACTGGGGCAGTACCCCGATTGGATTCCGATTTCGTCTTAAAAGACTCATCGGAATACTCAATCGGGCTTCGAACCTTGCACGGAAGCGTCCCACGCTTCCTCCGACTCAAAATCTCGCTTCACTCAATTTATGTCTTTATTGTACCAAGTTAGAACCTATTTTCAAAATAAATAGTCGGTACATTCCGCAGGGCAAAGCCCTCACGCGCGACTACGCGCGTGCTCTCGCCAAGCGAGAGAGCGGAAATGTGCTACAACATGCTGAACGGCTCAAATGCCAGTAAATGAGCCGTTCAGCAAAATGGACGAAGTTTTGCAAAAACTATTTTCTGGGGAAAGGATTTTGCAAAACTTCGGCAAATGTTTTTTGAAATTCGGCGGGATTCTGAATTCGGATTTTCCGCGCGGAGGAGATCCGCTATGAGAAAAAGTCAACAACTTTCTCTTGTGGATAGCGATACTCGGTTCTGTGTTTCATCATCATCCAGACAACATGGGACTGTTGCCGAATAGCGTTTTTGTCACTTTTTGTCCA
>Ga0209343_10003885_pt1 | contig 18627 bp, 14 predicted proteins | sample RifCSPlowO2_02_FD_184026 | JGI IMG/M metagenome (GOLD analysis project Ga0209343, IMG submission 184026) | Groundwater microbial communities from Rifle, Colorado - Rifle CSP2_plank lowO2_0.2 (SPAdes) (version 2) | ecosystem: Environmental > Aquatic > Deep subsurface > Groundwater | place... | reverse complement strand
ACGACGGGCAATGCGCGATACCGATGCGCCCGGCGCAAGCGCTTCCTGCACAATCAGACGTTTGTGCTCGGCGGTGAAAAACCGGCGCTTCGGTTTGGAGGAATTGGGTAAGGTAGAGGTGGTTAGCATGGTGTCCGCTATCAAATGGCGGACACCATCGTGCGTCAGATCGGCCTTAGCGTCCAGACGGTACTCAGAAGACGCTTACGTTGAGTCCGCAATCATAATATTAGAACTTAGAAGTACTATCTTTAAATTAAAGCTTAGAATGTTGCGAATCGCTTGAAACTGACCCACCTTTTTCATCGACATTTGCCCCGCCTTTTTTGCGCGAATTACGCTGCCAGTATGGATCCGTCGTCGATCACGCGGGTCAATGTTGGATGAAATTGTTTGCCTGAAGTGGATCAGTTTTGGGCGATCGTCAACAGGGATCGGGTTCTAACTTTATTCGTTCCCGATCTATAGAGGCCCCAATTGGTATTGGATTAGGCCGTACATATCTGGGGCATATCTGGGGCAATTTGAGGCATATTCCAGCCCATGAAAGACAATGCGTTACAAGACGATGTCTGGTAACGCATTGATTAGCAACCGTATTTGATTGTCTACGGTTGTATGTGATGGTGGAGGCGGCGGGAATCGAACCCGCGTCCAAAGGTACTCTACAGACAGTTCTACATACTTAGTGCTGCCATTTGATTTAACCCTGCCGACGCGGACGCACACGCTTCGTCAAGACGAGTCACCTATGTTTAACGTTACGCCAAGTAACCCGACGCACCGCGATTCCCTGTATATGACTCTACTGCTGTTGCCAGCCCACCCCAGGGAAGAAGTGGTGTAGAGCTAGAAAGTTCTTAGGATTCTAGAGATTTACGCTGCGAGAGCGTAAGATTCATCGTTTGCATTTAAGCATTTCCGGCTGTATTTACGAGGTAACCAGTCCTCGGTATGCCCTGCGCTGCTTTGCAACCCCTGTCGAAGCCAGGTCGCCCCCATTAAGCAGTAACCCTATTGTAGTCCTATATGGGTATTCGGGTCACCGGTTCAAGCCCCTTTTACGCAGTCTTCAAAATTGCCTTTCGCGGCATCCCACATCAATCTTCAGCCCGTATGTCGCGGCGCTGACGGCCAACAGCCGTCCTGACCCAAACCCGGTTCACCCGAAATCCGGGGTCGTCACCAACTCCCGACAAAAACGTGCGGCGCGATGTGCGTTTTAGCCTCCATCGCGCAAACAATGGCGGTGTATAAAAACACCAAGTCCCGCCATGGCAACGTAACGCGTTGACTATAAAGGGAATTCTCCAAACACCCTTGCTGCGACGCACAAAAAAATATACTTCAGGCCGCCGGCATCAGTCAAAAGCATCGCCGGCAAGCCTAAATGTCGCGTCAAAATTCATCTAAGTCATTGATTATAAAAGAATATATTTCCTGTTTTCATTGCTGGCACGGAGCATGCCTATATGTTGCTGTACACAAAACACAACCGAGAGTTTGCAAAATGAACGCGAAAGCCAAAATCCTGATAGTCGATGACGAAGAAGTAGTCCGACTCAGCTATTTGAGAATCCTCGCCGGAATGAACTGCAACGTGCAAGCGGTAGGGACCTGGATGCAGGTATCCCAGCTCATGCAGCAAGAGCCATTCGATGTCGTGCTGCTCGACTTGCGCATGCCGGGAATGGACGGCATTACGGTTCTCAAATTGATCAGGCAGTGCTGGCCGGATAGCCACGTGATCATCATTACCGGATATCCGACGATTGAGTCGGTCAAGGAAGCGGTAACGCTGGGCGCGTACGACTATCTGACTAAACCGGTAGGTCCGGACCAGGTGATCGATGCAACCAACAGCGCCATGCTGCACAAACAATGGGCTCTGCATGACGACGCGAGGCCCCGTATGTATGAAGCGAATCAAGTTCGAGGTTAAGGCTGCATCCGGCAATCTTGCTGAATAAGCCGATTTTTTCAGGAGAATATCATGAGTGCATTACGCAAAGTGTTGGTGGTCGATGACGACCCAGTGGTTGGCCTTAGCTTCAACCGTGTCCTTTCCGATAAGGGCTATATCGTGATCACGGCCGAGAATGGCTACGACGCATTGATGAAGCTGCAACAGGAAAAGTACGACGTCGTCTTCACCGATATCCGCATGCCCAGCATGGATGGCCTTGAGGTTGCCGAACGCGTCAAGGCAAGACAACCATGGACACCGGTGGTCATCGTCACGGGGTATGGCACCACGGCCAATGAAGAACGGGCCAAGGCGGCCGGTGTATCCGATTTTTTGCGCAAACCCCTGTCGCCCGAAATGATCGAAGGCAGCGCATTGAAAGCCCTGCTCCAGACCGCGCCACCGCTGGCCGTTGTACCCGAAGTTGCGGTTGCTGCCGTACAGGCGGAACCGGAGGCCATGCAAAAACCGAACATGCTGAAAAACATGGCCTTGTTCTTGCTAGCACCCTTCGTGGGCTTGCTCTATGCGGTGTTGTTGCCCTTTGTCGGTATGGGCATGCTGGCCTGGATGGCTGGTGAAGCGCTGATGACGATACCTAAGGCGAAAAAGGTTCTTCAATTTGGGAAAAGCATTGCCAAGTTGATCGTTGTTCCCTTTATCGGTTTGGCTTACGCCCTCTTGCTTCCGATCGCCGGCGTTGTGATGCTGGTCTGGATCGGTGGAAAAGCGCTGATAGGCCGGCCCGCAACAGAATGACGCATTTGGCACCGGAACGCCCCGCGCAATGGCTGCTTCAAGGTATCGCAAGCAGCAATCGCCAGGAGACTTTGTCCCCTGGCGATTCGGGTTGATAGACTTTCGATTAAAGGGGAACCTATGACACGCGCCCGAGCAATGAGCGCAACAATAAAACTGCCATACCGCACCAGGCTCATTCTGGCAGCGCTGGCGGTTTTCACATTTTTCATGATGGGCATGAATGCCCATGCCGCCGATGCCGTCGATGGCGTGAGCACCGCCAAAACTGCCAAGGCTGCGAATACCACCTTGTCCGAAGACGACAAGAAATGCCTGGAATGCCATGCCAAGCCAAAGCTCGAAAAAATACTCGCCGATGGCAAAAAACTCTCCTTGTATGTGAAGCCCAAAGCCTTTGCCGATTCGGTGCATAACTCGGAAGGCTGCGAAGGGTGCCACTCGGACATCGACGCGGAAAGCCATGGCAAGGAAATCAAAACGGTCGCCAACAAGCGCGCGCAATCCGTCGAAATGATGGAGACCTGCCGCGACTGTCACAAGAAAGCGTTCAAGCAATATGAAGACAGCGTGCATTCGGCGCTGCTGCAAGAAGGTAACGACAAGGCGCCGCTGTGTTCAAGCTGCCACAATCCTCATGCGACGCCGATCTCCAAGAACGCCGCTGCAGACCATGTCGAACCGGTGACCTGCAACAAGTGTCATGAAAAGATTGCCAAGGCTTATGCCACGAGCGTGCATGGCGTGGCTGAAGGCGATGAGGCGCTCTCGTGCGCGGATTGCCACCGCACCCACAACGTCAAGGCCGCCGGCCTGGGAGAGCACTTGAAGAAGGAGTGCCTGTCCTGCCACAAAGATACGGTCGCCACTCATAAGGTGTGGCTGCCCAATACCGGACGTCATCTGGAAGCGGTCTCTTGCGCGGCCTGCCATTCGCCCGATGCAAAACGCCGGGTCAATCTTCGGTTCTTTGAAGCTAGGACGCCGCAAACGGATACGGAAAAGGTAGGCGTGCCGCAGTTCACCCGGCTGGCCAATGCTGCCGACGGCGCCAATGGCAGCGGCCTGGATTCGCGCGCGTTGTGGAGTCTTCTGCAGGAGTTCAGCAGCGATGTTCCGGGAGGCAAGACGGTCTTGCGCGGGCGACTGGAAGTGCATACCGGCGCCGAGGCCCACCAGATGGCTGACAAATCGAAGGCGATCAAGGAGTGCGACACCTGCCACCGCGCCGGTGCCGAATCATTCCAGAGCGTCATGGTGAGCATGACCGGACCGGATGGCAGGCTGCTGCGCCACGACGCCAAAAAAGGGATATTGAATTCAGCGGGATCGATCGAGTCGGTCGGAGGTTTTTACGCCATCGGCAGCACCCGGATCAAAGTGCTGGACATCCTGCTGGTGTTGACCCTGGCAGCCGGCATTGGCATCCCCATCGCACACTTCAGCCTGCGCTGGATTTTCAGGCGCTCTCGCGAGAAGCAGGCAGCCATGGCCGCCGTGTCTCCGGGCGACGGCAAGGCGTTCCCGAATGACCGCCGCTCCAGCGACAATCCTCCCAACTAACCAGAGACGACCATGAGCAAACTATATGTACATCCCTTGCCAGTGCGGATCTGGCACTGGACCAACGCCCTTTGTTTCATCCTGCTGATCCTGACCGGCACGCAGATCAGGTATCTTGGCCTGTTCGACCTGATGTCGTTTCGCACGGCAGTGCTGGTGCATAACTGGGTCGGTTTTATCCTGATGGGCAATTTCAGCATATGGCTGATCTTTTACCTGTTCTCGCCCAAGAACAAAACCTATCATCCGGACTTCAATCTGCTCAAGGTAGCGCGTGAATGCTTCGGGCAGCTGCAGTATTACGGCTACGGCATATTCAAGGGCGACCCCAGTCCGCACCATCTGGACCCGTACAACAAGTTCAACCCGTTGCAGCGCATGCTGTACCAGGTGCTGATGCTGATGCTCTTGCCGCTCCAGTTCTTCACGGGTTTGCTGATGTGGGACCTCCAGCGCTTCTCCGGCATCGTCGATGCACTTGGCGGGGTACGCGTGATCGATACGGTACACGTGCTGATCTTCATCTTCTTCGTGTTCTATATCCTGATACACCCGTATCTCGCCACGCTGGGGCACACGCCCACGGCACACATCAAGGCCATGATCAGCGGCTATGAAGATGTCGAGGAACATCCGGAATCGCACACTGCGACATGAGAAACGCCGTGCGGGACGCACGTCCCGCACGGCGCTGAAAACTCCGGCGCAGGGGCGTAATGCTGTTTAGCGCTCAGCGTCGCAAGTCACGAGTGGGAAATGCACGTTCTCCGTTCGCGCTCATTGGGAAGCGGTACTAAGGACTTGCGCAAAAATAAGTTAGTGAATTTTTTTTCGGGAGGGCAGGATTGCATAATTCCATTCTCCGTGAAACTTCGCCGTCTTTAAAGCCAATGCAGTCAACTCTTCGTCGCTCACCTTGATTCCCGTCGGGTAGGTTCCGCGATCCAGTTCGGCACGGATTTTCAATCCGGTATGGGTGGTCGTATTCGCAATCAATTTGATGATGACGTCGTGGCTGACCAAAGGCCGCCCTCGCCAATTCTGGGTGATGTGGCAAAACATGCGATGTTCGATCTTGTTCCATTTGCTGGTCCCCGGCGGAAAATGGCGTACATGAATCGGCATCCCCACCTGGTTGGCCAGATCCTGGAGCGCCATCTTCCACAGACGGCATCGGCTGCCGTTGCTGCCGCCACCGTCTGCCGTAATCAATAATTCTTTGGCCTCGGGATAGCGCTTGGCCCCCATCTTCTTCCACCATCGGCCAATGGCCTGCACCGCGAACTGTGCCGTGTCATGATCGATGCCCACGCTGACCCATCCCTCATTGCTGCTCAAATCATAGACGCCGTACGGAATGACCTTGCCCAGTTCCTTGTCCACAAAATCATGGATTTCCACCGCTTCGGGTTCGCCTTTGGGCTGCCACTCACGCCCTGTATTCTTGAATTCCCCCACGAGCTCCTTCTTCTTGGTGTCCACCGAGATCACCGGTTGACCGCGCTGCTGGAATCGCTTCACCGTCGCATTGATGTATTCGAACTGCGCATTGCGATCCAGATGCGATGCCCCTTCCTTTGTCTTGCGATTGCCCTGCAGGCTGTAGCCGTCCGCCTTCAGTAGCTGCGCCACCGTTCGTGCACTGACCGGATGTCCCTGCTGCGTCAATTCTTCCGCAAGACGATGCGTGCTCTTGCACGTCCAGCGCAACGGCGACTGCGGATCGCCGCGTGTCATCGGATCGACCAACCGTTCCAATGCGCCGATCAGGTCCGCATCCTTGTCGGCCAATTGTTTGCGGCCGCCACCCGGTCGGCGCAAACGTGATTCGATTGCACTGTCAGTCTCTCGCATCCGCAGTTCGGCGACTCCCTTGCGCACCGTGTCTTGCGCCATGCCGGTGGCGTTGCAGACTGCGGTCACGCCGCCCCAGCCGTAACTCAGCGCCTCCGCGGCCGCCCACTGCCGCCGCACCCGTTCATCCATCAAGGGCGCAAGGCAACGAAATCGCAAGTCAATTTGGTGCATCAGGTCTGCGTTCTGCATAATTGTTTCAGACCACCGAGTATTCTAAAAATTCACGAACTTATTTCTGCGCGGCTCCTTACTCTCAATCCTGTCGAACCGCCGATGCCATCCGTTTACGCATGGCCGGCGTCATTTCAACATTCCTGTCGGTGTCGATCAGCATCACTTCCTGCAGACCTAGCCGCTCGGCCATTGCGCGCCAATGTTGCGGTCCTGCGAGGAACAGCGGTTTGGAATGACCGTCGGAGCGGGTGCCGGCATCGCTGCCGCCGGAGGTCACGACGGTGACCGATGCGACCAGATCGGTCGATTCGCCGGTGCGCGGATCGATGATGTGCGGACGGCGCTTGCCGTCTTTCATGAAGTAGCGCTGATAGTCACCGCTGGTGCCGATCGCTTCGTTGTCGTGCAGTTCCATCACCGCGATCGAACCCTCGCCGCGCGGGTCCTGGATGCCGACCGTCCAGGGCCGGTCGCCGGGCCGGCCGATCGCCAGCATGTTGCCGCCGACATTGATGAGTGCGGCCTTCACGCCTTCAGCGCGCAGGATCCGTGCCGCGCGATCAAGTGCATAACCCTTTGCATAGCCGCCCAGATCCAGCATCACCGCCTTGTTGCGGCTTGAAATCACGGCGCCGTCGAAGCGCAGGTCGGTCATGCGCGGATTCGCGTCGACCCAGCGCTTTATCTCCGCCGCGCTCGGTGCCTGCCGCTTGATATCGCTGGACTGGAAACCCCACAACCGGATCAAGCGGCCGATGGCGGGATTAAACAGGTTGTCCGAACTCTCCGCCAGCATGGCCGCGGCTTTCAGGATATCGACCGTCTCGGCATCCGCCTGATACGGTTCGCCGCGCGCAATGGCGTCGTTAAGTTCGGTCAGCGCGCTGGGTTGCCACGCATGGAACTTGTGGTGCAGACGGTCGAACTCGCGCAGCACCTTCGCGCTCAACTCGCCGGCGCGCTGCTGCGACTCGCCGTGGATGCTGACCTCGACGCGGGTACCGAACACATGCCCCTGGGTACGATGAACGGCGTCGTTGCGTGCACATCCGCTCAGCACGGACAACAGCACAAGGAACAATGAATACCGATAGAGAAAATAACGAACCTGACGCATTGCGCTTTGATACCAAGTGAAATATGCCTGGCTACGGAAAGAGCGCCGAATCGATCGGCGCTCTTTCCGTTCCGGCGGAGTCAGTTGGCCTTGCTGACCATGAAGTCAACGGCAGCCTTTACGTCCTCATCCTTCAAGCCGGGATTGCCACCCTTGGGCGGCATCAGCCTGATGCCGTTGAGTGCGTTGGTATGGAGCGTGGCCGTGCCCGTCGCGATACGCGGTCCCCACGCAGCCTTGTCGCCCAGTTTCGGTGCGCCCATGACAGCAGCGCCGTGGCAGGCAACGCAGCTGGCTTTGTATACTTCTTCGCCTTTGACCAGATCGCCCACGCTTGCCGTGCTGGGCGCGGGTGCGGCCGGCGCTTCAGCTGCAGGAGCCGGCGCAGGAGCTGGTTGCGCAGCGGGAGCCGGCGCGGATACCGCGGGTGCTTCCACGGGCGGTGCGCTTTTCTCGCCGCATCCGGCCAATGCTGCTGCAATCACGAACGGTAATAGTTTCAGGGTTTTCATTTCGTACATCTCCTTTGGTTTAAAAATTGGATCAGTGTGCCGCCGGCTTCAGTAATGGATTGACCAGCAACACATCCAGCAAGCGAGAAAAATTGGTCCAGCAATCCGTGCCGGGAACGGTAACGGGATCGCCGAGGATGCTCCCTTCATCATCATGCAGGTGATGCGGGAAGGTCGGACATTCCGGGTGCGTGGGCGCGGTATCGATGCCCAACTCCGCCTCGCCCCAACTCCAGTTGAACAGGTATTCGTCGGAACTGTAGTAGCGCACTTCCATCTGCAGGCCGCTGTCGAACGACAGAATCAGCGCATCCTGCGCAAGACGCACCGGCTCGGACAGGCGATTCGCGTAATGCGCCTCCAGCTGTTCCTTCAGCATCAGATGCACGCTGACCGCCGCATCGGCGCCGTCGGCGCCGCCGCCCAACTGCGCGCGCAGATCGCCGCGCACGTGCAGACGGGTCTGTTCCATGATCAGCGCGCTCAGATAATGGCCGTAGGCCGGATGCTCGCCGACCTGCCAGCTTTTGATCCGGTCAAGCAGGGCCGCTTCATCCGCTGCGCCGTATTGCGCGAGCACGGCCTTGCGCGATTCGCGCAGCATATAGTTGGTCTTCGCATACAGCTTCTGCAGATTTTCGGGATCTTCGTAGATCTCCATTTCACTATTCATGGCCTGGTCCATTGCAATCCTCTCAATGCATTTTTTGGTCGTGCGCGGCGCCGCTGTGCAGGTTCACCATCTCGGGCGTGACCTGTTCGAACTGCACGATCCTGCCGCCCTCTTTCTTCACGAATTCTTCAGCATCCTGCAGGCTGGCGAAGGCGCCGAAGGTCGCTCCCATCGAACCGTTTTTCCTGCTGCCCGCCACATACACGGCGGTCTTTGCATCGATCCAGTGTCCTTCAGGATTTTCCCAAAGCGCCTTGCCCATGTCCTGCACGAATATCCCGGAGACCGGGCGTTTTTGCTCAGGCGCGAGCAGGCTCGCAAACAATTCCATCAAGTCGCAAAAGAAGTCCGGCGCACCTTCCGCATAATGGATCTGCGCCTTCGGCCCCGGATAATCCTTGAGCACCATGCCGTCCAGCGAACAGGCGGTGCCGCTGTCGGGTTCCTGCGGCATCGCCTGCTGCACCGATTTGCTGCATGCTGCGAGCAGAATCAGCAGAGCCAGGCTGCCGGCCAATTTGTTTACTCTCACTTGAATCTCCAGTTGGCGATCAAAAACGGACATACGATCCAACCCAGCATGATGCCGCTCAGCACCAGTGGATCGGTCAGGTTTTCCGGCATCACGGTGGCAAGTCCGTACATGGTTTGCACCTGCTCGGAGCCGAAGATATTCAGCAGGCGGAACACGTCTGCCGGATTGAGCATCAGCAGCACGCCGAACACGGTGCTGTCCAGGCCGCCCTGGCTGGCCACCAGCGCGCCGGTCAGCAACAGATCGAAAATCAGCACGAAGAAGAACCACAGCGCGATCGCCAGGCCGCTTGCGCGCATGCGGTCCGGCGCCAGCACCGACACCAGCAGGGACAGGCTCAGGAACGCCATGCCCATCAGAATCGCCGACAGTACAAAGCCAAGATAGTGGGACAGGTCATTGAGGTCCAACTGCGCCGCCAGCGGCAGCAAGCCGGCGCCAAAACCGGCCACTGTCGAGCATGCCAGCGCCGCCGACAAACCGAGATACTTGCCCAGCAAAATCTCGAAGCGCGTGATCGGCATCGACAGCAGCAACTCCAGCGAACCGCGCTCGCGTTCGCCGACGATTGCGTCGTAACCGAGAATCAGCGCGATCAGCGGCACCAGGTAAATCACCAGGCTGACCAGGCTCGCGATCGTCACGTCGATGCCGCGAAAGCCGACCGCACCCATCTGCGCCGAGCCGAAATACGCGATGGCCAGTGCAAACAGCGCAAAAATCACCACCACCGCCAGCACCCACAGGTTGCGGATGCGGTCGCGGAATTCCTTGCCGGCGAGGATGCGCACCTGCCTTGGATCGAGTCCCTTAAACATGGGAACCTCCATAACCGAGGAACACATCTTCCAGCGACGGTTCATGCACCACGATATCGTGCACCGCGCCGGCCAGCCCGGTCACGATGCTCAGCACCGCAAGCTTGTGTCCCTGCGGGCATTCGATGCGCGCGTAGTGCTCGTCGATTTCGACGCCGATCCCGGCGATGTGCACCAGCGCATCGTGCATCCGCTGCCCATGTCCGGCATGCAGGCCGAGCTCGATCACCGACGGCAGCACCACTTGCGCGCGCAACTCCGACAGCGTGCCTTGCGCCGCGATGCGTCCCGCGGTGAGGATCACCAGCCGGTCCACCCGTTCCTGGATTTCGGCCAGGATGTGCGAGGTGATGATGACGGTCGCACCCTGTGCCTGCACTTCGCGCAAGATGCGGTAAAAATCATGAATGCCTTCCGGGTCGAGACCGTTGGTCGGCTCATCCAGAAACAGCAGATCGGGACTGCCGAGCAGCACCTGCGCAAAACCGAGCCGCTGGCGCATGCCCTTCGAATAGCCGCGCACCCGCCGTCCGGCCGCGTCCGTCAGTCCGACGCGCGCAAGTATCGGCTCGCACTCGCGGCGCGGCACATGCTTCAGGTCGGCGAACAGACGCAGTACTTCCAGCCCGGTCAGGTTGTCGTAGGTGACGAAACTTTCGGGAAGATAGCCGATGCGGCGGCGCGCCTGGCGGAAGCCGCGCCCGCCGGTCAATGCGTCATGCACGCGGATTTCGCCGCTGGTGGGCGGCATCAACCCGAGCATCAGCTTGAACAGCGTGCTTTTTCCGGCGCCGTTGTGGCCGATCAGGCCGAACATCTCGCCTCTGGCGACCGACAGGCTGATTCCATCGAGCGCCTGCACGTCGCCGAAACGCTTGGTGACTTCAGTCACCTGTATGGGATTGTTTGCCACTCCACTGCCTCCAAGCCTGATTCAAGGGACGCATGCGCGGCTGCTTGTCCACGATGCTGGGCGCGCGCAGCAGCGGGAATTGCCGCGCCACGAAACGCAATGTCTGTATCGATGGGCTCGACAACAGCAGCTTGAGCAGCGGGTACTGCCAGTTCAGCCGGTCGACCAGGTCGCTGGCTTCGTAAGCCACGTCGCCTTGTCCATCGCCGTTCTGGTCCCAGCCGCTGTAGTTACTCCAGTAATTACCCTCCGACTTGCCCCACTCTACATCGCGCGACGCGACATATTTCACCTGCTCGCGGTTATCGATGAAGTCGTTGCCGTCGACCTTGTTGTTGAACGACCCGGCCGATACATGGGCGCCGATCCGATTGCCGATCACCAGGTTGCGCCGCACGGTGTTGTACTCGGCATCGTAGATAAAAAATCCGCGTGCGTTGCCGGCGACGACGTTGCCTTCGATGACGGAATCCTGGATCGTGCGCAGCATGATGCCGTGATCGCTGTTACCCCATGCGCGATTATTCCGCACTACCAGATTGCGTACTTCCATCAGCGCCAGGCCACCCCGGTTGAGGTAGCTTTCGTTGTTTTCCCAGGTACTGTGATTGGTATTCATGTAGTGCGTGCCGTAGCGCAGATGATGAATCTTGTTGCCGCGGAAAATTGCATCGCGCGAGACATCGACGTAAATCCCGTCGCGCGCATGACTGATGTTATTGCCGAGAACCTGCACGCCCGTCACGTTGAACACCTGCACCCCGTTGCCGCGCGCCGCCGACAACAGGTCGCGCCGGCCGGTGATGATGTTTCGCGTCACCCGAGCATCCTTCAGGCTTTCCAGCCAGATGCCGAACAGGTTGTGCACCACGTCGCAATCCTGCACCGCCGGCCGGTCCGAACCCGGCTCGAAATAGATGCCGGCGTTCTGCGCAGTCTGATCGATGCCGCTGTCGCGCACGATGAAACCCTGAATGGTCACGTCGCTGGCGCGCACGCGGATCACGTCACCGGTGAATTGCCCGCGTATCGTCGGCCTGTCGATGCCCTGCAACACCAGCGGTTTATCGATCAGCAGGTTCTCCGCGTAGTCGCCGCGCATCACCTGCACGGTGTCGCCGGGACTGGCGGCGCGGATCGTGACGCCGATCGATTGCCCGGGCTTGACCGTCAGCACGGCGCTCCGGGCAACACTGCCGGTCAGGCCAGCCAGCACGGTCAGCAAGATGAAGGCAATTGCGCTCTTCACTGGCTTCCCTTGTTAGCGGCCAACTCAGCCGTTTTCTCCGACAGATTGCGCCGCACGGCTTCCAGCGGAATGAAGTATCCCCTGGCGTCAATCGGCGTGAGCGGCAAGCCGGCCTTCGCACGGCTCTTGCGCTCCTTCACCAGCGGCGGACAGGCATGGTCGTCGTAGTACATCACCATGCAGTCCAGGCACAGCAGACATTCCTTCTGATCGATGTTGCCGGCCGCATCGATCGCGTGCGAACCGCAACCTGCAGCGCAAGCGTGGCAAGTCTGGCATTCACTCTTGCGTTTCAGGCCAAACAAACGGAATTTGGTCGGGATCGCGAGGCCGGCGCCGAGCGGGCAGATATACTTGCAGTACGGCCGCTCGCTGAGTATCGATATACCGAGAATCGCGGCGACGAACAGTGTGTACGGCCACGAGCGATTCCACGCGCCGACCAGGAAGGTGGTCTTGAACGGCTCGATTTCCGCCAGCATTTCCGCCGTCTCCATCGAATGGAACGACACGCCCAGCAAGACCGCGAACGCAAGGTACTTGCCCCACTTGAGCTTGTCGTGCAGCTTTTTCGGCAGCAGGCGCTGGAAGCGTTTCAACCCCAGCAGCTGGCCGGCCTTGAACGCCAGATGCTGCAGCGAGCCGAACGGACAGAGCCAGCCGCAGAACAGTCCCCTGCCCCAGATCACCATGGTAATAAGGATGAACCACCAGAACATGAAGATGAATGGATCGGACAGGAACAACTCCCACCGCCACTGGTGAATCAGCGAATGGAACCAGGTCATGATCTGCGTGATGCTGGGCTGCGCCTTCAGGTAAAAACCGATGAAGCCGACGCTGGCGATCCACAACATGGTGCGCGGAATCGAGATCCACGGCTTGCTCTTGCGGGTCGATGCGCGCACCAGCCGATCGCGTTGCGAATACAGCAAGGCGCCGGCGGCGAGAACCAGCAGGAACAGGCCGAGTTCAAGCTTGCGTCCGATCCAGATCGCTTTCCATACCGCCTCCGGTCGCTCGACATGCGGCCGCCCGCCTTCCAGGTAGCGCGCCGGCAGCCAATACTCTTCGTCGAAACGCGTGAAGGTCCTGCTGCCGTTCTGCGCAACGATCTTACTCGCAAGGAAAGTCAGATCCCAAGGCCAAGCCGGGTTGAAGCCGGCCGAGCGCAGGATGAAAATTCCAGTCTCCTTGAACGCAGGGGTGTCGGCCGGTTGCAGACGGTAAAGATTCAGGTAATCGGTATCGCGGAAGGTAAACGAGATCGGGTCCTGCCGGACCTGAATGCGATCGTAAATTCCGCCGCGCACAAACCCCGAACCCTTGAAGGATCCCTGTCCGTTGGCAACAATGAAAATCGCATGCTCATCCGGCTTCAAATCTTCCATCAGGCGCCGGTAAGCGTGCTCGCCCAGCAGGCTTTTGCCGAGCGTCGGCACATTGAGGTAGCCGAAATACAAATCGATGTAGGGCCGGCCGTTGCCGACGACGCCAACCTCGTCCGGCTCAACCTGCAGATGCCGGATGCTGCCTTCCTTCACCAGCGCCGCCCAGTCCAGTTTTTCATCCAGCGCGGAAAAGCGCGCCGGCGGCTTCGGCACGCTCTTGACGATGCCGACCTGGCTGGCAATCGCATACGCGCTGCGCGAAATCGCCTGGTTCTCGGCGATTACGGTGACGGTCGCACCGCTCACGCCGTCCAGGCTGATTGTGTCACTCTTGCGCTGCCCCTGGCCGATTTCCATTTTGGCATCGGCGGCCTTGCCGACATACTGGCGAATGAATTCGACCAGCGTCGATTCCGGAATGCCGGCAAGAAGAATTGGTTCGGAATGCTTGAGAATTCGCACGCCGGTAATGATGCCGCGCGTGTCCATGCCGATCAGCGTGACGATCGGCTTGCCGGAATAAGCGGGAATATCGACGATGTCGGTGGACAGGAAGACATAGCCGACCACGCGCGTCTGCCCGTTTTCCAGTGCGTAGGCTTCGACATAGCTCGGCATGCCTTTGCGCTTGGAAAACTGTTGGGCGCTCGGCATAACCTCGGCGCACGGCGCGAGCGCGCACAGGTCGGGGCCGCTCAATGCCTCGGCGGTCAACTGCGAATCGTACATCGAGGCCCGCGCGGATTGCGCGCCCAGCAACAGGCTGAAACATGCGGCAATCAGCGCCAGTGAACGGAACAGCAAGTGAGCGGAAAAATGAATCGGTTGCATAAACTCAGTGAAAGCTTCGGTTTGTACCGGATAAGCGAAATCTTCGTTTCATCCATTAGCCGACACGATGAATGAGATTCGGTGTCTGATGGCAGTGCGGCCTGGTGCGGCTCGCAACGGCATCGAAGCGCCATGTCGTCGATTGAATCTGTTTCATGAATGCCAGCTGGCAGAGCGGCATTCATGAAACAAATTCTGAAAAATAGAAGGCTTCGGAAGCTGCATGGCGCGCGCCATGCAGGCAACATAAAGCAGGTGAGACCGTGATGACGGATGACCATGCACTGCGCATCCGTTGCGGCGAGGCGCTTCGCGCCCCGCCGCCTGGCTTCCTCAGGCTTCGACCAGAAGCCGGCTGCGCATTTCAAGGTGCAGCGCGTGACAGAAATGGGTGCAATAAATCCAGTACGCACCGGCCCTGTCGGCCTTGAATGTGACCGACTTGGTTTCCTGCGGATTGACGATAAAGTTGATGTTGTAGGTCGGGATCGCACATCCGTGCGCCAGATCCTCAACCTTGTCGTGGTTGGTCAGCGTCAGCGTGACTTCATCGCCTTTCCTGACCTTGATGATCGGCAGGCTGAACGTCGGCGCCTGCGACATCATCCGGACATGGACCTTGTTGCCCTTGCGCTCGATACCGGCCTGCTCCGGAGACTTGACCGCATTGGGGAACTCGTTCATGTCGTAGATCGGGCGCGTCTTGACCATGTCGCGCCGTACGATGATGCCGTCATGCGGCTCAGGATAGGCGGTGTGATCGGCCAGCAGTTTCATCTTCTCCCCGCTGATGTCGATCAGCTGCTCGGTTTCCGGATGCAGCGGGCCGACCGGCAGGAAGCGGTCTTTCGAAAACTTGTTGCCGGAGTTGAAGTACTTGCCATCGGCTTCGATAGTTTCGCCCATCGACGCATAACCATGGCCCGGCTGGTAGTGGACGTCGATGCGGTCCACGATAAATTTCGCGTTCTTGTCGCCCTTGAAGTGCGCGATTGCGCTGGCGACATTCCATTTGACAAGCTGGCTGTCCAGGAACAGCGAAGTGTATGCATTGCCTTTGCCGTCGAAACCGGTATGCAACGGGCCGAGGCCGATTTCCGGTTCGGCGACAACGGTGTCGCGTTCCTTGCCCAGTCCGCCCTCGAACCAGTTCATCACCAGCGACAGCTCGATGACGGTTGCGGTCGGCGACAACTTGCCGGAGCAAACGAAGTACTTGCCGTCCGGCGAAGCATTCACGCCATGCGGATTCTTGCCCACCGGTACGTAGCAGGTGATCGAAGTTTTCGGGTCCTTGTTGGCTGCCTTGCGGCCATCCACGACCGGCACCTTGGAATTACCGATGGTGGTGAACTTGCCATCCTTGATTGCCTGCTCGACGCGGGCGACATGCAGGAACAGGCATGCGTCATGTTCAGACGCCATCATGCCGGCCAGGTCGGCCGCGTTCTCGACGTTGTACTGGTTGGTCGCCACCAGTTTGCCGTCGTAAGAGGTTGCCACCAGATCCATGTTGCCGTCGACGCGGACTTGCCAGCGCACTTCCATGGTTGCCGCATCGACGCAGCTGAACAGTCCGCCCCACTTGCTCGGATCGTCCAGATCGCGGCCGTCGTTAGGCAAGGGGATATGGAACTCGGCGCCGCAGAACACGCGCGTGGTGTAATTGATTTTTTCATCGACCGGATCGCGCTTGTCGGGGAAAATCCCGTGGAAGCCCATCACATTCGGCAGTTCGGTAATCTTGTCGACTTCCATCGTATCCATGCGAATACGGGCGATGCGCGAATGGATCTTGTCGTTGATGAATAGCCAGCGGCCGTCGTAGGTGCCTTCCTTGTAACTGCCGTGCACGTGATGCGTGTCGCCGGTGGTGTACTTCAGGCTGCCGTCGGGCCTGGTGCCCATGATGGCTTTGGATTCGTTGGTGATGCCCCAGCCGACCATCGGATCGATGTTGAATACCGGGATGCGGCGCAATTCGCGGCCGGAAGGCAGGCCGATAATGCGCGCCTCGCCGGAGTGCCCGCCGCTGGAGAAATGATAGTAGTCATCCAGTTGCCCCGGCGCCAACTCATGCGCGCCGCTTGTGGCATTCCCGCTTGCGGCATTCGCACCGGCGGCAGGCTTCGCCGCGGCTTGTTCCTTGCAACCGCCCAGCGCGAGCGATACACCGGCCATCCCCAGCAATGCACTCTTGCCAAGGAAACGCCGGCGGGTTTCCACTTGCGGAACATCCTTGCCGTGGTCCGGGGTCTTGTTCATTTTGTCCATTCAATTTTCTCCAACTGACATTGCTGTTATATGAGCCATGCGGCAAATCGGTTTTCCGCTATCGATTTGGTACAGACGTATTGTTGAACTTTAAAAAGTGAAAATATATGACATGGATCAATTTTTCCCGGACCACCTTGAAACTGCAGAGAGCCGGAGTGACTATCAATGCATAGCTATTAAGAACTATTGATGGTTCCGTCAATCCGTCGCTTGTCCCGTTTGCAAGGCATTTTTCCAGCGGCAATCACGGCAGCGGAGATGGAAGGTATTCACAATCCGACCTGTCATCGATTGATGAAATATCAAAAAAATGAAGCCGAAAGTCGATTGCAACGCAAATGGTAATGAGCCCGTGCTTTTGACAATTCAAAAACAGCATTGCACGAGCGCATCCTAAAATTAATCTGAATCAAGAAAATCAAAAAAACGTCCGCTGCCGGTTGACCATACTACATTTAGTGCCTAACCTCCATCCAGATACAACAGGTTGTATATGTGGAGGATGCAATGGTGACACAAGTAATTTCGCTTCTGCCCCGGATTATCAAGCGCGACGGCAGCATTGCACCGTTCGACGGGTGCAAGATCGAGTCGGCGCTGGTGCGGGCCGGGCAAGCCACGGGCGAATACGGCAACATGGAAGCACAGGCATTGACCCGGCGGGTGCTTTCGCAAAGAATTCCGTTGCTCAATGAGATCGCGCCCGACATCGAGCAGATTCAGGACACCGTGGAAATGGTCTTGTTCGAGTCCGGCTACCGGAAAACCCTGCGCGCCTACATCGTCTACCGCGAGCAGCACAAAAAATTGCGGAGCGATCGCAAAACCCTGGTCGATGTCGAATCCTCGATCAATGAATACCTGGACCAGCTCGACTGGCGCGTCAACGCCAATGCCAATCAGGGCTATTCGCTCGGCGGCCTGATCCTCAACGTATCGGGCAAGGTCATTGCCAATTACTGGCTCAATCACGTCTACCCGCCGGAAGTCGGCGACGCGCATCGCAACGCCGATATCCATATCCACGACCTCGACATGCTGGCCGGCTATTGCGCCGGCTGGTCGTTGCGCACCTTGCTCAATGAAGGCTTGAACGGCGTGCCCGGCAAGGTCGAGTCCGGCCCGCCGAAACACATGTCGAGCGCCGTCGGACAAATCGTGAATTTTCTCGGCACGCTGCAAAACGAATGGGCCGGCGCGCAGGCGTTCAGCTCCTTCGATACTTACATGGCGGCCTATGTCCGCAACGACAATCTGCGCTACGACGAAGTCAGGCAATCCATCCAGGAACTGATCTACAACCTGAACGTGCCGTCGCGCTGGGGCACGCAAACGCCGTTTACCAACCTGACCTTCGACTGGATCTGCCCTGAAGACCTGCGCAGCCAGGTGCCGCTGATCGGCGGTCGGGAGATGCCGTTTACCTACGGCGACCTGCAGGCCGAGATGGACATGATCAACCGCGCGTATATCGAAGTCATGATGGCGGGCGATGCCAAGGGCCGCGTGTTCACCTTCCCGATCCCGACCTACAACATCACCGAGGATTTCGACTGGTACAGCCCCAACGCGGAACTGCTGTTCGACATGACCGCGCGATACGGCCTGCCCTATTTTCAGAATTTCATCAATTCGGAACTCAAGCCGAACATGATCCGCTCGATGTGCTGCCGCCTGCAACTCGATCTGCGCGAATTGCTCAAGCGCGGCAACGGCCTGTTCGGTTCCGCCGAACAAACCGGATCGCTGGGCGTGGTCACGCTCAATTGCGCGCGGCTCGGCTACCTGTATCGCGGCGACGAGGCGGCGCTGCTGCGGCGCGTGGACCTGTTGCTCGATCTGGGCAAGGCCAGCCTGGAGATCAAGCGCAAGGTGATCCAGCGCCACATGGACAACGGCCTCTTCCCTTACACCAAGCGCTATCTCGGCACGCTGCGCAATCACTTCTCCACGCTCGGCGTGAACGGCATCAACGAGATGATCCGCAACTTC